>Ga0114919_10003467_pt1 | contig 12730 bp, 22 predicted proteins | sample BlataG_FD_88682 | JGI IMG/M metagenome (GOLD analysis project Ga0114919, IMG submission 88682) | Deep subsurface microbial communities from Black Sea to uncover new lineages of life (NeLLi) - Black_00105 metaG | ecosystem: Environmental > Aquatic > Marine > Oceanic > Sediment | place: Atlantic... | reverse complement strand
TCCGTTAGAAAGGTAATGATGTTTTTATTTGGGGCCAGCCTGTTTGTGTTTTCTGTTTATGGCTATCACGCCCTACATTTACATTCGGTATTAATGGTACTTTTAGCAGTTGCGGGCTTGGGAATTTCCCATGAGGCCCTTTCGGAGAAACAAAATGATAATAGGTAAAAATTATGTAAATGGAAAGTTCTGTGAACACGCACCGGACTTTTCCAGCTTAAATCCGGCGACGGATGAGGAAATAGGTTTCTTCCAGATAACCGAAGCTGGGGATGTTGATGATGCTGTTGATTCAGCCCATTGCGCATTTGATAAATGGAGAGAATTAAGTCGTGTGCAGCGGTCGGATTATCTTGACAGATTGGCCCAGTTGATGAAGCGTGACCATCAGAAGTTGCTCACTGCAATCTCCCAAGAGACAGGCAAGACGTTAAATGAATCCCACGCAGAGGTGATTGAATCTTTGCACATGGTTCAATACGCAGCGGGAACAGGACGCATGCCTTATGGGGAATTAATTGCTAGCGAAATTCCTCATAAAGATTCTTACATGATACGAAAGCCAAAGGGCGTTGTTGCGGTTATTTCCCCTTGGAATTTCCCAATGGCAATCGGTGGATTCTGGAACACAGCACCAGCTTTAATTGAAGGCAATACAGTTGTATGGAAGCCATCTGAATATACTCCGGTATGTGCCCAGCTTGTTGCTGAATTGTATCATGAGGCTGGCTTTCCTCCTGGCGTGTTTAATGTCATTCATGGGATGGCAAGAACAGGCGCAGCATTGGCCTACAATAATGTTAATTGTATTTTATTTACTGGTTCCCCACAGACTGGGAAAATGATTCGGGCTCACTGCGCAACCACATGGCATAAAACATGCGCCTGTGAAATGGGAGGTAAATCTGCTGTTGTTTTGTTTGAAGATGGCAATATGGATTTGGCGATAGATTCTTGTGTTGCTAGTGCTTATAAGCTGACAGGACAACGATGTGTTTCTGCCGGTAGGATGCTTGTACATGAGAGCCGCATTGCAGAGTTTACCGATAAGTTCATGAATCGATCCATTGATTTGAAGATTGGTAATAGCTTTGTTGAAGAGGATGTTTTCTGTGGGCCGATCATTAACAAAAAGCAAATAGAACGTGTTGAATCATACAATGAAATGACTAAAGACTCCGATGGTGTAGAGGTAATGCTAGCCGCCCACCGAATAGGAGATCAAGGTAATTTTATAACGCCCCATGTCTATGCGTGTAACTGGGACAAAAACAAGAAGTTCCTAGTGGAAGAAGTCTTTGGGCCGCATGTGGCAATCATTCCGTTTACAGAAGTTGATGAGGCGATTCATATAAACAACGATACAGAGTACGGTTTGGCCGTTGGTTTCATTACAGAGAATTTTAAAACGGCCCGTAGGTGTAGAGACAAGATGGATTATGGATTGGCCTATTGGAACGGCGGCAGCATTGCAGCCGAGAGCCATCTTGGTTTCGGTGGTGTGAAAAAATCTGGTAACGGCTGGCCTAGTGCCGCGCGTTGTTATCAAGCGGTGACAGACGAAGTTGCTTTCACCGTAAACCATGAAGAAAATATAACCTTCTGTCAAGGGATGAAAACTAAATGAAAAACAAATGGATAAAAAAAGCTGAAAGAAAAGGGAATCATATAGACAGTCACTTTTCTTGTATTCCATGGGGCACAGGCTGTGTGTGTATGCACCCTCATTGTGTTGTGTCGGGTTTTGAGGCGGAATCCAGAGAGCCGTATGAGTTTGTTGAAAGATTTCAAGATGGTTCGGAAATAAGAAAGAAATTAACACACAAAGAGTGGATGCAATTTTATTTGGCATGTTCTACAGGCTATTATATGCCCAAAACAGTACAGGAATTAGAAAAGGCATTGTGTGAGTGTGGATGTACGTGCGAACAATTTGCAAAACCAGAAGGAATTTAAAAATGAAAAATGAATGGACGGAAAAAGCTGACCAAAAGATTAAGGGAACATACGATATCAATCCCAAGTCTGGATTCGCACCCAATTTTGGACAATACAGTTTTAAATTTCAATTTGACGACGACGACCCAGTAGAAGTTTCTATCTTTTCGGGCCAAGGAACGGTGACTATGACGATTGATGAAAATGGGTCACTTGAGTTTAGGAATGGGGACAAAACATTTAAAATATTTGTGGAGGAAGTATGAACACAATAGGCATCATTGGCCGAGGCTTTGTGGGTACGGCTGTTTTTGAAGGTATGAAACACGCCTTTGATGTTTTCAGTTGGGACAAGGCCAAAGGGTGGAAGGCACATGAGCAATATGTGGGGCCTCCCAAGGCAGACGATATGTTATCAGATGAAGAAATAAAGTTAAAATTAGAGAATGGTGAATTTGACAAAGCTGTAGAACAGCGAAAAATGACACCGCTTGAATTGCTTGTGGAATTAACAGACGGCCCGATTTTTGTTTGTGTGCCAACACCTATGAAAAAAAATTCCAGTTGTGACACAAGCATTGTGGAAGGGGTGATAAAAGAGTTAAATGAAATTTGTGCCAAACTAGAAACAGAAAGGATTGTGGTAATTAAATCTACAGTCCCACCGGGCACAACAGATAGGTTAGATCGTAGCCACCAACACTTACATATTTGTTTTAACCCAGAATTTCTGACAGAGAGAAATTTCATAGAAGACTTTAAAAATCAGGATAGAATTATTATTGGTGGAACTAGGGAGGCAACAAATGTTGTAAAGCAATTGTATCAAATGGCTTACCCAGACGTTTCAGTTACCAAAACGAGTGACACCATAGCCGAACTTGTTAAATATATCACGAATTGTTTTCTTGCCACAAAAGTTTCTTTTGCAAATGAAATGAAGCAAATTTGTGATAAGTTAGAAATAGACTATGATAAGGTTGTTGAATATGCTACAAAGGACAAAAGGCTTGGAACATCACATTGGGCGGTTCCAGGTCCAATGCCAGCAAGTGATGGAAGTGGTAAATTACTTCCTGGCTTTTCTGGCAGTTGTCTAATTAAAGATTTAAATGCCTTGATTGCAGTTGCTACTGAATTAGAAATTAATCCAATAGTAATGAAAGCAACATGGGAAAAAAATCTTACAGTAAGACCCGAAAGAGATTGGGAACAATTAATAGGCCGCGCTGTGGCCGAAAGGAAAGAAAATGAGTAAATTACCAGATATCGTAGATTTTAAGCCAACGGGCAATAATGTTTTAATTGAACTGATTAACAACGAAGAATTGCTGCCAGAATCATCCATTGAGTTGGTTGGTGAAGCAGCCTCAGAAATGACAAAGGATTATGGCGCACCACAGGCATACGTTTTGGCAGTTGGCCCAACCGTTAAGCCAGAAGAGTGGGGATTTAAGGTAGGCGACAGAGTAGCCTTTTCTGACCGCATGACGCCTCTCCCGCCCGTTCCAATTAAAGGTGATACCCCAGAGACATTGGACGTTCACAGCAAGCCAAAACGTGCGAGAGGGCTTATAATGCCCAATGGCGTGAAGGCTGTATTGTTTGAAAAGGGCCATTGTTGTTGCAAGAATGGATGTTGTAAAAAGGAAAAGGAAGATGAAGAATCCTTGGCTGAGTAGAGAGTATAAATTCGTTCTTTATGTCCAAAGCATATTTGATATTTATTATGTCACAGAATTGACATCGAGTGGTGAAATAGGCTTTGTTCGTGCCACGTCTTTGGCCAAAAAATTTGTCACTCAACAAGAGGCAAAGGATTTTTATATTGATAACGTAGGGCCATCTACAAGGTCATGGTGGGTAGCTAAAATTAATGGAAATTACCACAATTGGACATTTTCTGAACATCTTAAATTGAATTATGGATCATTATGAAACTCTAGGCGTTTCCAAAGACGCTTCACGAGACGAGATAGCAAAAGCCTACAGGGAAGCTGCGCTTAAATATCACCCCGACAAAAATCCAGGGGACGAAGAAGCAGCCGAAAAGTTTAAGGAATGTTCCCAGGCTTTTGAGATATTAAACGACCCAGACAAGAGGATGCAGTACGATAACCCAATGAGAGGTGGGGGCGTTTTTTTTACTCAATTCACCAACAGCTTCACCAGGCGGCATCCTGCGTTAAATATCAGGGCTTCGATTGAGGTTGCTCTTGACGAGGTAAGAACAGGCTGCAAAAAGGAAATTAAGATAAAAAAACGACCCTTATGCGACAAGTGCGATGGCAGTGGGGCAGAATCCATACAGAATTGCCCAGAATGTCATGGGTCTGGTATGGTTCAAATACACCAAGGCCCTTTTGTTATAAACACCACCTGTCGCACCTGTGAGGGTTTGGGAAGTCATATATTAAATGACTGCCAAGAATGCAATGGAACTGGCCTTGGGTCTATTAAAGAGACAGTGCTGGAAATTAAGGTGCCTCCCGGTATATTCGGCGGTGCTGTTTTGAAAATAGGAGGTGAGGGACAGCTTCCAGGCCGTGGAGCAAAGGGAATGCCTCCTGGCGATTTGTTGATTACGATTACAGAGAAACCACACGATTTCTTTGAGAGGAGTGAATCGGATTTGCTGTGTGAAGTATCGGTGCCGTATACTAAATTGGTATTCGGAACGGGTATTAAAGTGCAAACCCTTGAGGAAGAGATCGATCTCAAAATACCGAAACATACAAAAAGTGGCACTAAATTTAAGTTAGCTGGTCGTGGGTTGCCAGAACTTTACGGGCAGCACATAGGAGATATTATTGTTGAAGTATCCCTAGAGATGCCAAGCAAGTTAAGCAAAAAGCATAGAAGTCTATTAAAACAATTAGAAAAGGTAGAGCAATGTCACAAGTAGAGAAGATTTTATTGGCGATTGCCATTGGTATAGGTGTGGTTATGTTTTTGTTTTATTTTGGCTCCCCAATTATAGCCAAATTCCCACCCGTTCAAAACGCTGTAATCGAAGATTTAAAGAAGGATTATTGTCCATCGCCGTATGGCCCTGGATTTGACCCAGACAAGGTGGATGTGACTGAATTTACTGGTGAAAGGCTATTGCCGTAAACCTGGGCAATCTGGGTATCACGCTTTTGTAGGTAAACGTGACTATTCTCCCTACATAGGATATGTTCCGACAATGGCTTGAAAACATGGAAAACATGGAATCCATCCAAACGATCTTGCAACGCATCACTCAACAGATGTGTTCGGCTGGCTCATGCCCGCCATGTGAAATCAATAAAGGTTTGTGCGATGATTGGGCAAATGAAGTCTTTGAAGAATTATTGAAGATGGACATTGATGTAGAAATATGGTCAACAGCAGATTGGGGTCAAGGTTATGCACACAAAGACGATCATGTTTTTTTGAAAATTGACAACAAGTTCTACGATGCCGAAGAATCCAATGGGGTTGCCAAAGCCGAACAACTACCATTCTATCAGCGATTGGGAAAAATGTCTCCCATAGTTCAAATTGGGTAATCTGGGTATCACACTTTTCGGGGTAAACGTGACTATATGGCCCATTCTTCTTTCGTTCTTTGTCTAGGTTTTAATACACCAGCCACGATTTGGGATGGCATGTTGTTTTGAAGATAACTTTTTTCCATCCATCTTTTAGCGATGTCTTGTATTGGGTTTTGTGTCCCTTGATCTTTTAGTCTATCCAGCAGTTCTGAAACTTTGGGGTCGTTTTTAAATTGTATTAGTGTTTGGATTAGAATTGGTTTGTAGACCTTCTCTATTTCACCAGCATTTTTTATATCGTAAACAGATAGCCTATATCTTGGGCGATTTGGATATTTTAAGTGCCAAGCATCAAAATAAGGGGTTGCTTTATTTATTTTCATTATTTTTGCAGTAGCCCTTGTTCCTTTAATTTGTATTCTATCTCCTATTTTCACTACGACACTATCACCAAGATTGTAACCAGTAGAAAGTGAGTAATCTACATAGTGGATATTATTTGGGTGATAGACACAAATTTGGTCACCGTCCAACAGTGTTCTTAGCCCTTTCCCCTTGAACCACACAGCATCATATTTAGATTTAAGAGTTTCGGTAAGGTTACTTGTTGCTTGTATCCATGCCTCTTCTCGTTCTGGCATTACATTCAACTCTTGCATTGTTGGCACATCATATCCATTTTCTCGCCACCATTTCATCATTGTGTTTGGAGAGCCGAAGTTAATTGTTTCAACTTTTCCAGAAATATAGTATGGGACTAATCCCTTGGCGGTTCCATAGTTGTAATTTTTAGCTATGGTTTTGCTTGTGGTAAAATATACCCCAAATCCAAGATGGTGAATTGGTGGCGGATAGGAGGCATGGCCATAAGCCATGAATTTATAACCATGTGCTGTTGTTCCTACTCTTGGTGGCCCCTTAAAAACTTCAAACCCTTGGTGCTTGATTAACTTTTGTGTGTCTTCTGCTGATCCGTGATATACCGGGCCGAACATTTCTTTTGCTTGTTCGGGGCTAACAGGACTTGGCCGCATAAAGGGCAAGTATTTCTGGATTTCTTGGTTTTCTAGCCATTGTCGGAAGTTCATGATTTTATATACGGTCTGTAATCTACGATTTCAAATCTAGTTCTTGCCCTTTTGCGTGGATGGATAACAATCAATCCATCATGGCTTTTTTTAGCATGTCCATTGTTAGGCGTTCGGCATTTTTTATTCTATTTTCTATTCCAAAGGGGTTGTCTTTCACCCATTGTTTGGCTTTGCCCAAAGGCCATTTCACCAAGTCTTCTGGCAAGTTCTGTCTTAGAGTTTCATACTCAATTGCCATTTCGTATGCTTCATCTCCGGTTAGAACAATAGGATTTTTAAATTTGATTATGGTTTGAGTGACTTTTTCAGGATCGCCTCCACCGTATCCATGCAAAGCCTGACTATAAGCAGTTGTGTAATAAATTCCTCTGCCAAAATCCCCAGGATCGCTTTTGAAAAGGCCGCTTCTGTTATAGCCTACTGTGCCTCGCTTGGCGGGAATTCCAACTGTTGTGGCCTTTTCATAAATAGCCCTTTTGGTATCTTCGTCTATTTCGTGTCGGGCTTCTAGCCATAGTTTAAAATTCATTACCCTTGCACCGTAATTTTGTCTATGTGGTCTGTATATGATTGATACACAACGGTAATGCGTTTTCCTACACTAGGTTGTGGCTTGATTCTTTCAAATTGATCTCTGCTTAAACCATCTATCCAGTGGTATTTCCCATGGTCGTCCATGAATTCTATTTTGATGGGCGTATCTTTATATTTAATTTTTTTGATGGTGCCCGTTACTGGCCTTGGAGCCACGATTCCTAGATCGGTTGATGGCAACATGCCTCTGGCGTCACTTTGGGTTTCTGACCCTGTTTGGTCGCTTCCCATATAGGCACCAGTGGCGTAGTCTCCCATGCCACCGGGGACGTTGGTTTCTAGCTTCTTCAGGAAATCTTTAAATTTAAGGGCCATTACTCTTTTATTTAGCAAAGTAAAGGAGAAAAACAATGTCTGAATGGAAGATAGAGTCAGTGGTTCCGTTGATTCCTGTTCAAGTAAGCTATTTCGATGTTGATGGCAAGCATACAATTTTGGTGCATGTGGATGTTCAAGGTAAGAAAGTTCAAGCCGATCCCCACTTGCCTATTGATTTTGAGGAGCAAGTTTTAAAGGCTTTGATTAGACCACTGCCACCAGCTAAGGTTCCAGAAGGGGCAATGGCCCAATTTAAGCAAGCACAAGGAATGAAGCCGCCACAAGAGGCGATGGATTCTGTAGGTAAGATTATGGAGAAAGATGAACGTAAATAAGATTTCATTGTCAATGAGTGGTGCGGGAGACGGGGCTAAATGGTTTCCAACAAAATGCATTCAACATGGCCAAATTATCGAGTGGATAAAGAAAAAGGGGTATGGCGACAGGGTAACCCAGGAGCTTATTAAAATAGCCAAAAACTACCCCAACAGCACATTGCACGTATTTAAGAAGAATTTCAATACCCATGTTAAGAATGTGCGTAAAAAATATGAAGAATAACTATCCTAAAAGTGGAGGAAATTATGAAAACAGAAATTAGAACTGGACCACACCTTGGCAACACAGAGAACAGGCGAAAGATCGTCGAAGATGCGGGTGGAGGAGTTGTGGACTGGAGTCAGCTTTCAGCAGAAGAACGTGCTGAGAAGATTAGACAACAGGAAGAGGCAGCGGCCCTTGCAGAGAAAAGGCAAGCCGAAGTAGAAGTCAGCACCGTGCTTCCAAACCATGTTGATATGTTAAAACAATTTGTGGACTTGGAAACAGGCGAACATACTGGTGGGGTGTCCGGGTATCTTGTCGCAGATGATCCAACATTCATCCCAGAGGGGCAATCCCAAACTGGGTATCAATTATTAAAGGCAAATTTAGAGCCGGATGCTTCTGGAAAGAGAGTTGCCAGATTGCCATCAAGATCGTCTTTCTTGATTGATTGTGGCTTTCGCATGGCAATGGAAGCTGGATGGGAAGCGGAAGTTAGGATTACAAATTTTTGGGCAGAGAAAGGGTTAACTATAACGACCCCTCCCATTCGCAATGGAGAGCGAGTCAAAGTTCTGGTTACCAATATTGGTAAGGATGTTGTCGATATAAATCATTGCTCACCAGTGGCATTGATTAAGCCCGTTCCTACACACTACTTTGTGTGGAGTCCCGTGGCTAGTTTGGTTGAGCATTATAAAAAGCCAACAACGCAAACTGCAAGAAGGCCAAAGAAAAAAAAGAAGAAGGAAGAATGACAAAAGAAGTGGTTGCGAAGGCTCTGACAGAGGTGTTCGTGGTGTTCAAAGTGTCAGAGCAAGTTAGTGGTGGTCACGTAGCGATCCAAGCACTAAAAGCATTTACCTCAATGGGGGAAGCTGAAAAGTTCACCGCCGAACAAAAATCTGGTCGGCAGGATATAATGATTGAAGGTATTGGAAATACAGAGTGTGACGTTCAACTGGGGATACACCCAGTAGACTTAGAATAAGGAGAAAAATGGCAAGCCAAATTACACCGCATGACCCATTAACTGGTGCCAAGCCAGAAATGGATATTTCATTACGGGATGAAGCCGATGAGCAGGTATCAATTATAGTTGTCCACAAGGACCAGCCTAATTATTTAAACATTTGTTTGCAATCTATAGCGGTTACTAGCAATAATAACAATTATGAAATCATAGTTGTAGACAATGGCTCAGACCAGGAAAGTATGGACTTTCTCGATGAACTAGAGGGTGAAGTAAAGGTTATACGGAATGGGAAAAACCTTTACTGGTCAGCCGCCGCAAATAAGGGCGTCGAGGCAGCAGACAAGAACTCCAAATACTATATTTTCCTCCATTACGATACGGTAGTTCTTAATCCCGGTTGGCTGGACTTGTTAATCAATGTAGCGGAATCACAAAAGTCTGGCATGGTTGGGACGGAATTAAACACATATATGGTTCAAGGGAACAAGGTTAACTTTGTTCAGGAATGGTGTTTGCTGGTTTCTAAAGAGGCGTGGAATGATATTGGCCCCTTCCCAGAGGAGCTACCACAGGTCGGACACTCTATTGTAATGACCCTAAAGGCGCATAGGCACCACCATGCCCCACAGATCATTAACAACCAAATTGTCCACCATTATCGCAAGTTTTCGTTAAACATTAATGAATATGAAAAGATGATTGAAAAGGCCATGACGGATATTCCAAAATTGTTGACGGATGTTCAAAGTCAGGCACTTATAAATCCATTGAAATGAACAAACTTGTACAAAAGAGTTAAAAAACGCCCCCAATGGGGCGTTTTTTATTTACCTTGTGTAGCATAAATACAATAGAAAGGAGATTCCTATGAAAAACAAATGGCTAGACCAATCTGATGGTAAAAAGGTTGAAATTATAGAATCTGGAAATAAAAGATTTTATTATGTGAATGTTCGTAATTTTTCAACACCTGAAGAGGGGCAAAAATTTATTGACAAATTAAAAGAGCAATTTAAACAAAGGAAAAAATAGGGAATGGGAAGACCTAAAAAGAGCCCCAGCAAGAAATTTCATGTTGAATTTTTAAATGACGCTCAGGGCATGGCTTATAATTACTTTCAACGGCATGATGTTCTGTTCTTGCTTGGGCCAGCCGGAACGGGAAAGACGCATCTTTCAATGGCGTTTGCGATTAGTGAACTTTTGGAAAAAAGGAAGAAGAAGATTGTTTTAACACGCCCCATTGTGGAGGCCGGGGAGAGTTTGGGATATTTGCCTGGAGATTTTGTTGAAAAGGTGAACCCTTATATGCTTCCGCTTTTTGATTGTTTATCAAACATGGTTGGAAGCGATGGCCCTACAAGAGAGGTCGTAGACCGTGCTACGGAGATCGCGCCGATTGCCTTCATGCGTGGAAGGACATTTCACAATTCCATTTGCCTTTTCGACGAGGCTCAAAATGCAAGTAGGATGCAATTAAAGTTATTTCTCAGTCGTTTGGGCGACAACAGCAAGATGATTATCACTGGTGACCCAGATCAAAGCGATTTGGGAAAGGACGAGCCGCCTTTAGTAGACGTAGTTCACAGGTTGCAAAATGTAAAGGGCGTATCTATTATCTTCTTTAAAAAGGAAGATATTGTTCGGCACGAATTGGTTGGCCGAATTTTGGAAAAACTATAATGGCAGATATTGCAGAAGAACAAGAACTACAGTGGGAGGTAACATCATCAGATGATGAGATTCACTACTCCTACAGGGTAGAATCAGAATGTATGAATTTTAATTGCCATCCTGGTACAGGCCAGTCGTGCAACATATCTGCTTTTGGGCAAGATTCCCCAGGAGAAAAGTTAATTATAAACGTAATAGCCACAAGTGTTGATGATGTATGTAGGCAGCTATCTGAACGTGGATTTAACTTTCCCATCGAGAGCATGAAGAAGTTTTCCAAGCCACCTTTCAAAAAAGATCAGGCACTTACTGGGTGGGATAATTCACAGTGCAACAATTTGGAAGAGGTATCTTTTGACAGCGAAGCGTGTCTTGATTATGCGCCATTGGTTTCCACACCGGACGTTTATATTACGGTCACCACCGAGGTCGAATTTAGGGCAGCAGCGGGGGATTTAGTATGAGCGGCAACACATTGGCTGGTGGTGGTGTTACGATAGTTGGCGGCGCGGTATATACGGCTCCATCGTATCAATACATTGGCTCCGGTTCCATAGAGGTTTCAGGAGGGGCCGAAGTATCTTCTATTTCAGATATGGGAGTCATAGAGACTGTATCTGACGCTGTTGTTTCTATGACGGTGACAGTTGATTTTGGAACCACAGAAGGAGAGCCGCTAGTGCCAGATGATACGCCAATTTTTGTAAACTGCGACTGTGGGCAATTATCTCCAACCGTAAATTTTTATACTAATTTAGTACGTGGTGATAACCCGCTTCAAATATTCATGGAAAGAAACGCAATCACTTTCCCGAATACATTGCAGTTGATTTATAACAACAGGATTTTTTCTTGGGAGGAAAATCTGGCGTATGCGGGCTATGGAACCAAGGGAGATGATCGGGAAATATGGAATTTTAATGTGCAGTGGAGTTGTACGAACCAGATTGGCGCGTCTACATTTGGCGAGTCGGTGTTTTGGAAATTCTTGTTAAATATATCCCAACAAAGCACCAACACAGAAGCCAATAAAATAACGAAGGTTTTGATCGCCCTTGGGCCAGGGGGAGAATGCTCCAATGTCGGGTTTGTTTTAGATACACAGACTGGGGTGGTTACAACTGACAAAACTGTAGATTCCGTAAAGGTGGTAGACGAAATAGGGATGTTTTCAACAGGAATTTGGAAAGAAGACCCAAATTTAAATTTAAGGGTTACTCAATTAGTTGTAAGGGATAGGTTGGGCAGATTAGATATAACCCCGCTATTCCCAGATGAACAGCCCGTTTTGGTATCCGAGTCAGAGCCAGGAGTTTACATTGCTTAACATACTATTTTACATTCTGTTATCCATTGGGGCCATTTGCGCCATTATTAGCTTTGTGTATGTCATACAGCTTGGGGCGTTAATTGTTAGGTTAAATAATCGACTTGGCGAATTGGTCGATATTTTATTTGTGCTTGGGAACAGACAACAACAGCAGCAAGTTCGCAAACGAGACAGATCAATTGAGAACCTACCAGGGTATGGCAGGGGCTTGATTGATCTGCCAAATCAAAACGAAGTTACTTACGATGACCGTCTTGCACGGCCTATAACACCAGACGAAATACAGAGAGGGACGCCAGTTAGTCCCGAAGGAATACGCTCCCCCAAAGGGTGGGAAGAAAACCTTTAAATTACCTAAAGTTACTATTTATACAAAACGATATTTATACTAAAATTAAACGAAAGGGAACTTATGTTAACGATAGAAGAACGAAATGAATTAATTTTAAACCACATGCTTTTAGCAGACAAAATTGCTTACTCAAAAAAAAGAACAGTCCCTCCCCATGTTGATGTAGACGAACTCAAATCAGCAGCGTATTATGGCCTTGTAGATGCCGCTTCTAAATTCAATCCCAAATATAAATCTTTCTCGGGATACGCCGCAATCAGAATTACAGGCTCTATTTATGACTTCCTGCGTGAATTGGGATGGGGCAGCAAGTGCCAATACAACGTCATGCTGTGTGGCGATGACTCTCCTTTGGATTCCTGGGCATCAAAAGAGCCAGACGACGATCTGGAGCTA
>Ga0114919_10003466_pt1 | contig 12731 bp, 7 predicted proteins | sample BlataG_FD_88682 | JGI IMG/M metagenome (GOLD analysis project Ga0114919, IMG submission 88682) | Deep subsurface microbial communities from Black Sea to uncover new lineages of life (NeLLi) - Black_00105 metaG | ecosystem: Environmental > Aquatic > Marine > Oceanic > Sediment | place: Atlantic... | reverse complement strand
TTAGCCAAAGGTCTACCCAAGCCGTCGAACCAGAGTACGTCAGGCTCATAATTGTCGATCACCTCTATTATCTTGTCTTTCCACTGCTGCGAAAATTCTCCCCTGCTCGAATGCCCATCATGCCAGTAAAAGTCATTGTACGCAGGATCGAAGATATCCAGCTTCTTCTTGTCCTCTTCCGTCCAGTCCTTAAGATTGTTACCTATGCAAAAACCAAACGTCCTGCCGTGATGGAACGTCGCCGCAAGTTTCAAGCCCTGTTTCCGCACCGCCTCTGCGATCTCGCCGTAAATGTCACGCTTGGGCCCCATGTTCTTCGAGTTCCAGCGATTGACTTTGCTGTCCCAAAGCAAAAACCCGTCATGATGAACAACGCAGATCCCTCCGAACTTAGCGCCGGCGTCCTTCATAACCCATGCCCACTCTTCGGCGTCAAACTTTGGAGCCGTGAACATAGGAATAAAATCCTTATAACCAAAATTCTCAGCAGGCCCGTATCTGGCGTTAATATGGTCGAACACCTCAGGCTTATCAGCCAACTCCCTCTTATACATGTTCCGAAGCGGCGCACCTGCCCCGCCCTTTGCAGGTATCGAATATATTCCCCAATGTGTATAAACCCCGAATTTGGCGTCTTTGAGCCATTCAGGAATATCATTCTGCGAAAGCGACTCCCAGTCCGCCGTATACTTAACCCCGCTCGCCTTACCCTTGCCCCCCGCACCTGGCACCAAAACAAAGACCACTAATGACAATACGACTGCCTTTTTCAAAATCAATTGCATCTCTATTTCACTCCAAAAAGAATAAACAAATTACCACCACATCCTATTAGTTAACTGACATTTCCTATTTACAGGGTGAAAAAACATGATCTTCTTCGTGCAACATCAATAATTTTACAAAATTCACCTTGAACTTTCAAGAAATTCCTCTGTCAAAGCAGCTTTGTTGAAGACTTGCACAAAAACATGGGTTCGTATGCCTCGGCTTTCTTCTAATCCCTGTTTTTGCACAGACCTTGATTGCCTACATCTTCATCAATTCAGGTTTTTCAGCAATTCCTGTCATTAGCCATACCCAATTGGCACAGGTTTCAAATGACCGATACTCCCATCCTAATTTCAACAAAATGTTTTTTCAACTACATACCTTCTGCTATTTTCAATTACTCTGTCTGTTTGCTTTGAAACGTCCTGTACGTATCTTGTTGCCATCTTTAAATCAACATGGCCGAGCAATTGTTGAATACGGATTTATAAAACGTTCATTAAAATATTGTTTTTCATAAACCTATATTTTACAAGTATTTACAAAAGGCTTGTTTTCGGAAAATTAATGGATATTATGTTAAATGGTTGTAGTGAAGTTGTAGGTGCGACAAGGGAGCTGATGCAAGATATCCGGGTAACCTAGCTTAGCCAAATCCTAAACTTTCAAGGTATATATTCATCTGAACTTCCTGTTTCATTTCTTATTTCCATTTATATCTTTTATCGTTTCATGTCAGGAGCAGGCGAAGCTTCTGTTTTAGGCAGCCATTGTTTCAACCGATTGATGACTTTTGAATTTTTAGGATCGTCGGCTAGATTGTACCACTCGTAAGGATCGTTTTGGTGATCGTAGAGTTCCTCTGTGCCATCAGCATAACGAATATATCGCCATCGCTGGTCACGAACGGCGTGATTGCCCTTTTGATAAGTCATCAATGCCGGACGCTTCCAGGTTGCGTCTGGATTTTGAAGAAGTGGAACCAGGCTTACTCCGTCCAGTTCCGGTTTGGCTTCCAGGCCGCATAGTTCGATGAGTGTTGGATAGATATCGACAAGACTAACCGGTCGACTGCATCGTGTACCGGGATGAGTAATCCCTGGTGCAACAATTGTAAAAGGCACGTGGTTAGTTTTTTCCCATAGCGCGAACTTCTCCCAGTGTTCTTTCTCGCCCAGGTGATAGCCATGATCTGACCACAAAACAATGATGGTGTTGTCTGCGTAGTCACTCTTGTCCAGGGCGTCAATGATCCGTCCGACCTGAGCATCGGCAAAGGTGGCACTGGCCTGGTAGCTGCGAACAGCCTCTTTCCACGTGCCGGGTGACTTTGCCTCAATCTCCATCAGTTCCTTGAAGAACCACTTCTTTGTTTTAAGCAGTGTTCTTGCTCCCGAGGGGAGATCGTCAAGATCCTTTTCAAAAGTCTTCGGCATCGTAACGTCATCGCCGGGATAGATATTAAAATATCTTTGAGGTGCAAAGAACGGCATGTGGGGCCGAAAAATCCCGGCTGCAAGGAAGAAAGACTTATCATGTTTTCTCTTGAGTGATTTAATTACGTAATCTGCTGTCCTGACGTCTATCGCTTCGGCTTCATCGGCAGGCCAAGGTCCCCAATCGGTGTTGCGGCTGCCGTATTTTGGCAGCCCGTTAAGTTTCTTTCCCGGCATGGGCGCATCGGGCGGATCCGGCATCATGAGGAAATCATTAAATGAGGCCTTATCGTGAAATGCTCCGCCGTAATGGTGATGAAATATCTTTCCAGCGCCCTCCGCTCTATAGCCATGTGCCATAAAATGTTGCGGGAGAGTGACCGCATCAGGCAAGGCACGTCGCCAGTCAGTCTTGTTTCCATAAACGCCACTGGTCGTAGGCCGTAAGCCGGTCAATATGGCAGTCCGTGACGGATTACATGCCGCAGAAACACAGTAGGCTTTTGTAAAAAGTGTCCCGCGTTTGGCCAGGCGCTCAATGTTAGGAGTCTGAATCGGTGCGCTCGCATCCAGAACCTTGATCCAATCATTCAGGTCGTCCAATGCGATAAACAAAACATTAGGCCGCTTATTTTTCTTTTCATCACCTCGCAGCCTCACGGGCGAAGCAAGGCTAAGGGCCCCTGCTCCCAAAGCACACATAAAACGTCTGCGAGTCCAAATGCTGCGCATTCTATTTCTTTTTTTTTAATATCTCCCGACACGAACCGGACCCGTGTCGATCGCAAAGACAGTAGCGTCAAAACATTTTTTGAGGATATCAAAATGTACCTTGCGGTACCTGGCATCACCCCACACATTCGATTTCTTGCCGGAATCCTTGCTCAGGTCGAACAACGCAGAGCTTTCTCCCATATGGTCAACCACCATGTTGTAGGAGTCACTCTCAAAGACCGTTTCCCATCGCGTCCCTCCTGTCGATATGCGGCCAACATTTCGAGCACTTTCTCCTTCCTGCAATCGGGCTATGGCGGAAACGTCAGATTGCGATTCAAGGAGAGGCATTTGTGGACTGCATGCATGGATTGTGGAATCGAAACAACGTTTTAGAAGAACGAGACGCTTTTCTTCGTAGTCCGGCTGGTCCCACAAGTTGTCAAACTCTTTTGGGTCTTTCGATAAATTGAACAGTTCGCCGAGCGCGTGTCCGTGATATACGACAAGCTTGAAATCCCTTGTTCGGATCATTGTTGCAAAAGCAGGGGGCAGCTCTTTCGGGTCGAGCGCATCATAGAATTCTGAACGCACAAACTCGCGATGTGTGTCAGGATTCGCCTCGCCCTCAAGAATTGGGAGAAGACTTCTTCCCTGCATATGACTCGGAATTCGCTCTCCTACAGTATCCAACAGGGTAGGCGCGATATCCGTGAGCTCGACGAGCGCCTTGCTGACAAGGCCTTTTCTGAACCGGCGTGGGAACCAGAATATGAGCGGCACTCTGATCAGGCCTTCATAGAAACGGCATCCCTTCGCGCGCATTCCGTGGTCTCCACACATATCCCCGCCGTCAGAGGTGAAGATGATCACGGTGCTTTTGTCCTGCCCGGTTTCTTCGAGTGTCGAAAGGAGGCGCCCCACATTCTCGTCAATAAGGTCGATCTGGGCCCAATAGTCTGCCTGGCGCTGTTTCGCATCAGATTCCGAGTAATGGCTGGGCTTGCTCTGAAACATGATTTCATTAAACCGACCTTTTGCCTCAATGTCAGAGGCCGTAAATGCAGGGCCCGGCAAAGAAGAAGTGTCGTATCGGGAGACATACGATGGCGGTGCGTTGAAGGGTCCGTGAGGATCATAGATATTGATACTGAAAAGCCACGGCTGCGCTTTATGCGCGCGTATGAAATCAATGGCGCAGTCGGTACACCATGTCGTCTGGTGAAGGCGTGCGTGTGCCTGGCCATCCAGTTTCTGCAGACCTTTATATGAATAGCCGCGTTTCTCGAGCCACACCAGATAATCATTCTTCTTGCCACCCTGATGTGGACTATGGCTATAGTGAAATACCGAGTATCCATCGTCTCTGGGCCGGGTCTCCCTGTCGTTCTTCATGGCCGATGAGAGATGGAGCTTACCGGAGAGACCACATACGTAACCTCTGTCTCTAAAGAGCTTTGTGACGAGTGGGGCCTGTTCGGCCCATGATTCCGCGCCGTTCTTACATGCTTTGACTGCACAGGGATACATGCCGGTCAGGAAACCGCCGCGGCTGGGTGTGCAAATCGGTGAAGTACAGAATGCATGTTCGAATGCAACACCTTCGTTTACAATACGGTCAATATTGGGCGTGTGAATGCAATTGTTTCCAAGCGCGCCAATCGTGTCCCAGCGCTGCTGATCAGTGCATATCCAAAGGATATTCGGCCTTTTGCTTTTCGTGCTTTTCTTGCCGGATTGTTGTGCACCAGATGAATTCTTTGCTAATCCCCAAATCATGGCTACGCCGGGAGCCGCACTAACCCGTAAAAACTGGCGTCTGTTAAGTTTATTCATTTTTGTTACTCTCTTTCTTTTTTCAGCGTAGTGTCCACGTGTATGTCTCTTCATCAAAGAGATACTCGTTTTTGTTAGGGGCATCCGGTTCATCGTGTTCCGGCAGCCATCTCGCAAATTTCTTTTTTACGGCCTCATATTCCGGCCTATCGGCCAGGTTAGTCCATTCGTTTTGATCCGACTGGTGGTCATACAATTCTTCACCGCCGTCATTGTATCGAATGTAGCGCCATCGTTCCGAACGAAGAGCGTGATTTCCTCTCCCAAAGGTGGTCAGTGCAGGTCTTTGCCAACTACGCTTCGGATCTCTTAACAGCGGCACAAGGCTTTGTCCATCAAGTTTCGGGCTGGCTGGAAGATTACAAAGTTCTATAAGCGTCGGATATATATCAATCAGACCAACTGGGCGTGAACATTTTGTAGCAGACTTTGTGACACCGGGAGCCGCTATGATGAACGGGGAACGAGTGGCCCTTTCCCACAAGGTAGATTTGTGCCAATGTTGTTTTTCTCCAAGGTGCCAGCCATGATCAGACCAGAAGACTATTATTGTGTTCTCCGCGTAAGGGCTTGCATCGAGAGCATCAAGAACTCGGCCCACCTGAGCATCGGCAAATGTAATACTGGCCAGATATGCCTGGACCGCTTCTTTCCACCTTCCTGTTTCTCGTATCCGTTCCCAATCCTTCTGCCTATTTATGGCCATTTCCAGACCGACTTTGGGAATATCATCCAGGTCATTGTCAAGAACTACAGGCAAATGAATCTTATCCTGAGGGTAGCGGTCAAAATACGCTTGTGGTGCATACCATGACATATGTGGATGAAAAATGCCAACGCCGAGGAAAAACGGTTTGTCATGAGCTTTGCTTAAGAATGCCCTGGCCCAATCCGCCACCTTGTAATCGCCGTATTCCGATTCATCCTGCTTCAACACACCCCAATCAAAACTTGACCTCATCCATTTCTCTCGCTTCCAGCCGTTTACTGGAAATGATTTACCCGGTTCATCTTCGATGCGATCAAAATAGCCGTCCCACACTGTTGGTGGATTGAAGCCGGCAGTATGATGAAATATCTTGCCGCCCCCTTCTGCCCAATAACCCTGCGATCTGAAGTATTCCGGTATGGTTTTTACATTGCCAAGAACAGGTTTCCACCATTGACCGTTATTGTATATTCCTGTAGTCGAAGGAACAAGACCGGTCATTATTGCTGTACGAGAGGGATTGCATAGCGGTGAAACGCAATGCGAATTGGTGAACAACAGACCGCGTTGAGCAAGACGGTCAATGTTCGGCGTCTCGGCATCAGGGTGTCCTGCAAGACAGCCAGTCCAATCGTTCATATCATCGACGCAAAGAAAAAGAACATTGGGTCTTTTCGCATCATCTGCGCACAGCATGCTCGGCAGCGCAAACGATGCCATACCCAGGCTAAGCTGCTTAAGAAAACCACGTCGATTCATTTTGTTCATAATACAACTCCTATTTAAAGAAATATTCTGGATACTTCCATTGGTCCAGTTTCTTTCTGATGTATTTTCCGCTGGCCATAGTGGCATCATTTTCGGCTGTAAACTTTTCAAGGATGTGCTTGTGCCGCAGGGGATCATTCGTTTCTTTTTGCCATTTAGCCAACCGTTTTTTCAATCGTATCAATTGTTCAGTGTACCGTGGGTCTTCAGCCAGATTGTGAAACTCCCATGGATCGTTTTGTAGATCATATAGTTCGAACTCTGGAGCGTGTCGAAATATATTATATGCCTCTTGAACTTGTCTGGGCGCATTTTTCAGTTCCTCGGGAGTAAATGTCTCGGGCCTTTGCTCAACAAGATATATGTCGTATACGGGATTTTCGCGATGAGCCAACAGGTTGTGGACAAGCTTGAAACGACTGTCCCGCACAGCACGTCCCGGATAATATGTTTCAGGCCAGTGCAGTGTAAATTCCGTAAAGAGGTACTCACGCCATTGGGCGGATTTTTTATTGAACAAAGGCATCAAGGACCTGCCGTCCAATTTGTCTTGATGTTGCGTTATACCTACTACTTCAAGGATTGTGGGTAAAATGTCAAGGCTGGAAACCAGACGAGATTCTACTCTGCCTTTCGGAAGATGTCCCTTCCAGCTCATTATCATCGGCACCCGGCTTCCGCCTTCACGAATTGTCTTTTTTCCCCGAGGGAAATCAGGGCCATGGTCTGAAAGATAAATTATCAGTGTGTTATCAGCTTTGCCGCAGTCGGCTAATTCCTTTAGAACCATCCCCACTGCCACATCCAGACGCTGCATACAATTGTAATAACTTGCCGTTGTCTGAAGTGTTTGCCGGGTAGATACGCCAACCATAGGCAGGGTGTCAACGTCGTCCGAACCCATTACCCTGTCCGGTATCCCCTCCTGCTGCTCGTGAAAAGGACGATGCGCGTCCGGAAAGCTTATCCACATCAGGAAAGGATCATCCGAAGCCCGGAAAAATTCTCCAGCGCTTCCGGCAAAATCTTCGACTAAACGGTTATTAAAATTGCTTTTAGGAAATGCCTTGAAGTCGAACACAAAGGCAGATTCCGGATTGACATGAATTTTGCCGATTATTCCTGTTCGATAGCCGCCGTATTTGAGATAGGTTGTAAGGTTTGGCGTATCGTCTTTGTACAACCGTAATCCATGTGTAGCCAGGCCGATCTGGCCGTTAGTGTGAGGGAACAGTCCTGTAAATATCGAGGCCCTTGAAGGACTGCACCCTGCTTGCGTAACATAAGCATGTTCAAACCTGACACCATCCACTGCCAGAGCATCCAGGTTCGGGGTTGAAATATGTTTATCCCCATAGCAACTTAATTGCAGACCGTGGTCTTCTGCTACCATGAGCAAAATGTTCGGCTTCGATTTTTCTCTTTCACGCGCATCGGCATACCTCCAGTCTCCAAAAGCCAGAGCCGTCCCCATTGCATACTTCATAAATTTTCTTCTTGTCAGGGTCACTGTCTATCTCCCTTTTGGCAATGCCGCTTTCCAGCCATCCTCAAGAAGTTTGCTAAGCTGCCTGACGGTCGGCTCTTGTTTCTTTCTCCCGGCAAGGTTTGTAAGCTCATAAGGATCTAAACGATGGTCATACAGTTCAATCGCTATCGGCTGATTTTTCTTCACATCAAGCCATTCTATATAGTGAAACTCTTCGGTGCGAACAGAGCAGCCCATAGCATCAAAACTTCCCTTATAGTATGCCGGGCGTGGAAACTGTGTGAATGCCGCTTTTTTCCAACTCCGCTGTGGGTCATCAAGCAATGGGACCATCGAAGTTCCTTCTAAATCACCTGGCACAGACAATCCGGCCAACTCAACCAGAGTAGGATACATGTCAACCAGTTCCACCAGCTTTCGACAGACTTGACCTTTCTTCTTTTGCGGTGCAGATATGATCAATGGTACCCGTGCATCAAATTCATAATTACTGGTCTTACACCATATTGTGTGCTCACCGAGGTGGAAGCCGTGATCAGACCAGAGGCAGATAATAGTGTTTTGGCGCAAGCCGAATTTATCAAGAGCATCTATCAGTTTACCAATTTGAGCATCGGTATAACTTGCAGCCGCGTAATAGCCGTGGCGAACTTCGGCAGCTTTTTCCGGGGGGACAGCACCGATGTTTGGGATGTCGGTATAACCTCGGAGCTCTTTCCAATTGTGCAGGGCAATATCGGGGCCATCTTTTGGCCTATTTAGTGCCGGCCAATCATCGTTCTCAAAAGTTTTTTGCTTGTACATATCCCAGTATTTCTTAGGAGCAGAACAAGGCAGGTGCGGTTTTCGAAAACCAACTGCCAGGAAGAATGGCTGACCACTTTCTGCGAGTTCTTCAATCTTCTTGATTGCTTCACCAGCTACCTTGCCGTCAATATATGCTTCATCGGGCACATCTGCACATTCTGCAGCGGCCTGTTTGCCGCTTTCGTCACCCGGCCGGTTTTCAGGCAGAACATACTGTTCACGTTTAGTGCAGTGGTCCCAGACTGGTTCCGCCGACCAGCTCGGTGGGTCTGTCGATGGTGGTCCCTGGCCGTGAAGAACCTTGCCGAAACTCTGGGTATAATAACTATGCTGCTTAAAATATTGTGGAAGTGTTACAATATCCGGATGGTGCTCACGAAAATGTGTTTTCAAATCCCACACCTTGAGCGTATCCGGGCGCAGGCCGGTTATCACAGATGATCTTGACGGATTACATACAGCCTGCTGACAATAAGCGCTTAGAAAAACCGTTCCCTGCTTTGCAAGCTCATCCATATTGGGTGTTACTGCAATCTTATCACCAAGGCAGCCTACGGTGCCACGCAGATCATCGGTCGCAATAAACAGAACGTTGGGCTTTTTCGCCTTCTCTGACCATAAGACAGCAGGAAGCGCCTGTGACAAGGCTCCTATACCCAATATCTTTAGAAAGCTACGTCTTTTCATTGCCGTGACTTCTCCTTCGGCAGCGTGAACTCAAGCCCCTTACCAGTTCGCTTCCAGGCTATCTTCTCTTCTGTACCAAGCATGCTGACACTCTTGATATTCCCGGGATAATACTCCGAACCCTCTTTCACCCGCATTCGTCCTCAAGAGCCTTGACAAGCGGAGCAACGACTTGCGGGCCAAGCGCCACAAGCGATTGGACTGCCTCGGCGCGAGCCAACGCGTCCTCCGACGCGAAATCCGCTATCCAATTGTTGATGGGCAGAGACGGCATAGCCGAGCCAACGCCGCCTGCAACCAGCAGGGCCAAAGCCGCCGAAATGAAGGTGTTCCTGAACATAACTATGGTCTCCTTTAAACTGACATTTCCCATATTAAACGCTTAGCTACGCCGCTAAGTCTCATTTTTAATAGAGTATCAAATCTTTCTTGAAAATTCAAGCTTTTTCACTATTACTCGAAGGTTTTTCAGCCAGAATAGTCGTAAAAATACGAATTTATCAACTCATAATTGGTTTTGAAACGTACCGCAACCACCAAAGCAGTTAGAAAACCATGTTTTTACAGTCATGTTCAGCATCATCCAGGCTCTGGAGTTATGGGAATGGTTTTCAATTGACGGATACGCTCAAGAATATCATAGAACAACGATCTCGATACCATCACCTCTGCCATCTGAAATATCACATATCTCGAATGTCTCACTATTTTGGCACCTATCTTTATCAGTTTCACCTGAAGCGTCCTAAGCGACCAGTTCCTTATCTTCTTTGGCAAAACCAAATGTCTCAGGAAATTGCCCAGATTGTAAGCTAAAGCAAATAACTGAAGCCGAACCTGATTGTCAGCAAAATCGTGGCAGGAAAGTCGAGTCCAGTTCAATGCATACTTGCCTTCTTTGATCCATTGCTCTGCTGTGCCGCGCTTGTTATAGAACTTAATCACATTGCTTGACTTCCACCGGAGATTTGTAACTATAAATCCTACGCTTGGAAACAGTTCGCCTGCATGCCACTCAACCTTAGCAATCACTCTTCTGGACTTGTCCCAACTGGCTGCCCTGTATTGAAAACTGTAATACTGAACAATCGGATTTTTGGGCGGTCGACCTACAGGACGAGTCATTAAATGCTCAATCTTGTTGTGTAGTATTGGATTGCCTATCAGGCGTATGGCATAGAAATAGCCTTCGGCTTCAAGATAGCGGTATACGTTAGGATTAGCGAAAGCCGCATCGCCTCGGAAAAACCGAGCGATATTAAAGTCTCGATAACGGCTTACAACTGGTTCTAAAACACTCTGCCAGTTGTCGGCACTATGAACATTTCCATCGCGAAGAAAGGCTCTCTCTACATCACCGAACTGATTAAAGACAAATAACGGATGATAACAAGTGTATCCGAAGTGACCGTTATAGGCGGAACCTTCCTGTTGCCCATACGTCGGGCTGTCCGAACTATCCATATCCAGAATAATTTCCTTGATACGAGTACGCTGATGAACCTTGTCAACCCATCGACCGGGAAGATCCATCAAGCATTGCAGATTCCTGTCTTGTGTAAGAATCTCGGTTTCAAATCTACCCATAAGACTGGTCGAAGCAGCGGTATGCTCCTTGGCTCTGCCGCCTACAACCTGACACATAGCAGGGTCAATAGATAAACGCTCCGCGTCATTGGTATCTTCATAACCTGCTAATCTGCCGTATACTGACTGTCTCAGCAAAGCAATAATATTGTGCTGAGTGTTACTGCCTTTGCGGTTGTCACAAAACTTTGATTCAATCATAGTGGTTAGTCCTAACGCTTCGTCCAGTTCTCGGTAAGCCAGCAAACCAGCATCACTTGTCACCTTTGTTCCGTGAAATTCCAGCTTCAGTTTTTTATCAAAATTGACTCTCAGAGCATCCTTTTTGCTTTCACCCATAAGGTTCTTCCTTTTTAATAGCCTATAATTGATTAAATCCATTCTATAGGCTCTATACTATCAAATTAGCATCATACGCGCTATTTTTATATGGGAAATCCGGGTTTCAAACTCTCAACAACGATCTTCCCATCCTCAGGCCAGCTCAACACCATCGCATAGACTGTTTTGCCGTCCTTCGATTGCTTAAACCGAAGAGCTGCTTGCCCTAATTCTCGCTCACATCAAAAGTTACATTAATCGGGGAGACAGGATTTGAACCTGCGACCTCTGCGTCCCGAACGCAGCGCTCTGGCCAAACTGAGCTACTCCCCGTTTTACTGTCATCCTGAGGCGAAGCCGAAGGTTCTGGCTTATATGTGAGGAATAACACATTCTGCTAAAAATAGATTCTTCACTTCGTTCAGAATGACAATATGTAATGTAGCACATCAGCTGGCAATTGCAAGCTACAATAAGTTAACAGGGTCTATATCTATAGCAACCTTAACTGCAGGCCGAACAGCCCGCCCAGCTCGCAAGCTTGTAAATAACCGCTGTATAGTCGCCGCCTCCGGGGCCTGGATAATTATTTGCATCCTGTGGAAACGCTGTATTCGACTTATCACCGCCGGTATGGGCCCTCGAACAATTACTGCCGGATTGTCACGTTCAACGATATAATCTATCTCTTCACGTATCGTCTTAGAGGCGCCCTGGAGTTTATCAAAATTCACATCCCGCATAATGATGACCGCCAATCGCCAAAACGGCGGCAAATTGCAGGCCTTGCGATGCTTCAATTCCTCCTGCACAAAACCGCTATAGTCATTGGCCAGCGCAAACCGGATGGCCGGCTGGTCGGCCAAAAATGTCTGAACGAACACCACACCCTTTTTCACAGAGCGCCCTGCCCGGCCGGCCACATGAGAAATCAATTGAAAAGTCCGCTCGTTGGCCCGGAAATCCGGCAGGTAAAGGCACGTATCAGCACTAATAATGCCCACCAACGTTACGTTTGGAAAATGCAGACCCTTAGCCAACATTTGCGTACCGGCTAATATATCGATTCGACCTTCACTAAAGTCCCTTAGAACCCGGTAGTAATCTCGCCCCGCCATAGAATCGCTGTCAACCCTCGAGACGCGGGCGTCAGGAAATTTCCTCGCCAATTCCTCTTCGAGCCGTTGCGAACCGAGCCCTATCATTGCCATACGTTTGCCGCACAGAGGACATTTTTCAGGCACAAGTGTCTGCGCCAGACAATAATGGCATATCGCGTAACCGTAATCTATGTGTTTGCCTGTAATCGTTCGCATCCGGTCACTGCCGCGGGCCCTCGATTTGTGAAAGGTTAGCGTAACATCGCAGTTCCGGCAGTGCAGCGTATGACCGCACGATGGGCAGAATACGAAATTGCTATAGCCGCGCCTGTTCAAAAGCAAAATCGCCTGCTCCTTTTTCGCCAGGGTCTCTTTCAGACGCTCAGCCAACGGCTCAGAAATCAAACTAACGCCCTTCTGCGTCAGCCCCCCCTGCCGCCGCAAATCTACGAGTTTCATCTCCGGCATAGGCAAATCCATTACCCTTTTGGGCAGATGCACCACGT
>Ga0114919_10003465_pt1 | contig 12732 bp, 12 predicted proteins | sample BlataG_FD_88682 | JGI IMG/M metagenome (GOLD analysis project Ga0114919, IMG submission 88682) | Deep subsurface microbial communities from Black Sea to uncover new lineages of life (NeLLi) - Black_00105 metaG | ecosystem: Environmental > Aquatic > Marine > Oceanic > Sediment | place: Atlantic... | reverse complement strand
TGACATGTCGATTGCCTGGTCAAGGAGAGGTTTATAAGCTATGACTTTCGCAACTTCAATACCACAGGATGCGGATACAATTACTCTGGGCTTTGCATCATCAATGCGAACAGCCAGCTCGTTGGCCGCAAATCCCCCAAAAACCACTGAATGAACAGCTCCAAGACGGGCACAGGCCAGCATTGCAATTGCCGATTCTGCAATCATCGGCATATATATAAGTACCCGGTCTCCCTTTTTTACATCATGGGCAGCCAGTGCACCGGCAAATTTAGCCACTACATCCCGCAGTTCATTATAAGTATATTTTTTTATCGTATTTGTGACCGGACTGTCAAAAATCAGGGCATTCTGATCACCAAGTCCGTTTTCAATGTGAAAATCAAGAGCGTTGTAGCATGTGTTGATTTCACCACCTGTAAACCACCGGTAAAACGGCTTGTTGGAGTCGTCCAGCACCTTATCCCATTTTTTGTACCAGTGGCAATCCTCAGCCGCTTCCGCCCAGAAACTGTCCGGGTCTTTAATAGATTTTTCAAAAGCCTCATCATACGGGTTGGTCATGTTATATCCTCCTTCAGCATGCTGCTGATTTATTATTCATGGTAAATTTCCGGAAGGTGCGTATTTTTATCAAAGCAAGAAAACTGCATATTGATTCCACCAGTGTCGAATGGAACATAAAGAGTTTTATGAAAGTGTTAATTCCGGCCGGAAAAAGAAATAAATTCTTCCGGCCGGATCTTTTTACCATATCTATTTATTACTACTCAGGTTGTCCGGTTCACGGTTCAGAGTTAACGGTTAGTGATACGATTAATTATCTGGCATATCGTAAGAAAAGGAAACCCTGAACCCCTAAACCGTGAACCCTTAAACCTGAATAGTTACATCATTTTTGAATGGATGAGTATTCTAACCCCAGAGACCCCATCCGAATGATGCGGTGAACAGGATTGAAAAGACGACAAGAGCTATCATCCATATATCTTCTCGTTTCATAATTATTATCTCCTATTAAAATTGTTAATATAAGGTTACTACTTAAGCCTGTTGCAATCCAATTGCAATCCAAGTTTCACGGTTGAATACTAATTTTTCATCTCTCTTTAACCTTGAACCGTGAACCCTTGAACTGTGAACCTTTCTCAAGTTAAGCTTCCTTAACAACGGTCATTGTCTCGGTTTCCATACGGTCAACCCTGTCTTGAGCCAGTGTCGACATTTGAGCCTTGAAACACAGAGCCCACATCATAATTATACCGAGAATCCACCAGACTATCTGCCATGACCACAGGGGTGTGAAGCCTGAAAAGGAAAATGCCTTGTTGCCCAAAATACATGCAGGACCGATGGCAAAGAAATACCATACAGGTACGACAAACATCATGACCTTACGCCATGCCGCCCCGCTTTCACTTGGCGCATCAATATCATCCAGAAAGGCTCTCACCTCATTTTGCCTCTTTATGGTTTCTTCATTATCTTTGAGTCCCAATCCTTTGCAAATATAGGCAATGACAAGACCTGTGAATGTCCCCCAGAATGCGCAATGCATGGAAAGCGGGTTGGGCCAGATTTTATAGGTCAGAAAAACGGCAACCATACCGCCTAAAACACCAAGAACTGCACCAATTGACGGGAACCTGAATCCCCATATTACCCCCAGAAGAAGTACGTACATAACAAAGCCGAAGGCTGTTGCAAGAGCGCCCAAAATAACCAGGGCTGCTTTTGAAGTCAATCCAATGGAAAGTGCCCCTATTGTAAGGAGTGTGGCTAAAATTCTGTTTACCCAGATCTGTTCGGCATGTCCGGCTTGCTGATTTCTGATATAACGCCAGTAAATATCCCGCAACAGGATCGAACCGCCGGTACCGATATAAGGTGCGGCAGTAGAATGAATGGCTGCGATGGCACCGAGAAAAACGACGCCCAGCACAAACGGCGGCAGAAATTCCTTCATTAATGTCGGCACAACTGTTGCCTGATTTATACCCTGAAAGGCTGGATTACCGGCAATTTCAAGAACTTTTGCGCCCATCCCCTGGAAAGCTGTAAAAAAGAAAAGTGCAAAACCGACCACAAATGTGGACATAAAAGCCTGCTGCCAGGCAAGGGGTTTTGGTGATTTAATACCAAAGGTCCACATGGTAAAGGCCGGAGAGGACTGAATGCCCATAAGTGCGAACATATAAGTCAGAACCATAACAGCCGTCCATGCTGTTTCACCTGTTGCCCCACCAAGGCCCCAGTTTATTACACGGGGAACTTCAAGAAATCTAACATCCAGAGCAGCAACAGATGCTGAAAATTTCCCCCATCCTCCGAACGCGGGACCAGTAACCACGAAAAATCCAAGAAGGACGATACCGCCCACAAGGAGAACAAACTGAATGACTCCTACCCATGTGCTTGCTTTCAAACCGCCGGTACATACATAGAACCATACGATAAATCCCATAAAAATAGCACCGAATGCAACCGGAACACCGGCAATGATATGAAAGAGTGCTGCAGAAGCCATGAGCTGAACGGCGGAATAAAAAAGAGAATATAAAACCGCAGTCAAAACGACCAGAAATCTGATCGGCTCGGAATTAAAATAATAGGCATACATGTCACCGGGTGTGATAAAGCCGTACCTTTTGCCCAGTATCCATACTCTCTTGTTAAAAAATGTCCCTGTAATCGGAATGGTGAGAACATAGAATGAGGCAAAGGCATAGGCCAGACCGTCACGCCAGATGAGACCCGGATGACCGATAAAAGTCCACCCGGAAAAAGAGGCTGCCGTAGCCGCAAGTAAAAATGCGAAAAAGGGGATAGACCGGCCGGCAATGGCATACCCCGCGGAGGTTTTTTCTGTAAAATAACCTTTTAACCCCCAGTAAAAACAGTAAATAATATAAATGCCAAGCATGATGTAAACCCAAGTGGTTCCACTCATTTTTTTCCCTCCTGTGCAATGTTCAATAAAATTTAACTCTTATCATCAAATTTCCGAAAACAATTAAAATAGCATCAGGAAATTATTAAAGCACCTCCTTTCTAAAATATTTCAGGTCTGAATAAAAAGCCCGGTATAGATTAATGCAGAAATACAAGTTAAGTATTTCCTCTAAATCAACCCGTTATCCGTTAAAAACTCTCCGGAAATATTTTACCAGGCTTTTTAATCAGAAAATCGTTTTTCTCTCCCTTTAATATATATCCTGATACTGATAAAATTTAACTACAAATTGTAAAAGAACTGTAACTACTCAGGTTGTGAGGTTCAGGGTTCACAGTTCACGGTTGGGTGTATCCTGAATGACATGATGAGCTCAGACAAATCATAATTTATCAGTTTAACAGCTATCAACTCATCTGTTTAACACTGAACCGTGAACCCCGGAACTTTGAACCTGAGTTACAAAGAACTTATTGCAGGAATTGAATCATGTTCGGATGGAACAGGTTACAACTCCTGCAAACAAATAAATTTATTTTCTGGCCATATTCTTGATTTCTTCAACTATTTCAGGGTTGGCCAAAGTCGTAACATCTCCTACGTCCTGATTGTTGGAAATTGCGCCGAGAACCCTGCGCATAATCTTTCCTGAACGGGTCTTGGGCATATCCGCTACAATCCATACCCCTCTCGGTTTAGCGATTTTTCCGATTTGCTCACAAATGACATCTGAAATCTTTTTCTGCAATTCAGGACTTGCTTTATACCCCGGCTTCAATGCCACATAAAGATCCGGTTCCCTTCCTTTGATTTCATGGGCTACGGGAACAACCGCTGCTTCTGCAACCTCTTTACAGACAAGTGCTGCGGATTCTATCTCCTTTGTTCCAAGACGGTGACCGGACACATTGATGACGTCATCGATACGTCCCAGAATACGATAATATCCGTCCTCGGCCTCAACTGCGGCATCACCGGTCATATACGGCCAGTCCTTCCAGTCCTTTGAGTCGGGATTCTTACAATACTTTGCATAATAGGTTTCGACATACCGATCTCTGTCTCCCCATATGGTCTGGAAACTGCCGGGCCACGGATTTTGTATGCAGATATTACCTGCTTTTCCTGCCCCTGCAGGAAGAATTTCCGCATTTTCATCGTAGATGATAGGATGAATACCCGGCATTCCCGGTCCTGCACTCCCCGGTTTCATCGGTTTTATTCCAGGCAATGTACTGCAAAGAAAACCGCCTGTTTCCGTCTGCCACCAGGTATCAACTATGATCGCCTCACCTTTTCCGACAACTTCATGATACCATTTCCAGACCGCAGGCTCGATGGGCTCACCCACTGTGGTCATATGCTTGAAATGATAATTATACTTGGCCGGTTCATCAGGGCCGATTTTTCTTAAAGCTCTGATCGCAGTGGGTGCGGTATGAAAGATGTTGACATCCAGATCCTGTGCAATCCGCCATGCCCTGCCTGCATCAGGATAGGTTGGAACGCCTTCGTAAATAACTGTCGATGCACATATAGCCAGAGGGCCGTAAACAATGTATGAATGGCCTGTAATCCATCCTATATCCGCCATACACCAGTAAACATCTTCAGGGTGAATATCCTGAACATATTTTGATGTTCCTGCAGTATAGGCAAGAAATCCACCGATGCTGTGCTGGCAGCCTTTTGGCTTTCCGGTTGTTCCGCTGGTGTACATGAGAAACAAAGGAGCTTCAGCCGGCATGGAGACCGGATCGATACGTGCCCCGTAATAATCCTTCAGCACATCATTTACAAAATAATCACGACCTTTAACCATGGGTGTAGGACTGGATGCTTTCCCGGGATAACGCTGCCATACCAGGACCTTATCAACCTTCTGTCCGTCTTTTTCGGCCAGGTCAACTGCAATATCTGCGTTTTGCTTGTGATCGAGAAGAGTTCCGCTTCGGTAATAGGAATCCACAGTTATCAGAACACGACTGTTGGAATCTACTATCCTGTCCGCACATGCCCTTCCGCTGAAACCTCCAAACACCTGGGAATGAATCACTCCAAGTCTCGCCAATGCAAGCATTGTAATTGGAAGATCAGCCGTCATGGGCATATGAAGGGTTACCCTGTCTCCTGCTTTCAATCCTGCAAAATCACGAAGAAGTGCGGCAAACTCATTTACCCTCACATAAAGCTCCTGGTAGGTGATATGTTCATATTTTTCCTCCAGGGGTTCCGGAACGAAATGAATGGCCGTTTTGTTTTTGTTCTTTGCAAGGTGCCTGTCAATGCAATTATAGCTGGCATTAATTTTCCCGCCTACAAACCATTTCCAGCATGGTGCGTCACTTGTATCAAGGATTGTATGCCAGTATTCATCCCAGTCGAGAAGATCTGCATACTCCTTGAAACAATTCGGGAAGTTATCCAGACTAAATCGATCATAGACTGCCGGATCTGTCATGTTCGCCTGGGCGACAAACTCATACGAAGGATAATAGTATTCTTCTTCCCCCCAGTGAACAGCAATCTGCGCTTCCGATGTTTCTACAACTTCTTTTTCCGCCATAGATCACACTCCTTAAAGCTGTTAATTTGTTTTTATAAAATATTTTCGCCCTTTTCTTTCACAAATTACTTTTCAATAACCTCCTTTCCCATTCATTAATGAAAATCTTATAAAAAGTCTATTTCGGCCCAATCTTTCAGGATATCATGCAAAGGACTTTATACAAACTTTTCATCATTTGAGTGGATAATAAATGTATTAAAATCATTTGGTTATTCCCAGCCTGAAGATATCAAATGCAATATCCAAGGTTGGCTTTAAAAAATCTTTTTTATTATCGATAATTTTTTTGCTTTCTTCCCAGAGAATCACACCTGAAAATAACGCCCAAAATATATCGGCAAGTGCATTAGGATTTGTTTTAATAAAAACACCGGTGCTTATTCCTTCTGAAAATATATCCGACATAATTTTAAGGGAACTTTGGGATAATCTTTTAATTTCTGACAGAAGTTCAGGAGATAAGTTTTTTAGCGATTCGCTCGATTGAAGATGGAACAGGTTAATAAGAATTAAGGGATCAAAATCATAAATATCGTATAATGCATCCTTTAAAGATGCTATTCGTTGTTCATCATTTAGATTATTTTGATTTTTTACATGTTCGAGTCTGATATTGAGATGCTGGAGTATTCTTATGGATAGTGAGGCATACAGTTCGTCTTTGTTTTTAAAATAGATGTATATTGTTCCGGGACTTATTTCAGCTTCTTCAGCAATATCCTCCATAGTTGATTTATTAAAGCCCTTGGCGGAAAAGATTCTTTTAGCAGCAACAATTATCTGTTGTCGCCTTCTTTCTTTTTCACGTACTTTTCTTTCCTTTATACCCATTTTTTTAAATGAATCATATTTATTGTTTGTAAACCTATATAATTAATAGTTTTTATTTGTCAAGATAAATTTATTTATTTTTTATTTTTTCTCTATTTTTTAACTTGCCTTAAATGTTTGATTGCTGATAAGAACAATTTTAAATTCAAACAAATAAAATTTTGGGAAAGGTTATGGTTATTCTAATATATTTATTCTATCTATATCAATTGGTTAAAAGCGTTATAAAATTAATGTATCTGAATTTCAAAGCGTCAAGGTATTATATGGTTTTAATAAAATTCTTGCAATTTTAGGTAATAATATTTTATGTAGGGTAACTATCCAGGTTCAAGAGTTATTGGCCTGGCAACCTAAAATGTTATGCGTTATGTTGTATTTATCAGGGTTTTATGGGGATTATATCGCGTTAGGGAGAATATATGATTAATATAAGTGTTAAATTTAAAGAATATCCAACCAGTGTTAAAATGGGAATATCGTTTTTAATTGCAGGTTGGATTTTGCATTATTTTTATTTTTTAAAATTTTTAATGAGTGAATTCCCGATTAAAACGCTCTACCTCCAACTCGGTATCGGCGTGTCAATATGTTATTTTGTTGCAAGCATTAATAAATGGGCAAGATCATTATGTATATTTTTCAATTTTGCAATCATTGTATTGTATCTTTTCTTTTCTATGTTGTATATTAACAACAGTAAATATGATTCAGCTTTTTTCACAGTCTTGGTTGTCGTATTGTTTTCAATATCTACTTTTTACCTTACCAGAAAAGAATCTTCTCAATATTTTAAAACATATAATGAAACAGACGAGGAAGAGGAATCTTCAGATAATTAAAAACTGACGGCTTCGTAAAAATCAGATTTTTTACGAGAGCATCAAAATTGATTGCTTTGGAAAAGTTTAATGGAGGAAATTAATGCCTTCTTTGCCACCTAAAGATGTCGTATGTGACTGCGGACATGCATTTACTATTGAAAGAAATAAAATCCTGTGTATAAAGTGCGGAAAGTACGTATTCTATAATGCAGAAGAACAAAAAAAACACAAAACAAATACAATCTACATCGTGTTAGCAATTGCAGCGGCTCTTGGTTTAATAACCTATTTTTTTATTGAATTGATTGCTATTCCGCTATTAAAATTCTAATAATCGTTCACTGGTTCAAAGGTTTCATTCTTTTCCTTATCCCTAACCCTGAACGTTGAACCCAGAACCTGTGAACGGCTATAATTCATACAAGGATATCTTTAAGAATGGGGTTTTGAATGATTTTTTCAAGTGCTGTCTTGTTTTCTCGCAATTGCTCTATGCTTGCAAATTGAAGATTTAGCAAATAAGTCGAAGCATCTAAATTTTTTGGCGGAATCAGTTTCATATGACTGCCAAGTTTTAGTTTCTTTATTTTTATTTCGAGCTCTTTTCCAGCTCTCGTTATTTCAGGAAACCGGCGCTGTTTTAAATATAATCTGATTTTATTTATCTTTTGACTTCTATCCAGATCCTTATCATTCGCAATTTCCCTCAGGTTACTTTTAGTCAGCAAATTTATAATTGAAATATTTTCGATAATTGCAATCTCTTTGATATAGGTTATTATTTCCCTCTGTTTATTAAGACTCAATTTAAGAGTATCAAAAAGAATTGCAAATGCAGACCCCTCATCCTTTTCCAGCATTTCCAATTCTAAGGCCATGGAAAGAGAGATAGTGTTTGAAATTACACCGTTTTGAATGTCGCGCGGAAGCTTGCACATTTTCTTAATCTTGTTTATAATGGACGGATTGTTCGGCAAGCCTAAGTCAGATGCAGCCCCGGCAAGATGATCATTATCCTTGTAAAAGCCTGATAGCATATAAAATGATCTGGACTGTTCAATCAGGTTTAGCGTTCTTTGGAGGGAATTTTCGGTTATTGCAAACTTTACACATTCAAGCTTTTTCCTATCGGGATCTACTACCCTTGCAGGTACTTCGGCCATACCAAGACTTAAACAGGCAGAAATTCTCCTGAAACCGCTTATGATTTGAAAACCGGAAGGTTTTTTTATCAGAATAGGCGGATTTAAAAGCCCCACACTTTTAATAGAAAGAATAAGGTTTTCTAAGCGTGTATCGGTTGTAATCCGAAAAGTATTATCCTCTAAATCTATTGAGGCCAACTCTATTGAGGCCAACTCTATTGAGGATAGATAAACAAATTCTTCCCTAAAATTCATTATTTCTGCCGGTCAGCTTATTGAATGCTTCAATGTATTTGTTGCGTGTATTTTTTATCACTTCTTCCGGAAGCGGGGGGGCAGGAGGCTTTTGATCCCAGTTTATGGAAAGTAAATAATCTCTTAAATACTGCTTATCGAAGCTTTCCTGAGATCCACCGGGCAGGTATGTCTCTTTTGGCCAAAATCTCGATGAATCAGGTGTCAATACCTCGTCAATAAGAATAATTTCGTCTTCTATTAGTCCGAATTCAAACTTTGTATCAGCAATGATTATTCCTTTTTCTTCGGCAATTTCGGCTCCTTTTTGATATATTTCATAACTAAGAGATTTAACTTTTTCTGCAATCTCTTTTCCTATTAAATTAACTGTTTCCTCAAAATCTATATTCACATCATGAGTACCCACTTCTTCTTTTGTTGAAGGTGTAAAAATGGCTTCAGTCAGCTTTCCTGATTCTTTAAGACCTTCGGGCAATTTTATACCGCATATTCTGCCTGACTCCTGGTAGGATTTCCAGCCTGACCCTGAAATATATCCTCTTACAACACATTCAACAGGAAGAGGTTTTGTTTTTTTAACGAGCATGCTTCTCCCTTCAAGTATATCAGCATACTTTTTACATTCTTCGGGGTAGCCATCTATTTTGCTGGAAATGATGTGATTTTTCAATAGCGGCTTCATCAAATCAAACCAGAAAAGGGAAATTTGAGTCAGAATTTTTCCTTTATCAGGTATTGGATCCGGCATAACAACATCAAACGCGGAAATTCTATCGGTTGCCACCATTAACAAAGTATCGCCAAGGTCATAAACATCTCTGACTTTACCTCTTTTAAAAATCTTTAAACCAGGGAAATCAGTTTTAATTACATTTGTTTTCATAATAAAATCATTCCTTTTAAAACATAGATAAACGTTCAGGGAACGGCTACCTATTCTCTTTCTTTTTTATCTTTAAATGCTTTAATATATTTTCCAAGAATTTGGGCTGCTGCATCATCCTTATCTGTAAATTGAACGCCGACTTCATACTTTCCCTCTTCATCTTTATCGACGTGAACGATTTTTCCGTTGATATTGACAAGGTCTTCTTTTAAACCAATTGTAAGCAATAACTTATCATTTAGATTAACCGGAATATGTGTTTCCAGCAGTATTCCCGATTCTGATACATTTAAGGTTCTGCCTATGGTCTGTTTTCCCTCATCATTATTGCCATCAACAAATACATACGACAGGTTTAGTGAATTCACCCTAAAGTGTTTTCTTTTGTCTTTTGATACCATGATTACGTCTCTCTTATTTTTAGTATATCATCCTGGAATAGAAAAAATCCCTTATTTCTTCACTATTTTTGCCTGGAACCTGCTTGCTAATAATGTGGTTACAGATATACAGGTTGCCATATTTTCAATAATGTTCTTAAAAGTTGATGAAAGACTGTCATGTTCTTGCTGCAGTTTTTTTAGGTCAATAGGATTTAACTTTAAGTCCTTTGATGCAAAAACAAATGCGTTGTGAGGTTCATGCCCCAGATTAATGAACGGAATATTTCCAAAGTAATCACCTTTGCCTATGTTTGAAAGCGGGACAAATCCTGTATCGTTCTTACGTGCAATAACCACATTACCCTTTGCGATGGTAAAAGCTCTATCTTCACTTTCCCCCTGCTTAATAACCACTTTTTTATTTTTAATTAATTTATCAAAATAATATTTTTTCATATACAAGTCAATTGCATTACCTGAAACCTGCTTAAGCCTTTTATCAAGGCTTTTCACAACTCTTCTTAATTCAGACGACATTTTTGCAAACTCTTCTGAAAGACGCTGCGAATCAAGCATTCCAAGTTGAACACGCCCTCTCGCTACAACCGTAGCACTTCTTACATTACCCTCAGACAGAAATGATGCTATGCTTCCAACAAATGATCCATTGCTTATGCTGATCAAATTAAGATTTCCTTTGGGCGTTTCCTTGATGATATCAACTATGCCTTCCAGAATAACCCACATCCAGTTTCCAAAATTGCCTTCAAAAACAATTTCGTCGCCGTCAAAAAACTCTTCTTCATCTATTACATACATATAATCAACAATAGGGCCCTTAACTAAAGGCAAAAGCGCCTTTTTCCCTTGATCAGTCTCAGATTTCTCTTTAAAAGATACCGGTCCTATCTTTTCTATCTTGCCGTCATCCACCATCCGTGTGCCATCCAGGATGATTTCCATACGATTTTTATTTATTACATTTTTTTTATCTATATCTTCAATGTAGAATTCAAACTCACCATCTATCCATCCAAATAGAGAATAAAGTGCATCCATACCTGATAAAGAAGCGTTTGAAGCATCAACGGGATTGCCGTTGTTAACATATATCAAACCGGGCGACTCTGCGTATTTGCTGGTTATGCGTAATATTCCGCAGCTGTTGTTGGTGCCAAGTATCTGCAAAAGCTCTCCAAGATTTAGAAAGTCAAGTTTTCCTGAAAAGACGTTTTTATTGTTCATATCCTATTTTTTACTGGTCCCAGTTCAGTTCTTTTTTTAAAGATTGCAAAGTTAATTTCAAGCATGCCTATAAAGTTTTTCCGACACCTTCGCCTGTCACCGCACTCGCCTGAAATGAAGGAACCTTAAGCTGCCGGTTTAAGTCCTTTTCCATCTGTTCAAGGGGCAACAGTGGAATGCCTTCCTTACCAAGATCCCGCTTATTATATTGCATAACCAGAGGGATTTTTAAAATGTTAAGGCCGTATTCTTTTAAGTTCTGGTGCAGATCTTTAAGGGAAAGCACATTTTTTTGACGTCTGACTTCAAGAGAATCGGCAACAAAAACTATACCGTCAACTCCCCTTAAAACAAGTTTTCGAGTAGATGTATATTGTACCTGACCTGGAACCGTATATAAATGAACACGCACATTGCAACCTTTCATTTTTCCCAGTTCCATTGGGAGAAAATCAAAAAAGAGGGTTCGATCACCATCTGTATTGATTGAGACCATATCGGCTGACACCTGTTTTTTGTATGATTTGTGAATATACTCAAGATTTGTTGTTTTCCCGCACCTGCCAGGTCCGTAATATACGATTTTACACTCTATTTCCCGCTTTTTCAAATTAACGATAGCCATACAATCAAACTCCAAATGTGAATATCCACTCTAAATTGTAAAAAGTAAATTTTTATATATTAACAACCTTGATATCCAAACTGCAATCCCCTTTTTTAGGTCCCGAGTTTATATATGTCATGTTTGAAACAATACCCGAACCTTTAAATATGGCTATGGGAGAGAAGAATTGAATGTCATTTATCTTAAAACCAATATTCAAGTTTTTCATATGCCCGTGATCCCTGCCTGACATAATTACATTTATAATATTCCCTGCCTGGAAACTAACATCAAGTTCAATAACCCTGCCTTTTTGTGGCCCTTTATCTAACATTATTACTATAGAACTTATATCAGGAACTTCTTCTTCCTTTTCCTCAAAATCAGGGTATTCATGTTTTAAAGTTTTCTTAAGTTCAGGAAGAGTTCTCTTTATCCCCTTTTTCGCAAGGCTGTTTTTAAGAAAAAATCGAACTTTTTCCAATTGATCATTTTTAAACAGATTATTTGATATCCACTTATTATATTCATTTATTGCATCATCAGGTGCAGATAGCGCCATATGGCATCTGATAATATTCTTAGCCGCATTGATACGGATGGAATCAACACCTATCAAATTTTGAAGTTCTTTTAAAGCTCTTTTATATTGGCCGAATTTTGCCAGATTAAGAGCACCTTCAAGGGCTGCTTCATCCTTCCCCATTTTCTTAGAAAAAAATTTTTTGCTTTTAATAAGGTCCTGTGTCTTTTTTGGCATCGTTCGTGATACAGGCCTATTTTTCTTTTTAAAGTCATTTTCAAGTGCGCCCATTTTCTTGGAAATAACATGAATCAGGTTTTGCCTGTTTTTAATTTTATTGCTTTTCAGTATTAATTCGGAAGCGATATTATATTTTTCCATTGCTTCCTGTAACAATCCCTGATCGCGATATACCTCCGCTTGCTGCAATAATGATTTGATTTCTTTCATCTGTTATTTAAATAAGGAATACATGATAGTAACATTTAAAAACTCTTTGTATTTCTTA
>Ga0114919_10003464_pt1 | contig 12733 bp, 5 predicted proteins | sample BlataG_FD_88682 | JGI IMG/M metagenome (GOLD analysis project Ga0114919, IMG submission 88682) | Deep subsurface microbial communities from Black Sea to uncover new lineages of life (NeLLi) - Black_00105 metaG | ecosystem: Environmental > Aquatic > Marine > Oceanic > Sediment | place: Atlantic... | reverse complement strand
GTTCATCTTTTTAACTCGATAAAAAAAATAACCTATATAGATTGAGGTTAGAAACACAACCCATTTTAATAAAACATAATATCCATATTCTTTAATTGGGAGGATTGCAATTAGTAGAAGTATTATAATAGATATTGAGGGTAATAGAATTTGTCTTTGCTTTTTATTCATTTTATCTCTATTCTTAGAACTAATTGTATAAGTAAGGTATTATATTTTCTCCCTGAGAATTTCCCTCCTCCTTCACTCTTCTATCTATTGGGGCGCTATTATGCCCTGCGTCCTGTAGCCTATGGAGAGCTAGGACTTTAGGGTTTCTGGTTTCCACTCGCCTCATTTTGCTTATCTGAAAACAAACATTGTGCGCCTTCTTTCTTTTTGTGTTTTCTTTGTTCCTATTTGTCTAGCAGTTCGTCAACCTGCTCATCGAATTGTTTCCTTGACGTATTAACAATATCATTACTGATACTTATAGCCATTTTTCTATCATCAACACCAAGCTTTTCCAATAAATTTTTTACTATGCAATGAAGATACGTTGAGCAACCTCCAACGAATATTTCAAATTGTGTGTCATCATATTCTCTTTCTCTTTTAAGGGAAAGAAAGACCGTTCTCTCTGCTGTTAGTGCCTCTGTTAGAATATCAATTATGTCAGCGAACGAAATGGAATTAGACGAGAGCTCATCGATTATCTTTTTTTGCTTCTTTTTAAGTTCCATCATTTCTCCTCCTTTTTTTCTCGCTTTTCCTAACAACACACAAAACTAGAATTTTCTCTCTTGTTAAATGAAACATGTCAAACTCTTTTATATATTTATCCAGCATTACTCTAGACTCATTCATTGTGGAACTCTAAAAATCTTTTAGTGATGAAGTGTTCAAAGTCTATTTTGCCATTTCTCATATTTTAAATTTATTCCTAAGGGGGATATGCTCCCCATTTTTAGTACCACTTTGAGGGTTAATTTTCGCTAACACCTCAGCTGGGTAATTTGCCATTCTCTTTTAGATATTTTAGCGGCGACTTGTTCACAAGCGCCAAATGTCTACGGCTTTGATTATAATACCTTATGCGTGCCTTAACAACTTTCTCCAAAGATTCAAAATCTTCTTGTTCCCAAAACAGCAAACGGTTTTCCTGTATCAAAAAAGGGGGATGGTCTACGCTAATTTCAATTAATCCCTAAGGAAAATCCTTTTTTGGGCGTGATATCAGGTCTTAAACCGCATTTACTATAATTACCCTTTCCCCGATTTATATAATCTGCGGAATATCCAAACTGTTAGATATATAGCTTGCTGTATAACAAAGATATTGATAGGATAATACTGCATTTTAATTGCAATATTGTTTGGGATCACAAATAATAAACATCATTTGAGCTTCAATTTCCAAATTTTGCTTCTTGCTGTATAATAATTGTTATGTGTAATCAGTATCATTCTGAATGATTTGGTAGAATAATATGATAAAACCAAACTGGGACATCTTCAAAGCAAAGTTTAGTGAAAGCCCTCAAAATAATTTTGAGTGGTTTTGTTATTTGTTATTTTGTGAAGAATTCAATAAGCCAGTTGGTATTTGTCGTTACAAAAACCAATCAGCAATAGAAACTAATCCTGTTGAAAAAGAAGGAGAAATTATTGGGTGGCAAGCAAAATTTTATGATACTGCACTATCAAATCATAATAATGATTTAATAAGTACTATTGAAAAAGCAAAAAAATATTACCCAAATATTTCAAAAATTATTATTTATACAAATCAAGAATGGGGGCAAAGCAAAGGTCGATATCCTCAAGGTAAAATAGATGTAGAAGAAAAAGCAAAAGAATTGAGTATTGAATTAAACTTGAGAACTGCTAGTTTTTTTGAATCTCCATTTGTCGCTATCGAAAATAAGATTATTGCTCAACATTTTTTCAGTTTATATAAAAGTATTTTTGATTTAATTAAAGAGCAACAAACACACTCAGAAAATATCTTAAATGAAATACAAACTTGCATCACTTTTAATGGTCAAAGCATTGAGATTGATAGAAGTAAAGATATAGAAAAGTTAAAAAAAGATTCAGAACAAGTTTTAATTTTAAGTGGCGTTGGTGGAGTTGGAAAAACAGCGCTTATCAAAAATCTTTATGAACAATTAAAAGAAAGAACACCTTTTTATATTTTCAAAGTAACTGAATTTGAATTAAGAAATATAAATGATTTATTTACAGACTTTAACTTCCAAGACTTTGTAGAAGCTCACAAAGACGAAAATGATAAAATTATTGTAATTGATTCAGCAGAAAAATTATTAGACTTAAAAAATACCGACCCTTTCAAAGAATTTTTATCTATTTTAATTAAAAGCAACTGGAAATTAATTTTTACAACAAGAGAAAATTATTTAGAGGATTTAAATTATCATTTTTTTGAGATTTATAAAATTGCTCCTTTAAATATAAACATACAAAATTTAGAATTAAAGGAACTAAACAAAATTTCCGATCAGTATCACTTTTCACTCCCCAAAGATGAAAAACTATTGGAGTTTATTAAAAATCCATTCTATCTAAACGAATACTTAAAGTTTTATAAAGAAGATGAAGAAATAAACTATATAGATTTTAAAGAAAAATTATGGAATAAAATTATCAAAAAATCTAAGCCGGCAAGAGAGCAATGTTTTTTGAAAATAGCTTTTGAAAGAGCGAATGATGGACAATTTTTTATCAACCCAAACTGTGAACCGCATATTTTGGATGATGAATTAAAAAATGATGGAATTTTGGGATATGAATCACCATATGGGTATTTTATCACACATGATATTTATGAAGAGTGGGCATTAGAAAAAATTATCGAGATCGAATTTATAAAAAAGGATGATAATAAAACTTTTTTTGAAAATATCGGTAATTATTTACCTATACGTAGAGCATTTAGAAACTGGGTATCAGAAAAATTACTATTAGAAGATAAAGAAATAAAGACTTTTATTGAAGGAGTCATTGAAGACAAAAAAATTGAACCATTTTGGAAAGATGAAATATTAGTTTCCATTTTACTTTCAAATTATTCGGAAAAGTTTTTTGAAATTTTTAAAGAGGAATTGTTGACAGGCAATCAAGAGTTATTAAAAAAATTAACCTTTCTATTAAGAATTGCTTGTAAGGAAGTTGATGAAGATTTTTTCAAACAATTAGGGATTAAAAACTTAAATTTATTCTCTTTAAAATATATTTTAACAAAGCCAAAAGGGCAAGGTTGGAAAAGCCTTATCAAATTTGCTTTTGAAAATTTAGATGAAATAGGCATTAAAAATATATATTTTATTTTGCCAATAATCCATGATTGGAATAGCAAATTTAAAGAAGGAGAAACGACAAAATTATCCAGTTTAATTGCTCTGCAGTATTATCAATGGATAATCAAAAAAGACATATACTTTTCTCGTGATAATACCAAAGATCATCTTTTACAAACTATTATTTATGGTTCTTCTGAAATCAAAAATGAGTTAAAAGAAATTTTTGAAGATGTTTTAAAAAATAAATGGAAAAATCACAGAGATCCTTATTATGACTTGTCAAAAGTTATTTTAGCAAAACTTGAAGGGATTGCAGTTTCTAAAGTCCTCCCTAAGTATGTTTTACAACTTGCTGATTTATTTTGGTCTTATACTCCTAGAAAAGATGATTTTTACCACCAATCAAGCATTGGAGTGGAGCAATATTTTGGTATGGAAGATGACCACCTTGATTATTTTCCAGCGAGTTCATATCAAACTCCAATATACTGGCTTCTTCAATTTTTATTGAAAGAAACAATAGATTTCATTTTGGAATTTACGAATAAGATGGTTGAGTATTTCGCTAAGTCAGATTTTGCAAAACATGAAGTTGAAGAAGTAGAAGTTTTAGTTGAAGAAAGCAATCCCTTAAATCAATACATAAGCAATAGACTTTGGAATACGTATAGAGGCACACAAGTTTCCCCACATGTTTTAGAGTCAATACACATGGCTTTGGAGAAGTTTTTTCTTGAAATAGGAAAACATGCCGATTCGAAGACACTTGAAAACTGGCTTTCATATCTCCTTAAAAACTCAAAATCTGCTTCTATTTCGGCAGTAGTAACAAGCATTGTCCTGGCATATCCTGAAAAAGCCTTCAATGTTGCAAAGATACTTTTTCAAACAAAGGAATTTTTCTTCTATGACACAAGAAGATTATTACTTGATCATACTGCAAAAAGTCATTTTTCGATAGGGTACGGCTTAAATTATCAAAATCAAATTTATCAGGATGAAAGAATTAAAACTTGTGATGATGAGCACCGAAAAATGTCTCTAGAGCATCTCGCATTAAATTATCAATTTTTTAGAAGCGAACAGACTCGTGAGGAAGAAGCAGAAAAAAGACAGAAAATTATATGGAGTATTTTTGACAAATATTACAAAGAGCTTCCAGATAAATCCAAAGAAACTGAAGCTGACAAAACTTGGAGGCTCTACTTAGCAAGGATGGATAGAAGAAAGATGACGCCCACAACTGAAGAAGAAGATGGGCGTATTCTTATAAATTTTAATCCTGAAATTGACCCCGAACTCAAAAAGTATAGTGAAAAATCTCTTAAGAAGAGTTCCGAATCGTTGAAATACAGTGCATTGAAGCTGTGGGCAAGTTATAGAATGAGAAATGATGAAGAATATAAACAGTATGAACAATATGAAAGAAATCCTCAACTTGCGTTGAAAGAAGTAAAAGAGATTATTGATAATTTTAAAAAAACAAAAGATGAAAGTTTTTATCTTTTCAATCATTCCATTCCTGCAGATGTTTGCTCTGTTTTGGTGAGGGATCATCTTGAGAAACTTTCAAAAGAAGAAAAGGCTTTTTGCAAAGACATTCTTATAGAAATAGCTTCTTCATCTTTTGGACCAAATTATCAATATCAAATTTCTGATGGTGTAGAATCAGCGATTTCTGTGCTGCCAATTTTGTTAAAGGAATTTCCAAAAGAAAAAGAGACTATAAAAACTATTTTGTTGCTAACACTATTTGATCCATACCCTATAGGAATGTATGGACAGTTTTCAGACTACTCCATCAAAGCAATACTATCTGACTTATGGAAAAAAAGCTTTGAAGATGCTCAATCAATATTATTTGGATATTTTTTTTTAAAACCAAAATATGAGTCATTAAGAGAAAAACTTCGACAAGATAATTATAAAAAAAATGTTTATCAGCTTCATGAGAATGAGATAACAGAAAAATTTTTGGAAGAAAACAAAACAGATTTACAGAAAGTTGTAAATAACCAATTATCGTTAGATGAGGTAGGAGATATTGAACAATTAGATTTATACATCTTAAGAACGGCTTTTCAGTTAATTCCCCTAGAAACAGATAATAAAGAACACAAAGAAATAGTTAAAACAATAACTTCTACCTTTGTTGAAAAATTACTTTCAAATGATAGAGAAGATAGGATTGATTATAAGGTTAGACATGATTTTATAGAAAAACTATCTTATTTTGTATTAAGTTCTCAAAAAGAAAAAATTAAAGAGTATTTAAAACCATTTCTTGATAATTTTAATAGTTCAGAATCAATTGCTGATTTATTCAAAGAATTTGTTTCTGCTGAGGATTGCTTAAATTCATATGAAAATTTTTGGGAAGTTTGGGTTTTATTTAAAAACAAAGTAATTGAACTTTGTAAAGATGGAGATGGGTATTGGTATATCGATAAAATTGTGAAAAGTTATCTTTTTGCTCAAAACCCTTGGAAAGAAACTGCTACTGAATGGCATACATTAAAGAATGAAAATAAAAGATTTTTTAAAAAAATTTCAGAAAAAATTGGCCACTGCCCTTCAGCTCTATATGCTATTTCAAAACTATTAAATGATATCGGAAGTTCTTATTTAAATGATGGAGTATCTTGGATTTCAGATATATTACAGAACAATAAAGATTTGTTGAATGCAAAACTAGAAACTAACACTGTTTACTACTTAGAAAATCTTGTTAAAAAATACATTTATGAAAATCGCGAAAAAATAAAGAAAACGAAAAAATTAAAACAAGAAGTTTTAATAATATTAAACTTTTTAATAGAAAAAGGATCTGTTGTTGGGTACATGTTGAGAGAGAATATTTTATAAAAAATATGTTATATTTCTTTCATGATTTTATTGTATAAACAAAGAGCTTTAAGATAAACAAACGCAACATATGGATATAACAACACATAACAATTCGCTGCACCTGACCGCTATTCCGCTGCGCTCCATAGCGGCAGGTGAGCTTTGTCGTTATCGCGGCATCCTTTAAAGTAACTGGATGTGATAGGTGCAAAAGATCCAACTGCGTAAATAAAATACAGGTTAGCTTCTACTTTGCCAAAGAATCTACATAAAGGTTATTCACGCTTTTCTTTACTGCAATGTTCTAACGTACAGGAAATCAGAATAAAAGGCGATTTCCTACTCAAAAATCTCATTTAAGCCTGTTTGTTTGCTGTGAAATATAAGCAAAATTTTTGATTGTGATTAAATTACCGCGGTCCATCGCATAATTGATTTATTAGGATTTAATTGAATATAACTCCCAGTAATAAAAACAGCGATTTCCCAACATTTTATAACCTGGAGTTATAAGAAAATCTGTAAGTTATTTTATTAATAATTTGGAGATCAAGGATAAAAATCACCCCCCAACTTCATCTCTAAAGACTATTGACCTTTATGAAGACGCAATGTAATATTTTATTTCAGTCCTTAACATGATTGGACTATATTCAGATGAAGGGGTGAATTAAAATTTCAAAAAAGGTAATTTCTCTTCCGTCCGAAAACCTTAAACGATCAAAAATTTGTCCCTGATGCTATAATAAAGCTACTTTTTACATAAATGATAAGAGATTGTCTAAATTACTTTAAACCTTCAAGGAGATAATTGTATGGGATATTTAGTGAAAATTAATACAGATAAAACAGAAATTATTAAGCCCAAATCATTTGAAACAGAGGAAATCCTCCGAGAAGCTGTAAAAAAATATCCTGATATCATTCCTTTAGAAGAAATCGACGAAAATTTCGATCCTCTTCTTATTATAGGCAGAGAATTCTCATTAGAAGGGGCAGGCTCTATCGATTTATTAGGAATTGATGTTTCTGGCCTTATAACCATCATTGAATTTAAACTCGAAAAAAATACTGATATAAGAAAGATAGTCGCACAGGTGATTGAGTATGCTGCCAATCTCTGGGAAATGAGTTATGATGTTTTAGATAAAAAAGTCCAGGATTACTTCAATAGCAGCCGTTGTGAAATCAAAGAATTGAAGAATAAAACACTCGTCGAATCGATAAACTGGCATCATAAAAAAATAAAAAAAGAAGATTCTTTAGACTTTTCCCCTGAAGACTTTATTAAAAATGTCTCCAGTAATCTCCAAAAGGGTGAATTCCGTTTAATTATATTTTGTGATAATGTCGATGAACGAACCAAAAGAGCTGTTGAATATCTCAATTACCTTTCAAACTTTGATATTTATTGTGCATCAACTGATGAATTTGAAGTAGATGGCAAAAAGCTTTTCAAATCAACTTTAATAACAAAAGACAGGAAAAAAGCCCCAGGGAAAAAACATGCTGGCAAAATTACTTTTGATGAGTTTCTAAACTCAATCCCCGCTGATTTCAGAGAAACATATCAATATTTGGAAAAAAAGAGACAAGAAGCAAACAGCTATCTTTCAATGGGGACAAAAGGTTTTGCATTATATTTTCAAATTAATGAATATAAAATGCGCCCCTTTTGTGGATATCCAGACAGCATCGAGCTGATATCAGAGAAATTCTTTAATAAATATCTAGGTGAGGAAATTATTCCTGAGGATGCAAGAATGGACTATGAAGATAGGATGAGCAAAACGGGACCGTTTAAGAACTCATTCAAAGATAACAGAATTTATCCTGCTTACAAATATTCAAAAATAAAGCCAGAAAAACTAAAGGAATATTTCACCGTCATAATTGATTGGTATAAAAAATGGTTTGCAGAGTAAACCCAATGCAAAATATTATTAATCATATATTTACGGAGATGTATTTATGAGCATCCACAGTCTTTTGAATCAAGTAAAAAATGAGGAAATCGTCCTCCCCGGAATCCAACGCGATTTCGTGTGGCCAAGAGATAGAATAGTAAGACTTTTAGACTCAATAATGCGAGGCTATCCTATCGGAATCGCATTACTTTGGGAGACCTATAGCGACATTCAATATCGCACTTTTGTTCGAGATTATCGCCCTGGCACGCTCTATACATATCGTGATAATCCCCGCCACCGCAAACTGAAACTCGTTCTGGACGGGCAACAGCGCATTCAATCACTTTTTATTGCTTTGTATGGGACACTTGAGGGAAAACCTCTTTATTTTGATGTTCTTAGCGGGCGTGATTCAGACAATTTGGCAGAAGAAAAATATCATTTTGAATTTTTATCATCAGATAAAGTTGTAGAGCATCATACGCGGATAAAAGAAGAGCTATCCAAACCTGATGAGAAGAAGGAAAAGAACTTTGAGTTGAACTACTATGTAAGATTATCTGAACTATTCAATATGGGAGCCATTGAAAAACAAAGGCTAAAACGCAATCTATCTAAAGAATTATCCTTATCAGAGGATGATGAATTGAGGATGGAAGTAAATATATCTAGGTTTATTGAGGCACTTTCAAAAGACGAAAACATCTTAAAATTATCAATAATTGATGAAGATCTGCCTAGTGAAAGCGATTACAGAAAAACTGATGCCGATGTGCTGGAAATATTTGTTCGCGTTAACAGGGAAACAACACCTTTAAGCCGATCGGATCTAATATTTAGTATGTTAAAGCTAAAATGGAAGGAATCAGCAGAGGCATTGCCTCATTTTGTAAGCCGCATAAATGAAGGCAACTCCTTTGAACTTGACACCGATTTTGTTATTCGATGCTTATTCGCTGTTTCAGATCTTGGTACTAAATTTGATATCGATCTACTGCGAAGAAAAGAAAATATTGCAAAATTAAGATCTAATTTCCAGAGATGTTGTGATGCCATTCGGGCAACTGTAGATTTTGTTCAAAGAGATTGCTGGTGTCATAGTAGCCGTGTAGTTGGTGGTGTGTTAACCATGGTTCCTTTTGTTTATCATTTGTTTTATACAAAGAATCACGAACTTAAAGATGATCAAGTCTCTAACGCTCGAAAAGCTTTATTCCTTTTTGCATTTGCCAGACCTTTTTCTCGATATGCAGATAGTCGCTTAGGGGCATTCATCCGTTGGGAGTTAAAATCTCTTGTTAAAGATGGTAATGGGGCGTTTCCACTTGGTCGAGCAGTATGGTGGGTTGGTTATTGGGAAAGGATTAGAGATTTTGGCGAAGATCTTATTCGTGCCAATCAATTTCTCGCACTTCACCTAGTTCAAGGTTTACGAGGAACAAAAGTTCAATACAAACGAAATTCTCCAGAAGTGGATCATATTTTTCCTCGCTCTCAACTTCGTAAAATGAAATTCGATGAAGATCTGATAAACCATTTTGCGAACTTTTGGATTTTAGCAAAAGGAAAAAATCAAAATAAGAGCAATCGCCATCCAGCAGAATACTTTAAGGACGTTGATGAAAGAATCTTAAAAAATGCCCTTATAGATAAGGACCTCTTAGACTACCGACGTTACACTACATTTATAAAAACACGAAAAGATAAAATGCTTGAGAAGATAAGGCAAAAAATCCTATTCTCAGAAAAAGATTTCTCTACTGCAGAAGATGCATAAGCTTTGTATTATGAAATGAAAAAGAGAAAGGTTTTGACGACCTACGTGACAAGAAAAGAAATCTTGCCTATTTGACCACGATGTTGCCCTATGATATAGATTTAAAATGAATTCGTTGATGGAAATCACAATAAGCTAGGAATATCATGACTAAAACCAACTATCTCGAAAAACGATTATGGGAAGCGGCTGACCAGCTCCGTGCTAATTCAGCCCTTACGGCACAAGAGTATTCACGCCCAGTTCTTGGACTTATATTCTTGAAATATGCTGACAGTCGCTTTACAGAAGCAGAAAAGGAATTAGCTGCTACTAATATGTCCGGAAGGCGTACTATTGGAAAGTTGGATTACCAGGCTAAAGGCGTTATGTTCCTTCCAGAAAATGCACGCTATTCATATCTCATTAAACTACCGGAGGGCAGCGACATTGGTAATGCTATTAATCAGGCGATGGACGCGATTGAAGCAGAGAACGAAGACCTGCGAGGAGTATTGGCACGTGAGTATAACCGTTTTGAGAACACACTGCTATTTGAACTGCTAAAAATCTTCCATAGCATACCGATGGACGTAGAAGGTGACGTATTCGGAAAGATCTATGAATATTTCTTAGGTAAGTTTGCAATGTCTGAAGGACGAGGTGGTGGTGAGTTCTACACCCCCACTTCCATTGTTAAATTAATAGTGAACATTATCGAGCCTTTCCATGGGAGGATTTATGATCCTGCCTGTGGGTCAGGGGGTATGTTTGTGCAGTCAGCTAAATTTGTGGAAGAACACCAAAAGAACGCTGGTACTGAGATTAGCATCTTTGGGCAGGAATCAAAAGAAAATACAGTTCGTCTTTGCAGAATGAACCTAGCAGTACATGGAATATCTACCGAGGGCATCAAACTTGGTAACACTTATTATGAAGATCGGCATAATTCTTTAGAACAGTTTGACTTTGTGATGGCTAATCCTCCCTTTAATGTAAACGGTGTAGACAAAGAAAGGATCAAAGATGATCCCCGATACTGCTTTGGAATCCCAAGGGCAGACAATGCAAATTATCTCTGGATACAGAATTTTTACTCAGCCTTGAATGAACATGGGCGGGCAGGATTCGTAATGGCTAATTCGGCTGCTGATGCACGTCAAAGTGAGCTTGATATAAGGCAGAAACTCATTCAGTCTGGCCATGTGGACGTGATAGTTGCCATTTCGTCAAATTTCTTCTACACAGTAACCTTGCCTGTGACTCTCTGGTTCTTGGATAAAGGGAAGTCCCAGGACAAGCAGAATAAGGTATTATTCATCGATGCACGGCACATCTATAGGCAGATTGATCGTGCACATCGTGATTTTAATCCTGAACAGCTAGAGTTCATAAGTAACATCGTGCGCCTATATCGTGGCGAAAATATAGAAACTCACCTAGGTAGCCAAGCAATGCTTGATAAACATTTCCCTGATGGTATCTATCAGAATGCAAATGGGCTATGCAAAGTAGTCACGCTGGATGAAATTGAGGCTCAAGGATGGAGCCTAAATCCGGGCCGCTATGTGGGTGTGGCGGAACAGAAAAAAGACGATTTAAATTTTAAAATGCGGATACAAGAACTCAACGAAGAATTGGAAATTCTAAACAATGAAGCTCGAGAATTGGAAGAACGCATTTCTAAGAACATTTCTGAGCTTTTATGATGAGATCTGATTGGAAGGAAGTTACCTTAAAAGATATTGCTAATAACATTCAATATGGATATACCACTAGTGCATTAAGGGAACCAGTTGGTCCCAAATTACTTCGAATAACTGATATCGTTCCTGAACTAATAAATTGGAATAATGTTCCTTACTGTAAAATTGCTGAAGGAGACATTCAGAAATACAAACTCAGGGAAGGAGATATTGTTATTGCACGAACAGGTGCTACTACTGGATATGCGAAACAAATCAAAGGAAATCCAAATTCAATATTTGCTTCCTATCTAGTAAGAGTTCAGCTAATCTCAGGAATTGATAAGGTGTTCATCGGAAAGATTATTGAATCTACTGCATATAAAAAGTTTATCAAACAACATATAGGAGGTGCAGCTCAACCTAATGCAAATGCACAAATTTTAACCTCATTTCCAATAAATCTTCCCCCATTGTATATACAACGGAAGATCGCATACATTCTATCGGCATATGATAGCCTGATAGAGAACAACACCCGCCGCATCCAGATCCTTGAAGAGATAGCCCAGCGGATCTACCGAGAGTGGTTTGTTCATTATCGTTATCCAGGATGTGAAAATGATAGAATGGTGGAAAGTGAGCTGGGAATGATTCCAGAAGGGTGGGAGGTTGTGAAACTAGAGAGTATATCCACAATCGTGATGGGACAATCACCTAAATCAGAATTTTATAATGAAGAAGGAATAGGACTACCTTTTCATCAAGGTGTTAAGGACTTTGGGCTAAGATATCCAATCCACAGAGTATTTTGTACTGTTAAAAATAGGATCGCTGAAAAAGGTGATATACTCTTTAGCGTTCGTGCACCAGTTGGAAGGATGAATATCGCAAATACAAGAATGGTAATTGGGCGTGGTCTAGCATCGATAAGAAGCAACAACAATTACCAGTCATTCGTTTTTCATCAATTGGCAACCAAATTCTATAAAGAAGACCTCATGGGTGGCGGTACTATCTTTAAGTCTGTCACCAAATCAGATATGCATAATATTAATATGCTCTGCCCCCTCGCGCTATTAATTGAAAAAATTGAGGAGAAAATAAGCCCTATTGCCCAGGAAATTGCAATTCTCACAGAAAAAAATATAAACCTTCGCCAAACCCGTGATCTACTGCTGCCAAAACTAATTTCAGGCAAGATCGATGTATCAGAACTGGATATTGATACAG
>Ga0114919_10003462_pt1 | contig 12744 bp, 14 predicted proteins | sample BlataG_FD_88682 | JGI IMG/M metagenome (GOLD analysis project Ga0114919, IMG submission 88682) | Deep subsurface microbial communities from Black Sea to uncover new lineages of life (NeLLi) - Black_00105 metaG | ecosystem: Environmental > Aquatic > Marine > Oceanic > Sediment | place: Atlantic... | reverse complement strand
CGCGCAGGCCCTGGTGAACAGCGCCGGCCCGCCCAGCCTGATCCTGATGGGCGGTCGGGAAGACGGCGGGTGGGACGTGCAGATGCCCGCGTCTTTGCGGCGCAGCCCGTGGGGCCGGCTCTTCGAGTTGGAAACGCAGGACGAACGGCTGAAGCGCTTGATGTATCATCTGGAGCAAAACGCCAGCCTGGTCGATTCGCGTGGGATCTCGATCCCGGAGTTGTCCGAGAGGCTGGGGTTGCCGGCCGCCCAGACCGAGGCGTTAGTACGCCGGGCGTGCCGGGCGCACTCGCGCTTGCTGACGGTCGTCCATGAGGGGACGATCCACGTATGTCGAACCCCGTTGGGTGCGGAAGGCGATGCCATGAGCATTTGGAGCCGAATCCGAAGACTGCTGCGACTCAAGCCGACCGCGGCCGAGCGCGTCCGCGCGATGACGGCGCAGCGGGTCAAGCTTGAGCAGCAGCGGCACGAACTGGACCAGAAAACCGAGACCCTCGAGGCCGAGGAGCGCGCGGCGATCAAGCAAGGGGCGGCTGCCCCCAGCGACGCCGAGCGCAAGCAGTTGGCCGGCAAGCTCATGCGTGTTCGGCGTGAGCTCCGCCGGCACCGCGCCCAGGCCCAGATGTTCACCCGGCAAATCGACATCATCGGGACGCACGTCCATCACCTCACGCTGGCCGAGCAGGGCAAGCGGATGGAGCTGCCCAAGGCCGAGGAGCTAACGCGCGAGGCGGCACAGGCCGAGCAGGTCATGTCCGAACTGGCGGTGAACGCCGATCTGGCGGCGAGCATCGAGGTGACCGGCGAGACGCCCATGATGGCCGAAGAAGAGGCGGCGATCTTCGAGGAATTCAAGCAGGCCGCGGCAAGCCAGGCGCCGGCCACGGAGGCGCCGGCGCAGGAGCCGGCGGAACCCGCGGCGGGCGAATCGCGAGCCGCCGCCGACGCCGCCACACCGCCCCCGCCGCCCGCTAAGGAAAAGGGGGAGTCTGCCCGGCCGGAAATGAGTTGACGCTGTCGAGCGACCGCGCGCACGACCATGCTCGGGAATCATCGCATGGGATCACGAGTGAGTAGGAAACAGGCCGGATCATGAATTTCTTCACCTGGCTGACCACGAAACGCAAGACGCTGGCGACGATGAGCGTGTCCGAGTTGCGCGCCCAGGAAATGCTCCTGGAGAACGAGCGCAACCGCATGCAGGCCAAGATGGGCAAGCTCGCCGGCGACAAGCAGAAGATCGTCGAACGCGGCGCGAAAGAGAAAACCCCCGAGCTCCGCCGCACGTTCGCCCAGCAGTTCGACCTGCTGCACACCGAGCAGATGATGATCGGCCGGCATCTCAATATCCGCAGCAAGGAGCTGCTGACCGTCTCGCGCCTGCGGATGCTGCGGGAGAGCGCCCAGCGAACGCGGCTTGGCGCCGGCGTGTTTCCGACGATCCGCGAGGGCGATCTGGCGACCATCGAGCGGCTGATCGAAAACGACAAGATCACCAGCGAGATGTACCAGGAGCGGCTGGATGAGATCCTCCAGATCGGGGTCGCGGCAGACGAGGCCGCCGGCGGCGTCTCACCCGCCGCCCAGGAGTTGCTCAAGGTCTGGAACGACATGGACGCCGGGCTGATCAAGGATACCAACGCCGCGTTTGATGAAGCCGAGAAGCGCGTCCGTGAGCAGCACGCGGCGGAAGGATAGTCGCCGGAGCAGATGGGCTGGTGGACAAGGACAAGCTGGCGATGGCCGCAGAGGGCAAGAGTCCAGCGCAGACGAGGTCGATGCTGGCGCCGCCGGTGAACGACGTGCTCCTGGCGGAGATTGTCCGCCGCATCGCCGCCCACCTGCCGGATTGCTGCATCGTGCTGTTCGGTTCGTACGCGTATGGTGAACCGCGAGAGGAGAGCGACGTTGATCTGCTGGTGGTAAGCAACACGACGAAGGGGACCTTCACCGTGGCGGGCGAACTCTACCGGTTGCTTCGACCGCGCCGCATCACCTTCGATATCGTGGTGATGACGCCGAAAATGTACCGCCGGCGCCGCAGTGGGTTTGATCCTTTCCTGAAGGAAGTGGCTGCGAACGGACGGGTGCTGCATGGGCAATTGCCCTGACACAGAGTTCTGGATCGCGAAGGCCGAAGAGGACGCCCGCGCTGTGGACTTGCTGTCGGCGACTGACGCGGCGGGATTCGCCGCTACGATCGCGTTTCACTGCCAGCAGGCGGCGGAGAAGTATCTGAAGGGCTGTCTGGTCTACGCCGGCATCGAGTTTCCCAAGACGCATGATTTCGAGAGACTGCTGACACTGTGTGCACGGGTCTCGCGCGAGTTTGAGAAGCTGCAGCCCCAGACCGACCGGCTACAGCCCTTCGCCGTCGCGGCGCGTTACACCCTTGTGGTACCGCAAGAGTCCGAAGTGGAACAAGCCGTTCAGGACATGAAGCGCGTACGCGCGTTTTGCCGGGGCGTTCTCGGGCTTACCGAGAGGTGAGTCGCCAGTGGACGCACTGAATCCACCCGGGCCATGGATCGGAGAGCAGCATGGGCCTGTTTAAGTCAAAAGAAGAACGCCGGATGGAACGCGATATCAAGATCCGTCAGGGAGTTCGGCGGATCGAGAAGGCCATCGCCGAGCAGAACAAATTCAGCGACGAATTCGTCAAGAACGCCCGGCACGCCAAGCAGATCGGCGACATGGCCTCGTTCCAGTTCGTCCGCAACTCGCTGAAGAAGACTGCCACGATCAGGAAGATCCTCGAACGGCAACTGCTGGCGGTCAAGAACGCGCTGCTGATCAAGCGGCAGGCCGAGGCCTCGGTGGATTTTGCCCAGGCCATGGCCACCATGGCCAACGAGGTCAGCCAGCTCTATGGCGGCAGCGACCTGGTCAAGACGCAGATGGACTGGGAAAAGGCGATGATGCAGTCGCAATCCATGGAAGAGCGCATGCAGATGTTCCTCGACTCGGTCGAGGAAGGTGCGGAGGCCGATGTGTCCGCGGCGGCCACCGAAGCGATCGCCGACGAAGAGATCGACCGCATGATCGCGGCCGAGGAGCAGGTCGAAGAGGCCCGCGAAGCGCAGCAAATGTCCGCCCTCCGCGCCGAACTGGCCGAACTCAAAGGTGAGCAGGCGAAGGAGTCGAAGTAGGAGGCGCCATGAAGCCCGCGACAGTCCGATCCGGCCCCATCAGTGAGGAGCTGCTGAAAGAGATCATCCGGCGGCTATCCGCTGCCCTAAGGCCCGCGCGTCTTTACCTCTTCGGTTCACAGGTATATGGGGAACCGCACGAGAACAGCGATGTAGACGTAATGGTGGTCCTGCATGGACAGGTCCCGCCCGTTTCGGTGTGCTACCGAAAGGGCCACGCCAGCCTGCGGGGCTTGCTCGTGCCCGTCGAGCTCCATTTCGCGAGCGCGGCCGGCTTTGACCGCCGCCGACAGGTCAAGGGCAGTCTCGAGCATGAGATTGCCGAGCGCGGACGGTTGATCTATGGCAGTGAGTGAGGACGAACTGCGCGAATGGCTGCGGCTCGCACAGCAGGACATGCTGGCTGCCCGGCGGCCTCATGAAGGACGTCTTTACGAGGGGGCCTGTTTTCACTGTCAGCAAGCCGTGGAGAAACTCCTTAAGGCGTACCTGCGGTGGGAGAATCAGGACCCGCCCAAGATCCACGACTTGACAGTGCTTCTCGACTTGTGCCAGCGCATCGAGGCTCCGTTTGCGAATGATCGGGACCGCTGGGAATGGCTAACAGGCTTCGGCGTCACGTTTCGCTATCCAACCGAGGTACCTCGCCCGGACGTTGCCGAAGCCACCGGCGCACTAGAAGCGGCCGAAGATTGTTGGACTGCCTTGCTATCAAAACTACCGCGGCATCTGCACCCACCCGCCGAATCAGACTGAAGCGTCCCTGGTGTTTTGCATGGCCACTTTTGCCACATTCAAACGCTTGAAAGACAAAGGCGTCGCCGCCCTCAAGCAGGGCGATTACGTCGCCGCCAAGCCGTATCTGATCCAGGCGGCCGAGTGCATGATCGAGCTCTGCGAGGAGAACAAGGACGCCAAGCAGCGGGCCGAACAAGAGGTTTACGCCAAGGAGCTGATCGAGCTGGCCAAGAGCTGCGACCGCAAGGCCCGGCACGGCAAGCGTGGCCGCGGCGTCCGCGACCGGGCCGGCGAGGGCGAGGAAGGCGGCCCAAGCGCCGAAGACTGGATCGTCAAGGAGAAGCCCAACATCCACTTCGACGACATCGCCGGCCTGGAGGACGTCAAGGAGGAGATCTACCTGAAAATGATCTACCCCTTCCGCCATCCCGAACTGGCCCAGCGCTACGGGATTGACGTGGGCGGGGGGATGCTGCTGTTCGGCCCGCCGGGCACGGGCAAGACCATGATTGCCAAGGCGGTCGCCTGCGAGCTGGACGCGACCATGTTCGTGATCACGCCGGCGCAGCTCATGAGCAAGTGGGTCGGCGAGGCCGAACAGAACGTCCGCAAACTCTTCGACGCTGCTAAGGCCGAGGACAAGAGCGTGATCTTCATGGACGAGGTTGAGGCGCTGGTGCCGAAGCGGCGTGACCAGCAGTCGGCCGTCATGCAGCGGGTCGTGCCGCAGATCCTGCAGGAGCTGGAGGGCTTCGACCGCAAGCCGGGCCGCGCGCTGCTGTTCCTCGGGGCCACCAACGAGCCGTGGCAGCTCGATACCGCCATAATGCGGCCCGGTCGCCTCGACGCCAAGGTCTACGTGCCGTTGCCGGACGCCGAAGCGCGCTTCAAGCTGTTCGAGATCTACTTGGCCAAGCGCCCGCTGGCCGACGACGTCAATTTCGCCAAGCTGGTCGAGCTGACGGCCGGCTACAGCGGGGCGGACATCAGGGCCATCGCCAGCCGTTCGGCAACTCGTCCATTTTTGGAAACGGTAAGCGGAGCTCAACCGCGTAATATAAATATGGCGGATGTGCTGGCAGTCATCGCGGAGCTGCCGCCCTCCGTCAGCAGCAGGGACTGCCGGAAGTACGAGCAGTGGGCGGAGAATGAGGGCTGACCGGCGCTTGACGAGGTGGTGCCGAAGCCAATGCAGCGGCCGGCGACGCGCCGGCCGTAGGTCGCACGGACGTCATTCCGAGCGTAGCGAGGAATCTTGCACTTTCAGTCAAACGCGGCAAGATTCCTCGGTGGTCCGCCTTCGGCGGACTCACTCGGAATGACAGGTTCGCAGCGGCCGGCGACCCGCCGGCCGTAGGCGCCGGGGACGGAGCGGCAACGATGAGTCGCGACATCAAAAAGCAGTTGGCGGAACCGACGGTAATCGCGCTGCGCTGTGCCGGCGACCAGTGGCCGCACTCCCTGCTCTCCGGGTCGGTGATCCCCGACGCCTGGATGGGCCTGGTCGAGACGCGCGACGGGCGACGGCGGTTCGTGCCGGCCGGCGAAAATCCACGCCTCCAGCGCGATGATCAACTCGTGCTGGTGCGCAACCGGCTGATCACCGTCCCGCTCGGCCTTGCAGATTCTCGGGCTGCGTGCGGAAACACAGTGAGCGGAACGTGCGAGCTGCTGGTCCGCTGGAACGCGGACGAGCACGACCTGGCCGCGCTGCGCAAGGCGCTCTTGATAGAGCAGGAACTCACGCTCGACGGATTGGCGCACGCGGTCGCCGACGCCGGCGGACAGACCGCTTTGCAGCAATTCATCCGAGAGCGCCCGGCGGCGAAACTGGTCCAGGAAGACCAGCGCGACGCGCTGCTCGACGCGGTTCGCGAACAGCTCAAGCGCTTTATCTTCGAGACGGGCGTGGTGCTCGACCGCGTGGCGAAGCTCGAGCTGTCCAGCGAATCGCTCGCCCGGCACGAAGCGCGCCAGCGTCAGGCCACCGAGCGCGTCGAACGGATCAAAACACGCGAGTTGGTCGAGCAGGCGGCGTTGGCCGCCACGCGGCGCCGGCTCGACGACCTGGGCGGGCTGCTCGAAAAGCTCAAGACCGCCGCCGAAGCGGACGCTCAGGTGCAGTGGCGCGATTTGCTGCCGGCGTTGTCGCCCGCCGAGCGCGGCCGGCTGTTGGAGAACCTGTGGCGTATCACGCCGGACCGGAAGACCGCTGAGGCGATCGTCGTCGTGGCTGGAAACGAATGCATCTGGCTGGACCCGGCCAATCCGGAGCACGTCACCCGGCGCGTGACGCTCGGCGCTGAGCTGGGCGGCTTGCGGTCGGTCACGGCTTGCCCGGACAGGCAGCTCCTGGTGGTCGGCGCGGGCCGAGGCGTGTGGACCGTTAACGCCGCCAACGGTGATATCGTTGGCAAGTACGAGGTCCCCAACGCAGGCGAGCCGCGGACCGGATTCAACGCTGCAGCGCTGGCCGGCGAGACGATCTTCGCCACGCACTCCCAGCTTGGCTGCTGGTGCTGGCCGCTCGACCGGGCCGCGGAAGCCCACGCATTGCTCGAGCCCGTTGACGGTGTTCCGAAGACTGTCCGCGCCGCGACAACCACGGAGGACGGCCGACTGCTCTTTGCGGCCGACGACTGTGTCCATATCTACGACGGCGAAGGGCAGTCGCTCGGCGTGCTCGACACGGGCGGGAAGGTGATCCACTGCCTCGCCGTGCTCGACAACGCGGTATACGCGGGCACCGCCAACGGCATGCTGCTGGAGGGGACGCTGGACGAGACGCGGGAGCTCTGGCTGGTCGTGCACCGGGCGCCGGCCGCGATCGAAACCGTCCAGGCCCGCCGCTGGAACGACCTGGTCGAGCTGGTCATCCCGGCCGGGGTGCAGGGCGTGTGCGGCGTTTACGGCGAGGAGGGCGTCGTTACCCGGCTGCTGGAGAGTCGCACGCCGATTCGCCGAGCCTGGGCCTGCGATGACCTTATCCTGGCCCTCAACGAGTTGCGCGACCGGTTGATCGTGATGAACGCGAACCTGCCGGACCGCACCGGCCACGACGTGCCGGTCGCGCGCCTGCTGGGACATTCGATCGAGGATGCGGCGATTGTGGTCACGACGGAAAAAGGTGAAGGCGACGAGACGACGGGAGTGGGGCGTACATCTCGCCCGTCGAAGGACGAAGCCGAGTCGGCGTGAGCCGCTTCCCGCGAGCGTCGCGGTGATCGAAGCCGTCGGGGCTTGAAGGAGTCGTCATCTGTGAGGGCGTACGCGCGTCAATGTGACAAGTGCGGGATGCTGGTCACCCCGCGGGGCGGCGGGGCGCCCCGCTTCTGCCCCACCTGTGGGCAAGGATTGGCGGGCAGCGCACCGTACGCAGACCGCCGCCGGGCGGGTGATCTCCAACCGACGGCGCCGGGCGGTGCCGTAGCCGCTCTCGTGTTCGGTATCCTGTCATTTGTCCCGATGGTCGGGTTGATCTTGGGCATCGCCGCGATCGCTACCGGCGTCCGAGCGAAAAGGCAGATCGAAGAATCCGGCGGCCAGCTCGGCGGCCAAGGCCTGGCCACCGCCGGCATCACCCTCGGAATCATCGGCGCCGCCCTCTGGACCCTGATCTGCGCCGCAGCGCTGTGATCGGCGTCTCACCCCACACACAACGACCCCTGCAAAGCGAATCGCACGCCGACACGGCCAGCAGAGAATGATCAGTCGACCGGGTTCGGCGGCTCGCGGCCGGTGAGGACGGCGATGACGTTCTCGGCGGCCATTTGCGACATCTTCTGGCGGGTGGCGGTGGTGGCGCTGCCCAGGTGCGGCAGGAGCACGACGTTGGGCAGTCCGGTCAGCCCGGAGGCCAGACGGGGCTCGTTCTCGTACACGTCCAGGCCGGCCGCCGCGATCTGGCCCTCGCGAAGAGCAGTGACCAACGCCGCCTCGTCCACGATCGGGCCGCGGGCGCTGTTGATAAGAATCGCGGTGGGCTTCATGGCGGCCAGTTGCTTGGCAGCGATCAGATGACGGTTCTCGGGCTGCAGTGGGACGTGCAACGAAAGCACGTCGGCTTCGGCGATGAGCTGGTCGAGATCGACCCGTGTTGCCGCGGCCCTTTGCTCGAGCTCCTTGTTTGCGCGCGGGTCGGCGTACAAGATGCGCATGCGGAAGCCGGTCGAGCGTAAGCCGACGGCGGTGCCGATGCGGCCGGCCCCGAGCAAGCCCAGGGTCGCGCCGCTCAGTTGGAGTCCGAGTAGCTGGGTGGGCGCCCAGCCCCGCCAGGCGTCGGTCCGCACCAGCCGGTCGCCCTCCACCACGCGGCGGGCAGTCGCGAGGATAAGCGTCCAGGTCAAATCCGCCGTGGCATCGGTCAGCACGCCGGGGGTATTGCTGACGCGCACGCCGCGCTCGCTGCAAGCCGCGATGTCAACGTTATCGAAACCGACGGCGTAGTTGGCGACAACACACAGCGACGGTCCGGCCGCATCCAGGACGGCTGCATCAATCCGATCGCTGAGCATGGGGATCAGCCCGGCAGCGCCGCGTACCCGCTCCAGAAGCTCCGCGCGGACCAGCGGGTCGTCGCTGTCGATCTGATCCACGGCAAAGCCCGCCTCGCGCAGGAGTTGTGCAGCCGGCGGGGGCATTCGGCGGGTCAGCAGTACACGTCTTTCTTGCATTCCACGATCCTCGACGTCCCAAAGTTTCAGACGATACGGAGCCGGTCAACGGCCATAACGTACGCCGACTCGGCGGACATGTGTAGTAGGCGGCGTGTTTGATAAGTGACGGAAGCGCAGCGGCGGGGGCACGTGCGCAGAGCCGGTCACTCACGTGTGGACCGGGCGGCCGGAATACGTCTGGTCTGAGATTGCGCGGTCGCCGGGTCCCGTCACCCCCGCGCCATCGCACGCTTGGCCCAGTCGTCGGCCACGTGCTCGACCTGTCGGGCCGCCTCGGCGTTCACCAGGGGGCGATAGCTGTCGCCGACGAGGTTACGGAAGGCCACGGCGACCTTTTGCAGCCGCAGCTTGCGCGCGCGTGGGGGCATGTGGGCGGTCTCGCGTTTGAACTCGCCCTGCATTTCCTTGACGAGGTCCACGAGCTGGTCGGAGGCGAGGTTGACGAACTCGCGGTGGGCCTGCTGCACGAGCGTCTGGGCCCGCGATTTCTGGACCGCCTCGAGCAGCTTGTGGGCCTTGACCCACTCAATTGACGCGGCCTGCCAGGTGTCGCGCTGCAAGGCCATCTGGGCATTGGCGTAAGCGGCCAGGAAGTTGAACCGGGCGGTATTGCCGGTCACTTTGGCCTGCTGGCACAATCGCAGGAGGGCCTCGTGCTCGGTGCGCATGCCCTCGAATTCGGGCAGCACCGCCGCCCCACTATTCGTCGTCGGAGCGGCTTCCCTGGCTTGCACGACCGGCTGAGGTGGAACCGCGCTAATTTCGCCGGCATGGCGAGGCACGTACATGCCGTGACAGCGCACGCACTTGACCAACCGGTCGGCGTACACCTCCGGCACCTTCATTTTCTCCCGACAGTGTGGACAGACGACGTGCATGGCCCACACTCCACACAGCAACCTGACACCGCGACAGTCCACGACCAGGAATGAACAAGTCATTCCGCCTGCCGCAGCATACCTCTGTTTTGAAGCTACCCGCTCGACGATGCCGCGTCAAGCCCAAACCGGGGCGGGGCGCGCGTCCGGCCCGCGTTCCACCGGCAGGACGCCGGTGTACCCCGGAGTCTGCCAGGTGCTGCTCATCGGGGCCCGTCGGTGCTACTTGGTCTCGAAATATATCTGCGCCGTCTCGCTCTTGTCGGCCACGACGGTCAGCACCAGCATGTGTTTCAACCCGGGCTTGAGCTCGACGCCGGAGACCTCGTCGTCGGTCACGTTCAGGACCTTGAACCCTTCGCCGGGAGCCCCGAGGTCGTATTCGACACCCGGCTTCATCTGGGCCTGCGTGTCCTTGCTGGCCGCGAAGACCTTGAACTCGGCCAGGTGCGAGTAGTCGGCCTCGAACTCCTGGTGGATGAGGACCGAGACGGTGGTGATGCGGCCGAACTTGTCGGGGTCCTGGATCTCGAACCGAAGCTTGGGGCTGGTGCTGACCGGCTCCTTGATGGTCCAGCGCGAATAGCCGGTCGCCGCCTTCTTCAGCGTGCTCTGCTTGCCCTTTTGCCCGTCGAGCCAGATGCGCAGGTGGCTGTCCTTTTTCATGAGATTGAGGACCGCCCGCCCGCCGGTCATCGCGGCACCGGTCCCGCTGCAACCGGCAAGCAGCAGGACGGCGGACGTCAACAGCGTCATTCGGGCCAGTAGGTGATGCATGAGGAGACTCCTTTCTCAGTAGGACCCAAAATGGTTCCGGGGAAGCTTCGTGTCGATACACGACCGCGCCTTCACACCCCGACCGCGTCCAGTGTAACCCCACCAACCAAGCCGGAAAACCCTCAGGGGGATCAACACACAAACCGCTCCCTCCAGCTAGAGACTTCCGCCCGGTAGGCCTGGGTGGCACGCGTGTCCGGTCGCCGTCGCTCGGCGGCGATCAGTCGGACGCCGCGGCGTACGCTGGTGGGCGCGCAATGCGGACGGCCTTGTCCGCACGGTGGGTTGTCACGGCGGCGGCGGCGAACAAAGCGGTGTTCGTGACCGTATCCATAACTGGAACCGTGATCGACCCGGCCCGCGATTCGCGGGCGCACGCGTTGCCGCACGGGTCGAATGCTTCCTACTCGCACGCTACACTTTCGACCATATGGGCACGCAGCGGCCACACCAATCGGTCAAGCTCATCTGCGGGCTGCTCGGCGGCGACGGGGACCTGCTGCGCCGCGCGCAACAACTACTCGTGAAACGCTTCGGCCCCGTGGACCTCGAGAGCGACGTCTGGCCGTTCGACCAAACGGACTACTACGAAGGCGAGATGGGGCCGGAGCTCAAGCGGCGGTTCCTGAGCTTCGAGCGGCGGATGCGCCCCGACATGCTGGCCGAGATCAAGTGTGACACGAACAGGCTGGAAGCCCAGATCGCGGAGGATTGCCTGGTGGAGGACATCCCCAGGCCCGTCAACATCGATCCCGGCTACCTCGATCTGGGCAAGCTGGTGCTGGCGACCACCAAGGACCGCTCGCACCGCATCTACATCGGCCAACGCATCTTCGCCGAGGTCACGCTCCACTTCACGGAGAGCCAGTGGCAGACCTGGCCGTGGACGTACCCGGACTACCATCGCCCGGAATACCACGCCTTCTTCATGCAGGTGCGCGAGCGGCTGAAGGAGCAACGTCGGCAAACGGCCGACCCGCTCCACCCGCCGAACGGGAACAGCCCGTGAACCCGGCCACGTTGGCAATCCTGCTGTTGGCGGCCGGCGCTGTCGGCCTGGTACTCTCTCTCGCGCTCACCCCGCTGGCCATGCGTGTAGGTCGCCGACTGGACTTCGTGGACCACCCCGGCGGACACAAATCGCACCAAGCCGCCATCCCCTACGGCGGCGGGAGCGCGATCTTCCTGGCGGCGTGGGGGCCGATCGGCATGCTCGTACTCTTGGCGGCGGCGCTGCCGCAGACGTGGATCGCAGAGACGTTCGGCGAGTCCATGCGGGCGTACGTCGGCGGGCTGCACGACCGGACCGTTCCCGCACTCGTGATCCTGGCGGGTGCGCTGGTGATGCACCTGCTGGGGTTGTACGACGACGTTCGGCCGTTGCCGGCGTCGATCAAGCTCGTCGTCATGCTGGCGGTCGGCCTGTTGGTGGGCGTCGTCGGGGGCGTGCGCATTGCCGAGTTCGCCGGCCCGACCGTCTCCATCGTCGCGACCGCGGCCTGGATCGTATTGATCTGCAACGCCTTCAACTTCCTGGACAACATGGACGGGCTGAGCGCCGGCGTCGCCTGCATCTGCATGGCGTTACTGGTGGCATGCGGGCTGCTGGCCGAGCAGGTGCTGGTGCCGGCGTTGGGCTGCATCTTCCTGGGGGCCACCGCCGGTTTCCTGGTGTACAACTTCCCGCCGGCACGCGTCTTCATGGGCGACGGCGGGAGCCTGCTGATCGGCTACATGCTCGCGATCCTTTCGATCCTGACGACGTACTACGAGAGCGGGCAAGACCGTCCGCCCTTCGCACTGGCCATGCCGATCGTGATCCTGGCGGTGCCGCTGTACGACTTCGCGAGTGTGGTGATGATCCGGCTCGCCGAGGGCCGCAATCCGATGAAAGGCGATCAGCGCCACTTCTCGCACCGGCTCGTCGCCCGCGGGCTCAGCCGACGCTTTGCCGTCCTGACGATCTACCTGGCGACGGTGGCGACCGGCCTGGGGGCGACGTTGCTGCCGCAAGCGGGGCTGCGCGAGACCATCACGATCGCGGCAGTGGTCGTCATGGTGCTGGCCATCGTTGCCATCCTTGAATCCCCGTTGCGCAGGGACCAATGAGCCGGTCGGCAACATCGTCCGATGCCCGTCGGACCAACGCGGCGGTTACCGTTCCGCTGCCGGACCGATTGCTCTTCTACGTGCTGGTGGCGTTGCTCTGCGCGCGTCCGCTGATCTCGGAGACCTTTGAGCGGGTCGAGTTCGGGTTCCTTTCGGCGGTGGTCGGCTTGGGTGGGCCGACGCCGGCGACGACCGCCTGGCTCGACAGCCTGCTACTGGCAGCGTCGGTGACGGTGCTCGCGCGTCGGCGGGGATCCTGGCCGGGCGGCCCGGTGGTCGCGACGGCGACCGTGCTGCTGGGTGTCGCCCTGGTATCATCGTTCGTCGCCGCCGGGGACAAACGCGCCGCCCTCAACGCCGGTGCCAGCCTGCTGATCGGCGTACTGGCCGGGCTGGCGCTGGTGCGTGTGATGT
>Ga0114919_10003461_pt1 | contig 12752 bp, 7 predicted proteins | sample BlataG_FD_88682 | JGI IMG/M metagenome (GOLD analysis project Ga0114919, IMG submission 88682) | Deep subsurface microbial communities from Black Sea to uncover new lineages of life (NeLLi) - Black_00105 metaG | ecosystem: Environmental > Aquatic > Marine > Oceanic > Sediment | place: Atlantic... | reverse complement strand
CTTCATGCGCCTTCTCGTTGTTTGTTGTATGAAGGTTCTTAGTAGGGGTTGTGTTTTTTTCTCCCCTTTCTTTTTTTTTTTTTTATTTTTTTGTTTTTCAATCGAACGAGATAAGCTTAAGCACTTGATCATTTTTATTTGGATATCAAGCACCCAACATTACGGTTACACGCGGAAGTTTGTTGACAGCCGTATCGTCCCAAGTCGCTCGATCGAACAAATCGGAAGAAACAAGTTTGGATCTAGGTTCGTACGAAAGACCTACAGGAATGACATGTGCTAATCGCTCTTCTCCATTGTTATCAATGTACACCCTATCTTCGTAAGGCGGGTAATCGCCAGGTTCGACCATATCGGGAGAAGGCCATGGGATTATTTGGAAAGGTTTAGCCACTAAACCTTGAGATCTGGCTTGTTCTTCAGTCAATCCATAGACTTCACGAGGATCGAGGATGCCCAATTTATATGGCTGATCCCCTTCCGACGCAATGGGGATATACGATTTAGAACCAAGTGGTGGATCTCTCTCGACACGTTTGGCGATAAGGTAGAGACGTTGTCCTCTACGAGCGGCTTTTCCCCAATAATTAGCAGTGAATGCCATACCCCATACAACAGATGTCGTATGAGCATCATCGCCCGTATGGTAAGGAATTCCATATTTTGTCTCGTTTTGCTTGGACGTGACCTGTATTCCACCAAATGCCCATTCATCCATCACCTCGACAAAGTTTCTGTCTCCTTTAAGACGATCAATCACTCTCTTTTCTTGACATTGGAGCAGGTGATTCATTTCGGAAAGACTGACTTCAAACGAAAGATATGCGGTCGATCCTCCTCCTACTGGAGTATACCTAGTATCGGATATTTTATCCCTAGGAATGGTGCGCGTATACCCTTCTTGAGTAGATGCAAGGAAATGGCTTCGATACGCATCTCTACCGTAATCAGGACCTACATCCGTCTCGACGTCATATTCATCGACGGCAGGGTGAATAAAAACCATAAAATGGTCCAACTTGGATTGTTGAGAAGCCAAATCAGGGTTTCGTGCCACTTTTCTCGGGACGGTAATCCAGTCGTTTTCCATCATCGTATTTGTCATACGGGATTCCGGAGATTCGCTAGGCGCAGAACGCATCTGCTGCTTCAATCGATCCATCATTCCTCCTGCACCTCCACTGTAAACACGTTTATGTCCACGTGTAGCGTATCCAGGGGCCATGGGACCTACACGTCCCCATGCAGATTCTCTACCGATACTTCCTACCGGTGGACTTCTTCCGGACAAAAGCCGATCTGCTCCACTCATCGTAGAAACCATGCTCCTTTGGTTTGACATGATTTCCCTAGCTTTCCCAAAATTGACGATTCTATTGTCCTTTCTTCACACATACATTTATTTTTTTTTTTTCAACAATCTCCAAACTGAATACGTTCGGCACAAACCATTGACGGATTCAATTGTTTTGTTCGAGCACGTTTTCGCTCTGGAGCATACTCACTCGACCCAAACTTGACTACATCCTTCAACACTTTGTATACATCCATCGCGCACCGTACAACTTTTGTGTTGCATTCCCAATGTTTCTCTTCATGTCTGTATCGAACGGGCTCTCCAGTCTCTGGATTCACACGTTCGGGATCTTCAGAGTAATGAACAATGGTCTTCTCGGTAAAGAAACCATTCTTCATCTCATTGAACGTCATATAAAACGTACGAATGATCTCTGTAAATATCACGTCAGGATCCACCATATGGTACTTGAAATGCTCCAAAATCGTCTTGGCCGGCCAATCAGGAATAGGTATGCCTTTCCTTCGATACGGATCGCGGATCTTTCTATTGAACACGTTTTCCAGTAATGTCGCCAACGCATGGTCGTCCATAGTCCCATGTTTCTTACAAAAGACGTCTGTCACTGCATTGACATCTTCAACATCCACTTTAGGACCCTCAAACCAATTACACCCATAACACCGTTTTTGTGCCTCTATGGCTTGCTGTACACGATTTTCGTGGCTCGATAATAATCCTCGAAGTGTGTCCATTTCCGTCCTTACTCCTAATCCTCCTCCTTCTTCACTATCGTCACCTCTACGTCTCCTTTTTACTCTTCCTCCACATTCAGAAGAAGATGTTGTACGGGAAGAAGATACCCGAGGGCCTTCATAGCCCTCGGACTCTTCTTCACGAGACACCATCGTTTCTTCCCTTCGCCTCAATACATCCTTCACTCTTTCCTGATTCTGATCTGCAAGAAATGTTCCATGTCTCTGTGTATGCTCTATAGTGTCAAACGATATGGGCAAATGAGCCGAAACGGTCGTCCCCTTTTCCGATTCATCGACGATCGGGCGAAGCACGTCCATCTTATTGTAAGAATAAAAAATAAAAAAAAAGTTATATGTGTTTAAAAGTTATAAAATTTTATTCTGTGCCGTCTTCTACAAATATGAGTAGTTTCTTTCCTTATACCCCCTTCCGGAAATCGTATATTCAACACTCGATTGCTCAGAGTTTGCGTAAACATGAAATCAATGACGAAGAAGATTCTTCTATTATGGAAGAGGAAGAAGAAGGACCTCGTCATATCGATGATGATGCCATACCATACATATTTTCCACATCCACTATTCCAAGCGGATATACGTCACCTTATTCTTCTGAAGAAGAAGAAGAAGATGTCGATGAAATCCATTCTCTTTTAGAAGAAGAAGAAGAAGAAAAATCCATTCGACTGGAAATTCTTGCAGACAACGTTCAGAAAGAAGAAGATCGATACGCCATTTTATCGAGAGCGCCCAATGTGTTGATAAACATCCAAGTGGATTCTCAATATAGAAATGGAGATCCGGAATGGACACCATGGTCAAGAAATATATGGGAAATCCTTGAATCACTCGCTTTACCTACCTCTGCTGCATTCCTTGCACTATTTGTTCGGCATTGTATGTACGTATGTGGATTATGGATACAACACATGCTTGAATCTATACAATCAGATTCATTGATCGTCCCCGAAGACTTTGAAGAACTCATACTCCCTCGAGTACAAACTATACTCTTTCGAGTTCAGCATCGACGATGGATTTGTAGTATTACGAAAAAATATCACGATGGTATTTGTTCGGATTGTTTATGTCCTCCTTTTCGATACGCTCGACAGATCGAACATAAGGGATATATGATTCTTTTTCCACAATCACGAAACCGAATATATGGAGATCCATATCGAAAGGTAAAACAAGAAGTCAATATGACTCGATCGATGGGAAACAATCCATATGGAATGGTTCCTTTGCTATGGGCATTGGAGTTTCAATTGAATACATTGTGTCATCTCAATCGATCTTGGCTTAAGGATAAGCGAACTAGTATGTCCTTCTCGAAACTACGGGATAGTCGAACGTTATTCAGTGTGCACGAACCTGAGTTATGTGACATTCCTATCATGGAATACGACATTAAGAATCTACGAGATGCGATTGGAAGATTGCATTGGAGGTGGAACGATATGCGTCCAACGTACGATTTGTTCGATTACTTTATGTTATTGAAAGATCGATGTGCAATTATTAGTATCTTTGCCAAAGTCGAACACGTGTGTATAGATACCTCGATATCATGCACTCCTTCTTCCTACTCCACAACTACGACAAAGAAAGGAGTAAGAAATGCCGTATCATCTAATAAGAATTCTGTAATATGTCCCAACACGGCCTTTTCGTATTTCCTTGGAAGAAACCGACAAGACGGGGTGATGAAACTGACATCGGATTTGATAGTTTCCTCCAAAGAACGGAAAAAAACCAATATAAGCGGGATGTCGGAGTATTTAAAAAAACGACAGTCATTGAATGATCGCGTTACCCGTGAAGTCAAATCGATAGGTATGGGATTTTCTGCTCTTCACGATACGAGCACCAGACCTTTAGAAGAGGATAATCAGAATGTGGAATGGACTTGCGATGGTAAAAAAGCGTATGGAGACACGGAATCTCAGCCAATGATGGTACGACTTTCGTTGAATCGAGGATCAAATATGTTGGATTATTCTTCTGGAAGCGAGGGTGGTGACGAAGTGGATAAAGAGAAGAAGAATAAGAAGAAAGAAAATACAAATGACAATTTCTTTGATTCCAGAACGAAGAAAGATGCTTCGATTTACAAGGACTTTGGACGTGATATTACGGATCATGAACTTGCAGAAGAAATATTATGTAGATCGATCATGTCGAAAATATCGACAGAAGGGTTAGAAGATGTACCAGGGTTCTTGAAATCCATTTTCTTTCCTTGTCTATCAACCACGGTCGAAGTCAACAAATCGTTGGATACACCAACGATGTTCCATGCAACTATGGTCACATCGACGAATCGATCATTCTTGGTTGAAACTCATGCCATGTTATGTGAAATGGATGAAGAAATACGTGCGTGGAATACGATGAGGTTTCTTTCTTCGGAAGAGTGGCCCTCTACCAATGGAAATGAATGGAGAGACCCTGAAGATCCCTCAAGGTTCGTTACTTCTTCAATGACAGTGAATAGTCTCCCTCGATACATCAGTGAAAGCGTCGACGAGAAAATTGCGTTTGAGAAATGTAAAATCCAAAGCGCTTTGTCATGGGCATACGATTTCTGTAATGGCAAACGGAACCAGTTCATATCGAGGAATATTCGAGAATTGTTTTTTACACAGTATCTTCTACCCGGAGAAGCCGAAATTATGTTGAACGTCAACCATTTGAAACACTCCAGTATCGTACCATCGATTATCGTGTCCCGACTTCGAAACGATGTAGAACGGTTGGATAAGTTGATTTACGACTTTACCCTATACAATACTATGGAAGAATTTGCACGAGAAAACGGACTTTCGATTCGTGATGGAAATCAAGGATCCGTAAAGTTTGCAAAACATATTCATGGACGAGAAGAAGAAGAAGAAAGAGAAAAAGAGGACGATGTATCACTACCTAGAGCACCGAGTTTGATCCAATCGTTTCATCGAGCAATGGACATGTTTAGAGAATGTAGCTTAAGGGATATTCTAGAGTCCCATGACATTGATGGAAGAGACGAAAGGAGAATGTTAAGAGAAGAAGAAAAAGAAGAAGAAAAGGATTATGATATCTTTCACCCGAGTCAAAAGTACCTATCGTACTTGAGTCAATATGCTCCTTCGATGACATACTTGAACCCAAGTGTTTCCATCTCGTGGAAAAGTCCTCGCGGAATTGTACAAGTCGTACGTGTGATTCTCTTACAGTGCATGGAGTTTTTCATGAAAGAGATCCATCATACGTTGGAAGCCAAACGTTTCTTTTTTACAAAGAGAATGACGTTACGGTTGATGAATGACCCTATGTTCATGGAAGCCCTCGATGAACGCGAAATGGAGGAGGAGGAGGGAGAAGAAGAAGAAGGATCAGACATTCCTTCACGTCGGGACTTGTACCAATTGTTGAACCCTACAGACCCTATTCCTCCCCCATTGGAAGAAATCGACGTATCATCCAATGTGCATTTATACGCTTCGTTTCGATTCTTCATGCAGAACCGATTTGAGATCCATTGTCAGAGATTTTACCACTGTTTCCCCATCACATTATACTGCATGACCACTTCGTTCATTTTCTGGCCTAGAGAATGCGTAGCACGTGAATGTACGGGAGCAGATAGTCTTATGGGATATTATAGTTGGATTGATGCTTCTGTCACGTACATTTCCCAACATATGATTCCTCATTTACTGACGAATTTCTATTTGACGGTCTATGACGAACGACAATTCTTCGCTTCGATGTCACATGTGTTATGGAATGTTCGAAGGTCTACAGATATGATGGAACGTATGAAAAGATTGGAACGTGCGTATCGAGAAAAATTTACACGGTTTTCCCAAAGCGGTTACAAAGACGGTGGAATGCACTATCGATTTCTTTTAATGCTCCTATCGAAAATGCCAAAATTTGGTGGAAAGGACAAATATTCGGTGATGTGTTCATATGCTTGTACCGCGGTGATCCGGTTGGCTCGATTGATGTACCCTGATATTCTAGAGAGAAACTTTATACATATACCTCCACCAAACTTTGCTGCACCAGAGACAACGGTAGAGGACGATGAAGAGGGAGAGGAAGAAGAGGAAATGGAAAGAATGCCTCCTCCATCTTCCTCGATTTTCGTTCACCGTCCCGTAGGATTTGATGTGTGAAAAAAAAATAATAATGAATGAGAAGCAATTATTTTTGTTTTAAAAAAATAATTTGTTTTCCATCGATGCTTTCTATTTGTCTTTAATCATTTAAGAATTACATCAATGGAACCACAGTCGGCCGTGGTGGCACAAATATTTGGAGGATTTGGATCTGGACGTGGCGATGGAGGTATTTCGTCATCTGGTATCTTTTCTTCTCGATCAAATCGTACAAATCTTTTGGATACGTGGGTGCCTCTCAACCCTACCCTTGCAAGAAGATACTACGATACTTTCAAAAACTCCTGGATTATCCAAGCATGTCATCGAGAAAAGATCAAGGCTGGATTCACGGGAGGATTTGACATTATGTACGGTCCAGACGGAAATCGAGAATATCTCTCCTCGATGTCAACACCTTCCTCATCTAGTAGAAGAAGTAAACGTAAAAAAGGAAAGGAAAAGGTCACGAAGGCTTATTCAGATGCGACCAAAGATACGATCTATAAAGAAGAGATTCAATGGATTGAGGATACGATGAAACGTGCCGAGATGTATCGAGACGTTGTGGGTATCGTAGCATTCCGTCCTTCGATAACACCACGGGGTGCTGTTCGATTTCAAGTCGTTGATATTACATTGGGATACTTTGTGGGTCGAATCACGGAAGATTTCAACATTGAGTATGGATTTCGATACTACCAACCTTCTGGAGTCTCAGGATTGTTCCCTACTAATAAGAGACAATACAGCGGCACTTCGATGTTTATCAACGGTGGTGCTGCTCAACACGAACCTGATCCTTCGGTACATGTCTATACATGGGCAGGTTACGAACCAGACGTGGGAACTGGGTCTCCGTTCAAAAGCACTGTATCTGTCTTGTATCAAAACGCTTTAGATACGTCGGAGATTATACAGAACGAGATGGATGGGCATTACAAGATGACACACCCTGTATTTGTGACGGAAGAACATGTACAGAAGAAACTACCTATGGATCAGACGGAACATGAATTACTTCTCGAAGTGGCTGGACAACTGAAAGCTGGTAGTACACATGAGTTTTACTATAGGAATCGCGTGAACGCTGAGATGTCGGTCCATCTCTCTAATACTATGCGTACCGTCAATGACAAGAATATGAATAAGAGGAGGCGTGTCATTGGGCTAAATTTAGACGGAACCGAAACAACACGAGATCGACATTCGGCTTGGCAAGATAATATGTTTATGATGCCTTCGGGTACAAAGATAGGGAGAGGTCCGGATGCCAAAGTCCGTTCGGATATCGTAAACATCCTCAAGCATAAAGCATCTGAAGTCGCTACAGTATTTGGAGTACCCATTCCTGGAATCACAGGAGGATTAGGTGGAGGATCGAAAAGTACTAAAACAGGAACTCGGTCCGAACTGGATATGTTTCGTAGAACGTTAGTCGAAATGCGACTCTCAATGACTCGATTTTTTGAATCTGCATACATGACGGTGGTAGGAAAAGCTGAAAACTTGGTGATTGCCAACATTCTTTCGGATATTGGTGTGGGTGTATCCAATGAAGAATCCATGGTACGTTCCTATATCCGGAATGTCTTGAAGAGAAGCGACGGTGGTATCGGTACATCTGGAAAAAACGATGTACAGGACGCTCCATCGATAGACCGTACCATGGGAGGTCAAGGAGAAAACGCCAAGGGTGGATCTGATGTAGGAAATCCCGCTGAAATTACTCTAGAAGACGCAGAACAATTCAGGGAAGAAAAAATGCGACATACATTGGAAAAGGCTGCGTTTGAACGTGCGGAAGAAAATCGAAAGATCTTTAGGCCTTCTATTGAAGGTCCTGCCGTATCGAGTGACGTGCCCATTCCTCCAACGCAATACAAGGAACCTGTGCCGAAACGTCCTCGATCATATGGTGTGAGTAAATTGACCAATGTCAATGACACTATAGGTGAAAGACGAGGGGGAGAATATATTCCACAAGTAGAAGAATGGAACTCTTCAGCTATTCCTCGTGCATCGATGGCTAATATGGACCGATGGGAACGCGAGATCCAAGACATGCTTTCCCAACAAAAGTTCTTAGAACGTATCGAAGATGCCAAATGGCATCGGTACATGCAAGACCAGCATACGATGGAACAGAGGGTTTCTCGTATCATGTACACCGCATTGACCAATTACGGTGTCACATTGAACCCCGACGCTATTCGACGTTCTCTAAAAAAAGAAATCGAGAAGGATCCTTCTCTAAACAACACGTTTGGAGCGGATATCACTGATCCTAACGATATTGTGGAGAATTTTTTAGTAGATGAGATGATGGGACAGAGGAAAGGATACCTTCGATCCTTACTCGATGAATCGTCACGTATCAAGATTAATTGGATTTCTGCCCCTATGCCTGACGTAGAAATGTTGATTATGGCTGCGGAAAAAGGTCTAGGAATTCCACCCATCATGGTAGGAGAGATCATCGCGGAAGAAATGGGTATAGGCGATAAATTGAAAGAATATATCGATAAGCAGCACGTGAACGAAAAGGAGTTGGAAGCGTATGCAAAGAGCAAAGGGGCACAGATGAGTGCGATTTCAGCGTTGGGAGAGCCCGAGAAGAAGAAGACAAAGAAAAAATTGTAATACATTTAATGGTTCAATGTGTTGTCTAGGAAAAAAAAACGAAATGTCATTGTCCCATGGACTATTGGGTACTCCTTGATGGTTTAATATAATGGCTGGAATTGGAATTTCACCCGGTGTCCCGGATGAACAGGGCCCTGGTCGTCCTTACAATATGGGCGCATCTGCGATGGGGATGGGCCGTATGCTCCCCCAAGATATAGATGGTAGCGCCACTTCCTATTACGACAGCAGGTCGCTCCATGCTTCTGCAGCTGAAGATCCTAGGTCTTATCCTTTGGACGATTCAGTCATGGACGAAGGTCGTTCATTTGAATATCCTTCTCGTGAAAAACTTGAATCGTTTAATGAAGACAGTGAAGTCGAAGGAGAAGAAGAACTCCGTCTTGCGGAAGGTATTTCCTATTCACCATTGGCGATCATGCCTCCAGTCGGAGACTGGTACGAAGCGAATAGTTTGGAAGATCAAGAACGTGAAATTCGAAGATTGTTGGCCAACAAGAACAATGTGATGGCGTTCCCTCTGAACACACATTTTACTGTTTCTGAGCTCGAAGGTGCCGAATGGAAGCTTTCGGACGTATGCACAAGGGAAGGAGAGAATGCACCGTACACTTTCAAGGGATCCAAGTTCCATGACGACCGCGCGATTAAGAACATCTATTTGAAGTCGGTTTCTCAGGATAGTCCCGTCAGTGTAGGTGTAACGGCTTCTTTGATCCACCCTACTTCGGATCGAGAAACCATGATGTTCCTTAGACCTTACCTCCCCGCATCAAGCGAAATGGGTCCTTGTCATCTTTCTTTGAAACCCAAAGAAACTTCGGGCGAAAAAGTTTTGCTATGGACAAAAGATTACTCCAAACCAGTCCCTTCGATTGTATCAAGTAATCCAAGTGTCACTCAGAGAGACTTGGTGAATTCTTTGGGCATTCATCCTAGGGATCGAAGGCTCCGTACTCTTCTGGCCGACGACATTCTTCTTCAGTATGTGCGTCAACGCATCAAACTGGGTATTATGTCAAAGGAAGAAAATCCCATTGGATGGCAACAGTACGATGGATACGGTGTCATCGATGCACACCGTGCGGATTCCCTCATTGATAAGTTCATTCGTGACCAATCGAGGGGTCTTTATTTGAAAAACATTTGGGATCTCCGTATCAAGCTTTCGCGTGGGGGTCTTCCGAGCATTTCTGCGGACGCTTCGGAAGACAACTCGGAGCTTATCACTGAAGTCCCTGTGTTTTCCCATGGAAGTACCAAAGACGTCAATGAATATACCAGTCGTGTACGAAAGTCCGTTCCATACAACTTGTGGTGGACTATACAGATCGAACTTGAGCCAGAGAAATCGCGTTCGGGATCTTACTGAGCTATATCATCTTTTGTTACTATAAATCTTCTCTATTCAAATCCATACTGAACCTTTCTGCATCAATCACTTCCAACTCTTCACCTTCTTCTTCTTCTCCTTCGATTTTCCCTTCTTCGACAAAAGGCATTTGTTCCCAATCTCTTGAAACAGGCTGAGAATATACTACGTCTTCTCTCTTTTTCCTCTTCTTACAGAAACAGAAACATCGACAACATACATAATAGAAGAAATCCGTCCCTTCGATCATCGTCTTGACACATTCGTAAAAAATCATACTCGTAAAGAACCCAACCATTTTAAATCCCTCCGTAGCGATTCCTCGATTCACATATATATACATCAATAGGAACGGTGATTCTCCAAAAAAAAGGAGAACTATCGACAATAACAAAGAATGTAAAGAATCTATACCTACCATCGTTAAAATGGAAAATAGAACGATGGAGAATAGCGCCACTATAAACACAGTATCCATGACATGATTCATCTTGGATGAAGTGTCCATACAACCCCTTTCTTCTTGGTCTGCATAATACGTTTCTACATTACGCAACGACCTTTCTTTGCGTATATAATACTTCCTTTTGTATACCTCTTCTCTAGAAAGTAGTAGAGGTGCAGTATTCTCGATTTTCGTAAGAGATTTTTTTTTTGCACGCTCCAACCGTTCGAACGTTTCTCGATCGAACTCTTCTTCCGTAAGTCGTTCTTTCCCCTTACTCATAGTAATTGTAAATAATGAAACAAAAAATGGAATCAAGAAAATACGCATTATTTATTTATTTTTTTTTTTAGCGTAGGACGCGGTACAAGGATACCCCCAAAAGTGCTCCAGCAAGACCAGTGACCATAATAATAGTGATTGTAATACATGCCCCCAGCAAGTAGTCACTTACATATCCCTGACGCTCAAATCCTCCTTCAATTGCCGTAGAGATCTCGTCGGCATTTCCGGTATCTGCAGTAAGTGTAGAACCGAACCCGTCTAAGCATTGATCGAGGACCTCTTTACATTCCGCAAGATTTACCGCACGTACACTCATTCCATTCAAAAGCTCAAACCTAGTGTGTGCATGACCGAAATGAAGTTGGGCACCGTAGAACGTATCTCCCGCTGGACTTCCAGTCCAAGGAACCATCGAAGAAGAATATTCGTCGTCTCTCTCTTCTCGAATAGAGAATCCTTCACGTGAATAGACTCCCTGTGTTTCTTCCATCACGGTATTCCTAGCACGCATATCGAGCATTTCTTTAGGCCACGCTCGACATCCACAATCATAAAAGATATCGCCATGTGTGGTGTTAGGTAAAACGGGTTTGTCTTCCATGGCTTGCGTCAAAGCGTGTCTTCCAGCGAGGAACACTTTTTCCAGTTTCTTTTCCACTGGGTAGAGATAATAATTCACCAATTGTCGAATCTCCTCGGTTTCTCCAGCAAGAGAGATCTCACGAGCACTATCCTTTTTACCACTGACAATCTCGATAGAATCATAGTATTTCTGATTATAGATGCGAGGAGGCATGCATACATAGATCTTGTTCTTATCCACCGTTGATGTCTCAGACATGGCTATATTCGTACCCGTAATGGCTACCACGTCCTTATCCATGTGAGCCAGACGTTCCGCATATTCGTGAATACCCCTGCTTTCTCCAGGACGAGCACATCGATCACAATGATCTCCAGCGAAACCAACGCCACATACGCAAGTATTCTTACTGGGAGACCACACACCGTTTCCATTACACGTATGGTACTTGCATGTAGGACCGTAGTACCCAGGATCGCAAATACAATGTCCGTGCATCGATTCGCTACAATGTCCATTCTCACCACAATCGACCAATTCGATTTGACCCGAAGCGTCATGGCAATAAGATTGAGGAATCTGGCATCGATCACCAGTCCATCCAAAATCACAAACACAACCCTGAATGTCCCCATTACATGAGCCTCGATTGTTGCAAATGGTTCCCTGAGAGTCTCCACAGCATTGCGTATTGTCTCCTCCACATACATGGCAATTATCGAATTCAAGACCGGAATTGGCCACACGGTCACATCCTAAGCACGATGTTCCATCTCCGTGACAAACTCCACAATCGTCTTTGTCTTGATTGTTTCCATTACAGACACCACAATCGTCCTTGTCTCGGTTGTTTCCATCACAGACACCACATTCATCTTCGATTCCAGGTCCATAAGGAACATTGTTACAGTCCCAGCACTCGTTGGGTGTTTTGTCTCCAAAGATACAAGTATCGCATTCATCGATGTATCCATTACCACCGATGGTTCGATTACAATCGACACATCTCTGCAAGGTACGGTCGCATTTCCAATTAGGGTCTTCACAATCACTGGTCTTTTTACATGCAAAATCAGGACGTGTAGGTTCTTGGGCCAAGGTGACCACCGCCAATAAAAGAAGGAGCAGTACACCCTTCATGAATGGAACCTCTATTAATTAACATGGGAAAAGTTTCAGGCTACATGTAACTCTGCGTATTGAATTTATTTTTTT
>Ga0114919_10003460_pt1 | contig 12753 bp, 14 predicted proteins | sample BlataG_FD_88682 | JGI IMG/M metagenome (GOLD analysis project Ga0114919, IMG submission 88682) | Deep subsurface microbial communities from Black Sea to uncover new lineages of life (NeLLi) - Black_00105 metaG | ecosystem: Environmental > Aquatic > Marine > Oceanic > Sediment | place: Atlantic... | reverse complement strand
GACTCGGGAAGATATTGGGGAGGCGTTTATTATAACGAAGAATATATCCGAACAAAGATGGTTGGATCTGTTTCTGTAACAAAATTTATTGATGGATTGTTTGGAGTCAATCACGAATTAAAATTTGGGTTGGAATTTGAAGATGATCGTTATTCTTACGATTGGTATAGAAAAACCCCTTATTATCGATACTGGGACGGATATGATTTTGAAACGAACACAGGAAATCCCTATTATTATTCAGTAAGCCAGCAACGAGGTAGATTGAGAGCCAGACCCTGTCCTTCTGAACCAGGTGTTTCTGTGCCTATAGAAAGGAGCCGACGTTTTGGAGGATATATTCAGGATAGTATTGAATATAAGAGACTAAGTATTAATGTGGGAATCCGCTATGATTACCAATATGCCTTTGAGCCCGAACAAAGCAGACCCCGGACTGGTGACGATCTCCTGAACGCCCTGTCTCCAGAGGTATTTGGAGGATTCACACAACCTTATCGCAGAATTGTTACTTTCAAAGACTTAGCCCCAAGGATTGGTCTTGTGTATGATTTATTTGGAGATGGCAGAACCGCTGTTAAGCTTTCTTATGCTCGCTATTACGAACCCATTTTCTTAGCAAAATATAATTTTGCGAATATGCTGACCTATGCTAGTGCTTATTATTACTGGTATGATTTAAACGGAAACGGTGAATTTGACATGCCGGGAATCGATAATTATGTCGCTTACGATTTACCTAATATGGATACTTCTTACATGCCGATTGATGAAAACGCTAAAAATGCCCATATGGACGAAATAATAGCTGCCGTTGAACATGAACTCTTCAAGAACGTTAAGTTAAGTCTAACTTACATATGGAAGAAGAATGGAAATATCCTTGAGGATATAGATATAAATAATGGCTATACATTAGATTATAGTCCAGACTCTTGGATTCCCTTCACAACTACAGAACCCGGTATGGATGGAATCACTGGCACGGATGACGATAGACAAATTACTGTCTATGCCAAAGACAGCGATGCTCCCTTACCCCTTTATAAGATGGTCAATGTTCCTGAAGCAAAAAGACAATACAATGCTCTTATTTTAGGATTGGAAAAAAGGATGTCAGATGGTTGGCAGTTATCTGCATCATTTATGTGGAGTTCCTTTAAAGGAAATGTATCGGCTGCATATGGTGATACAGAAGGAGATTCTGGCGCTTTTGATAATCCTAATAATTATCTTGTTAATTATTATGGAAAACTCAGCTTCGATCGTCCAATACAAATCAGGATAGCAAGTACTGTTTTACTCCCTTTAGATATCTTCGTCAGTGCTTATCTTAGACATTACTCTGGCGCGCCGTGGAATCGAACGATTTATATTTATTTCCCTGATACAATTGACACCTTAAGTTCCTATGCTTTTGTTAATGCAGAAGAACCAGGAAGCAGAAGATACCAACCCTATACTAATGTGGACCTTCGTATTGAGAAGGCATTTTCTACGGGTTCTTTTGGAACCCTAGAGTTATATGCTAGTATCTTTAATCTTTTTGGTCGAAGTGGTTTCAGTACAATTGTTGATCCGCAAGGAAGACTTTATGCATCCGGGACTTATACAATTAGGTCTAATTATGGTAATATAACCAGCAACTTTGGTGTTAGATCAGTTAGGGTCGGGGCTAGCTTTAGGTTTTAAACAAAAAGACAGAGCTCTCTTTCAGATATAGATTTTAATGTTTTTGGGAGGAAGCGCTTAATCCTTCCTGCTGGTATTACGACTGAGGATGTTATTGAAGAGAAAGTTGAAGAAGCGAAATTAGTGCTAGCCGCTTTAGAGATAAATAAGTAAATGCTTTTTATGAAGCATATCGTCCACTATCACTATATTCCAGATGTTGGCCCAAAACCATAATAGAAGTCCATTATAGTCTTCCTTAAATAATCTAGAAAGTTTGAATAATCTGAGCTCCTGAGAAAGATATTAGATTTCTAGACTAAAAAGGTAAACCGAGGGTTCTATAGTATTAAAAAATTAGTAAAATAGACCGTTTTTGCCAGAGAGGGAAATAATGGATTATGGCTGGCTCTCGTTAATTCCAGCACTCCTAGCAGTAATACTCGCTTTTATTACCCGGGAACCTATTGTCAGCTTGGCTGTAGCTTGTCTTGTAGGAGTATTATTGATGGGAGGTGGTTTTGCTGGGTTTCCTGAGCTATTGGTAAAGGCGCTGGGAACAAGGGATTTCATGTGGATATGTATGATAGAGTTGTGCATCGGCATTCTTGTTGCTTTTTATCAGCGATGTGGAGCTGTAAAAATGTTTGCTAAAATGACAGGCTCCTGGGCAAAATCGCGAAAAAAAATACATATATTAGGTTGGGGATTGGGAATGTTCATTTTTTTTAGCGATTATTTCAGCCCTCTTTTTGTAGGTCCCGTTATGCGAAATATGACAGATCGTGCTCGAATATCCAGGGAAAAGTTAGCATATATTTGTGATTCTACTTCTGCTCCTATGACTGTATTAGCACCGATTACTGGCTGGGCGGTTTATATTAGCGGGCTTTTGATTGGAATTGGTCCCATTTTAGATAGAAAAGTAGCTATGTCCACTTTTGTTAAAGCCATACCTTTCAATTTTTATGCTATTTTAACCATAATAATGGTGGGCCTTATTGCTTTGGAATGGATCCCGGAATTTGGTTCTATGCGTCGTGCTGAACAACGAGCCTTAAAAACCGGTCAAGTTCTGCGTAAAGGCGGTGTCTCTATGATGAGCACCGAACTCACTGATTTGCCTGTTTCTAAATCAGGCCGGCCTAATATATGGCTAAATTTTTTCACTCCTGTGTTAATTGTTATTACTATTAATATTGCATCTTTCATAATTACTGGACAAGCTAGAGTATTGAGCAGTTTTATGCTAGCTGTTACGGTATTAGGAATAGCCATGCTATTTCAAAGGATTGATAACCTCCGGGGCTTGATGAAAACTTTTATGTCAGGAGTCAAAGGCGTAATGCCTGCAGTTCTAATTTTAGCTTTTGCCTTTGCTATAAATGAAGTGAGTAAAGAAATGGGAACAGCAAAATATGTAGTTGAGATGACAAAGAGCTGGCTCAATCCAATTTTTCTACCATTAATGGTTTTTTTAATTAGTGCTTTTATCAGTTTTGCTACTGGTACAGCTTGGGGAACTTATGCAATTATGATAGTTATGGCTGTTCCTTTATCATTTGAATTTACTCAAGGCCAAGTGACCCCCCTAGTTCTGGCTACTATAGGCGCAGTAGCTGGTGGGGGAATTTTCGGAGATCATTGTTCTCCCCTTTCTGACACTACTGTACTATCCTCTCTCGGAAGTGCTTGTGATCATATGGACCATGTTCGAACTCAACTCCCTTATGCTTTGGTCACAGCTATTAGTGCTTCTATTTTATATTTAATTTTAGGAATTATGGGAGTTCAAAATTGAACAAGCATTTAATTTGTGTTTAGGGAAAAAATGATTGAGTTTTTGATACATATAGTTTTTAAGATGAAACGCAGGATTTTAATAATTTCAGGAAATTCTCTTTTCTTTGTTTTTGTTCTCCTCACATTTTTGGGAGTAGGATATCCACAACCTGAGAAAGTTCAGCTTGCATCCGACCGCTATCACAGCTACAACGAAATGGTAGAAATTCTCCAGAAACTTGAGAAGACTTATCTGCAGCTAGGCTGGGTTGAGGTAGGCGGTTGGCGGGAGAAATTCGTCAGGCAGAACCCTCCTCCCGGGCCGCTTCTAAAGGAAATATGTGACCAACACTATAGATGGACAATTTATATTGCTAGGCTTCTTCCGCGTTTGGAAATTGTTCGTCTAGAATCGAACAAACTTTCAGGGAAGTTATTTAAAATCACTGGTGTTGTGCGAAATGTAGGATATTTGCCCACGAACGTAACTCATCAAGCACTCATAGCTCATGCTGTAGAACCTGTCTTGGCCAAACTTAAACTTCCCAAAGGTGCGAAAATATTAATGGGTAAAGAGGAAACCAACTTAGGGCAGATCGCTGGAAATTTTGTTGATCGAATTGTGGAATGGCTTATCTTATCACCAAGCTCCGGAGAAGTGTGTCTCGATGTTATTTCAACTCGAGCAGGCACTCCTGTTAGGAAAATCCGGCTTAGATAATGGGATGACTATGATAGAGAAAACCAAAAATTTAAATAAATCCTTAATCTTGGAATTGTTATTGGCAAAATAAAAAGATGGGAAAACTAATGAGTGAGCCATTTAGGTGTTATTCTAGAAAATACCTTGTAAAGAAAAAAATCATATTTATATAATAGTTTCATATAATGAAATATAATTTTGCATATCGGAACATTTAAATGAAGCACATCATTAACAAAGAAAGAGATTTCATAACTTCCCTTGCTCGCGGATTATCCATCCTGGAAGCTTTTGATCCAGCCAGCCCGATAATGGGAATTACTGACCTAGCCAGAAAAACTGGCCTTTCCAAGAGCACTGTTTTTCGGCTTGTTCATACTCTTCGATCTCGGGGATATATCATAAATACAGGGGATAGGAGAAAGTTTACTCTTGGACCTAAAATTTTAGGTTTGGGATTTGCAGTGCTCTCTAGTCTCGAACTGAGAGAGGTGGCTCAGCCTTATCTGCTGGAGCTTTCAAGGCTGGTTAAAGAGACTGTGAATCTTGCTGTTCTTGACGAGTGGAAGCTAATTTATGTGGAAAGGATTAAAATACAGCAGATAATAGATATCAATCTTCATGTTGGCTCCCGTCTTGAGCTTTACAATACGGCGATGGGACGCGTCTTGGCTGCTTTTCAAAGCGATGATTGGATATCCGGGTATTTGAAATATCTCAAGCAACTTCCAGAGGCTAAAAGCTACTGGAGAGAAAATGGAAAGGAATTGATGAAAATTCTGGAAGAAGTGGGTAGAAATGACTTTGCAATAAACAACGAGGAGCTAACTCCGGGTCTGAGGTCGGTTGCTGCTCCTGTGAGAAATAGGGAAGGACATGTCGTTGGAGCAGCGAATGTTGCAGTAAGTTCAAGTCTATATTCATTACAAAAACTCAAACAGGATTTGGTTTCCCCTCTTCGAAAAACAACCCAGGCTATTTCTACAGCCCTTGGCTATAGATTGCCTAATAAAGGCATTAAATGACTTCTCATTACCCACAAGGACATGTTTTTTTTCGTAACCTGCATTATTCCTATCCAATGATTAGCCATGGCCAGGGAGTATGCCTCTATGATGTAAAAGGTAAAAAATATCTCGATGCCAGCGGGGGAGCTGCCGTTGTTAACATCGGACACGGAGTAAAAGAGGTGGCAGAGGCTATTCATGCACAAGCTCAAAAAGTCGGTTATTTAAATGGAATGCAATTCAGCCATCATCCTGTTGAAAAGTTGGCTGAACAGATTTCTGGGTTTCTTCCTTTTGCTGAAGGGAAAGTGTATTTCCTTACAAGTGGCTCTGAAGCCATTGAAGCTTCGATTAAACTTTCCAGGCAATATTGGGTTGAAAACGGTCAAACAACAAAGTTTCTCGTTATCTCACGTAATCCTAGCTACCACGGTAATACTCTTGCCGCACTCTCTCTCTCAGCTCGGGAGCACTATAAGGATATCTTTCGTCATATGTTAAAAGAAAGCCCCAAGATTCCCGCCCCTTACTGTTACCGATGTTTTTGTGAAGAAGAGTATCCCTCATGCGGCGTGAAATGTGCATACACATTGGAAAAGGAAATCCTGAAGTTGGGAAAAGGAAATATCTCTGCATTCATGACAGAGGTGATTGGCGGTGCATCCACTGGCGCAGCGGTACCGCCTTCAGAGTATTTTCAGATTATCCGCAATATATGTGATAAATATGAGGTCCTCCTCATTGCCGATGAAGTTATGACAGGCGCCGGCCGAACCGGAAAATGGCTAGCCTGCCATCACTTTGATTTAGAACCTGACATCATCGTAATGGGAAAAGGATTGACCGGTGGCTACTTTCCTCTAAGTGCATTAGCTGTCAGGAAAAACATCGTTGATTCGATTCACAGAAACGGCAAGAATTTTCTTCATGCCCAGACATATTCTCACCATCCTATCGGCTGTGCCGCTGGCTTAGCCACTTTGAACTATATAAAAAAGAACAACCTCGTAGACAAAAGTTCTGAGATGGGAGATAAACTCTTAAAAGAACTTTTGCCTCTTCTTGGTCACCCACATGTTGGAGATATTCGAGGGAAAGGTCTGCTCGTTGGAATCGAGTTTGTCAAAGAGAAACAGGGAAAATTGCCTTTTTCAAGGAAAGAAAAATATGTGGAACATTTCATCTCCAAAGCGATGGAGAAAGGATTGATTCTTTGGCCTAATATTGGTCACGCTGATGGAATTAATGGAGATCTTGTCTTGGTTGCTCCGCCCTCAATAATCACTCAGAAAGAAATTTCTCAGATTGTTGATAAATTGAAAGAAATTCTATTAAAAATGGAAAAATTTGAATATTGAATAGGGGTCATGAATAAGGGTCAGGTCTTGCCTTTTGCCACTAATCTCACTCCTAGCCATAAATGTGCAATGATTCATAGCAAAAAGCAAGACCTAACTCTCATTTCCCATGGGAGCGAGGTTATTCCCAAATATCCAAATTAAATAGCCATGGAATTGGAGGGGCTTGCGATTAAGGAGGAGAAATGGAAAAGATAACAAAAGGATTTAAGGTAACATATTCGACTTTAGATCCTGCAGGTATGGAAGCCTTTCACAAAGCGTATGATCAAGCATTACAAGATATCACCAGCCATTTCGGAAAATCACATCCAGATTTTATTTCTGGAAAAGAAGTGAGAACCGGCGATGAATTTTCAGACTCGAGTCCTATTAACAGAGAATTGTTAATAGGGAAGTTTCAAAAAGGAACTGCCGCCGAGTTCAATGCAGCGATTGAGAGTGCTTATCTGGCATTCAAATCCTGGAGGGACTTAGGTTATCGAGAACGGTGTGGAATCCTGCGAAACGCAGCAGAATTAATCAGCGAGAGAAAGTACGAGCTGGCAGCAATCATGAGTTATGAGGCAGGGAAGAACCGTTTGGAGGCGATGGGAGATGTCGAAGAATCGGCAGATCTTATCCGTTACTATTGTTCCCAGATGGAAGAGGCTGGAGGCTTTGTCCGTAAGATGGGCCAACTGAGTCCAAATGAAAATACAGGAGGAGTTTTGAGGCCTTATGGAGTCTGGGCAGTTATTGCTCCTTTCAATTTCCCTCTGGCTTTGGCAACTGGGATGAGCGCTGGCGTTCTAATCGCTGGAAATACTGCAGTTTTTAAACCCTCTTCGGATACGCCGTTCACAGGCCTTAAGCTCTATGAGATTTACCAAGAAGCTGGAGTGCCTGAAGGCGTTTTTAATTTTATAACAGGCTCTGGGGCAAACTTGGAAGAGGCTTTTTTCCAGAATAAAAAAATATCCGGGTTGGTATTCACCGGGTCCTTTGAGGTAGGGATAAAACTTTATCGCGGCTTCAGTCAGAACTATCCTCGTCCTTGCATTCTCGAGATGGGAAGCAAAAACCCTGCTATCGTAACAGAAAAAGCGGACCTAAACATGGCGGCTGAAGGTGTCATGAAATCAGCTTATGGTCTGGGTGGGCAAAAATGCAGTGCGTGCTCGAGAGTGTATGTCCACAAAAAGGTGGAGAAAGAGTTTATCGAGAAAATATTAGAGAATATTAAAAAAATAAAGATTGGAGATCCCACAAAACGTGATGTGTATCTTGGACCTCTCATCAATCAGAGAGCAGTCGATACATATAAAGAATGGACAGATATATGCGCAAGGGATGGCAAAATACTCATGGGAGGGCATGTTCTCACTGAAGGCTCTTTTGCCAAAGGTTTTTTTGTAGAGCCTACATTGGTTACGGAAATTCCCAAGGATCAGAGGATTTTTCATGAAGAGCTTTTCGTTCCTTTCCTGGTTGGAGTCTCGGTGGATTCTCTTGAGGAAGCCATTGAAGAAAGCAATAAGGTTGACTACGGCCTCACCGCAGGGATTTTCAGTCAAGACGAGAAAGAAATCGCGTATTTCTTTAATGAAGTAGAATCAGGTGTGCTTTATGCAAATAGACGTTCGGGGGCCACAACAGGTGCTTGGCCTGGTGTTCAACCATTTTGCGGATGGAAAAAATCAGGCTCCACAGGCAAAGGGGGATGTGGGCCTTATTATGTCCAGCAGTTTATGAGAGAACAGAGCCGAACAAAAATGGAATAGCCTTCTTTCAAAAAGGAGCAGGATTTATGAATTCTTCACTAAAAAAGGTCGTTATTCTAAGTGCCGTGAGAACTCCGGTGGGAAGATTCGGGGGGAGTTTTAAGAACACCAGCGCCGTTTCTTTGGGTGCAGTAGCCTCTAAAGAAGCAATAAAGAGAGCTCGCATCTCTGAAGATCAGATAGATGAAGTTATCTTTGGCCATGCCCGTCAAGCCGGAAACAGACCCAATCCCGCGCGGCAGATCCTCTATAAAACAGGAATTCCGGTGGACCGAACAGCTTACACCGTAAATAAAGCCTGTGCTTCAGGGATCAAGGCGATTAGCCTTGGATATCAGTCCCTTCTTCTTGGCGAAAACAGAATTGTACTGGTTGGGGGGATAGAGAACATGTCTCAGGTTCCCTATTTACTGGATGTCGCAAGATGGGGCTATCGGCTGGGAGATGGAGTTCTTGTAGATGCTATGTACAGGGATGGATTATTCTGCCCCATGGCAGATATGATCATGGGAAAGACTGCAGAGCTTCTTGTAGAAAAGTATAATATTTCTCGGCAAGAGCAGGACGAGTACGCTTATGAGAGTCAGATGAATACTAAAAAAGCTATGACTGAAGGAAAATTTGATCAAGAAATTGTTCCGGTCAAAATAAAGGATAAAAAAGGAAGGGAAATACTCATAGCAACTGATGAACATCCCCGGCCTGATACAACCTTAGAAAAATTAGCAAAACTCTCACCGGTGTTTAAAAAGGGAGGAACGGTCACGGCTGGTAATTCCTCTGGAATAACTGATGGAGCTGCTGCATTGGTTTTAACAACAGAAGCCTATGCCAAAGAGTTAGGTGTAGATCCTATGGCTGAAATTCTCGGTGCAACTTCTGCAGGAGTGGACCCGAAAGAAATGGGGCTCGGTCCTATCCCGGCGACTCGTAAATTATTGAAGTTAAATAAGTTAAAGTTGATTGATGTCGACCTTGTAGAGATAAATGAAGCATTTGCCGCTCAGGTTCTTGCAGTGGAGAGAGAATTGAATTGGGATAAAGACAAGAGGAACATAAGGGGAGGAGCGATTGCATTAGGTCATCCCACTGGTTGTACAGGAGCCAAAATTACTGTCACTCTGCTTCACAGCTTAATTCAGGAGAAAAAAGAACTTGGATTAGCCACGTTGTGTGTGAGTGGGGGACAAGGAATGTCTCTTATCATAAAAACAAAATAAAAGAGAATGAAAATGACTTTATCATTTCCAAGAATCAAAACAGAATTACTTGGGAAAAAGGCAGAAAAGATCATTGCACGGGAATTTATCAGAAATTACAATATACTTTTGGTCGTAGATGAAATTCAATCCGGGATGGGACGAACAGGCAAATTTTTAGCCATCGAAAATTATAACGTTGAGCCCGATATAGTTCTTCTCGCTAAAGGATTAGCTTCAGGCCTACCGTTTGGAGCTGTCATTTCAAAGAAAAAATTCATGTCTTCTGAACAAGTGGATGTTGCAGTGGATATCTTTTCTGAGGTTTTAGAAGAAATAAAGAGGGGATAGGTCAACATGGAAAATAAGCTCATGACTATGGCGGAAGCTGTCAAAAAATATGTAAAAAATGGAGACATCCTCGACATAGAAGGATTTACTCATCTAATCTGCTTTGCTGCAGGGCATGAGATCATCCGGCAGAGGAAAAAAGATCTTATTGCTTGCCGCCTCACTCCAGATCTCATATATGATCAGATGATTGCTGCAGGATGCGTGAGAAAGGTTGTGTTCAGCTGGGCGGGAAATCCAGGCGTAGGTTCTCTTTACGGATTAAGAAGAGCTGTAGAGAAGGGAATTCCCAGAAATATCGAGATCGAAGAATACACTCATTTTGGACTGGTTGCAAGATTTATGGCTGGAGCTTCGAATCTTCCTTTCATGCATTTGAGAAGTTTTTATGGAAGCACTCTTTATCAGAAAAACAAGAAAATAAAATCTGTGAAATGCCCTTACACTGGACAGATGTTTGCAACAGTTCCTGCCTTAAATCCGGATGTGGCTATCATTCAAGTTCAGAGAGTGGACTCCCTGGGTAATGCTCAAATCTGGGGATTGATGGGCGTTCAAAGAGAAGCCGCGTTTGCTTCCAAGAAGGTGATTATCGTCGCTGAAGAATTAGTGGATAGCGGAGTAATCCGCTCAGATCCCAACCGCACCCTAATTCCTGGAATGATTGTTGATGCAGTTGTGATTGAACCTTTTGCAGCTCACCCCAGTTACGCTCTGGGATATTACAACCGGGATAATCAGTTCTATGTTGATTGGTATAAAATTTCTAAGGATCAAGCATCGATGGAAAGATATATTTCAGATTGGATTTTTGCCGTTTCCAATCGAGCGGAATACGTGGAAAAACTCGGTGCCAATAATGTTAAGAGATTAAAAGCAAGGAAGCGGTTGTCTGGTCCGGTTAATTATGGCTATTGAAAATTCGTAAATTATTGAAAATATTATATTTTTTATATGGAGGTAGAAAATTATGGATTCCTATTCACCTTCAGAAATGATGGTAGTAAGAGCCGCACGAGAGCTAAGGAATGGTGAAGTTGTTTTTGTAGGCATTGGGCTGCCAAATTTTGCTTGCAACCTAGCGAGAAGACTACAGTCGCCAGACCTTGTCCTTATCTATGAAGCAGGAGCAGTTGGGGCTGTCCCTTCTCATTTGCCTCTTTCAATAGGCGATCCCTGTCTAGTCACAGATTCTATTTCTGTCTGTTCGATGGTCGAAGTTTTCAATTATTATCTTCAGGGAGGATTGATTGATGTGGGTTTTCTTGGAGGAGCGCAAGTCGATAAGTTTGGAAATATTAATTCTACAGTAATAGGTGATTATGAGAGACCCACAGTCAGGCTTCCTGGAAGCGGAGGAGCCTGTGAAATAGCAATAAATTCCAAAAAAACTATCATCATTTTAAAGCAGAGTAAAAAAACTTTTCCTGATAAAATTGATTTCATTACTAGCCCTGGGTATATCGATAAAAATAATCAGAGGAATAAATATAATATGCCCGGTAAGGGACCGGTTCTGGTTATAACAGATTTTGGAATCTATGACTTTTCAGATAAAAATCATGAAATGGTTCTTATTGAAATTTACCCAAATGTCTCTCTTGAAGAGCTGAAGCAAAACATTTCATGGGATATGAAAATTAGCTCAAATCTTATAAAGACAAAGCCTCCAACTCAAAAAGAGCTGATGGTTATAAGAGAGGAGCTCGACCCGAAAAGAATATACCTTCCTTAATACCAAATTTATTGAAGAATTAAGACCTGAAAGTCTAAAATGACTGGATTTTACCAGCCCAAAATATGTATCGATTGCCTGGACAGAGATGATCCAGATTTATGTATTCATCAAACAATACTGAATTAAATTATTGTAATCTATTCAAGCTTTTACTTAAATCCAATTTATTCCTCCTTTGATGATTTTTTGCTGAAATTTTGCGTTTTGAGTTTAATACGAAACATGCTTTAAAAATTTAAAGTCAGAAGCACCTTTTGGTTGGCGAAATTTTAACATATCCGTTAGATCGATAAGACAGGGGCAGGATTTTTCTAAAACTCCACTGATTTCTAATTCAGGCTTTCCTTCAGTTTCTTATCAGAAGTGATAACACCATTACTGATCTCCGTTACACTATCCAGATCCTAATGGGTTGGACTGATATCCATCTAAATCAATTTAAAATACATGGGAAGGAGTATGGTGTATATCATTCATGTGGTAAGTACTTCCCAGATGATGCTACCGCTGTTCTCCTTGATCGATTCCAGTTTCATTTAAAAGAAAGGTTTATATATGCTAATTCTTTTATCCCGCGATACTTACAGTTTTGTGGGATTTTAATACTAATAATAAGGCAAATTTGGAATGGTAGCACTTAAAAAAAAATATAATAAATAGAGCCAAATGGGAAATGAAGTAGGGGAGTCATTGCTTGGCTTTAGACAAACTCTGCTAGATTCTTTTTTAATCCTTTCTTTACTCTTGTATCAAGAAAAACAAGCGATTTTAGAATCTCAAGAATTGGTTTTGTGTTTTATTTTCTGATAAGATAACCACATGGATAAAAGAAGTCGTCTCGAGGACAAAGGCATTTTAGTCTTAGAAAGTCCTGATGAGGAGAGGGAAATCGAATTTGAATTGAATTATCTTTTATCCCTGAGCCTAAGCCAGCGAATATTGTTAATGCAAGCTAAAAGCCAGGAATTAAAAACCCTTTTGATAAACAATGGACACCGAAAAACTGCTCCAATTATTAAAAGAAAATAAAGTTTTATTTGTTGTAATTGGAGCCACTGCTTTTCCTGTTAAAGTAGATCCAGTATTCGAAAGAGTTCGCTCAGATCCGAGATTCATAGAAATACTGAAGAAAGTGGGAATGGAGAACTAAAGTAAAAACATCTTCTAAATTTTGATATAAT
>Ga0114919_10003459_pt1 | contig 12753 bp, 16 predicted proteins | sample BlataG_FD_88682 | JGI IMG/M metagenome (GOLD analysis project Ga0114919, IMG submission 88682) | Deep subsurface microbial communities from Black Sea to uncover new lineages of life (NeLLi) - Black_00105 metaG | ecosystem: Environmental > Aquatic > Marine > Oceanic > Sediment | place: Atlantic... | reverse complement strand
CCCCCCCCCCCCCCCCCCCCCCCCCCCCCCCCCCCCCCCCCCCCCCCCCCCCCCCCCCCCCCCCCCCCCCCCCCCCCCCGCCCACCCCCCCCCACACATCTATTACTCCCCAACCATTAGTGTCCTTCTAGTTTCCTTTTCCTTGCCAGGTATCTCTCTCTTGCTGCAGCTATAGCCTCTTCCTTATCCTTCTTCACATCACCAGCTGGGGGCTTCTGTTGTACTACTACTCCGCCGGAGGTTGGTGGTACTGGATGACTCCCCTCTCTTTGTACCTCTTCTATTAATGCTCTTTCTCTATCAGCATCATTTTTGCTTGTTGACAATGCTCCTGTCTTTGTAATGTCTAAGTGAGACAGTTGTGGTGGTGGTAATGGAGGACAAGTCACCACCTGCTCACTCTTCTCTTCCTTTTCCTTTTCTACACCCTTGCCATCTGCTGCTGCTGCTTCCTTCATTTTTCCACCATCTATATGCATCATCTTCTCCTTCTCCTTTTTTACTATACCATCACTACCAATTGAAGTTCCAAAAGCTACATTATTCCTCAACAAATTTCTGTAAAAGTCACCCATGTGTCCCTTTTTATCAGCTGCATTCATCTCCTCCTCAGCTTCCTTCTGAGCCTGCTCGTCCTTCCACTTTTTCTCCTCTTCCAACTTTTTCTTATATGCTGCAGTGACAAATTTTTCTTTATCACCAAATAAGTGGTCCTCTGCCTCTCTTTCTTTAGCCAGCCTCCTTTCAGTGAGGATTTCTTGCTCACGTTTACGTTCCTCGGCTTTTTCTAAAAGAGCTCCGACGTACTTGGACTGTCGTTGTAGCTTCTCTTGTCGTTTGGGTTCTTCTCTGGTGTGTTGGATGGCGTCAAAGTGCGAGTCATAGTCGAATATGCTAGTATCTTGAGCTACTGCGGCTGCTAATATGTCTTGGGTCTTCTTGTCGGCCTGCTTCCAAGCGGCATGGCGGGCAATTTCCTCTTCTACAGTCAACTCGTCTTCTGAATCTTCGTCTCCAAATACGTTAGTGTTCTTCTTGAGTTGTGGTAGTGTCTTGGAAGGTGGCTTGCGTAGCTCAAGGCCGTATTTAACACCCTCTTTCACAGTTTCCATTTGCAAAAGCTTGCTCAATCTGATCATACAACTGCAGGTTTAAGGCTGATTGTAAATTATTACGTGATTATGCATGGTTGACGTCAGTCTACAGGGAATTCACTGCTATATTTTGCCTGAGCAATGAGTAATTAGAGGGCTTCAGTGCTCACTTCCAGGAGCCTCCTCTGAGTGGGACGTTGTGTCTTCAATGGGGAGCATTAGTCAAAATCTGCAAATGAACAGTCAAGTTGTAGAGGACGACATGTGTATCAAGGAAGCAAGGAAAATCTCACAATCATAAAACCCAGCACAAGAATCATCTGGCACCAGCTCGTCTCCCTTGCAGCTACTATTCCATGTTGAGCGGGGACAGTCACCGAGTGCTGTCGTCGACTCCAGGGATGCTGGAGCTTCTCAAAATGCATAGACCGGCGCGGTTCATCAACCAGAATACACCCAATTTCTCATTGATCATATGTGAGCACCTGCTCCATCTCCTGGCTACTAATATCGCGATCTCTCTACCTGCAACATTGCACTGCATTTTTTTCAAACAATTTCAAAACTCAACCCTGCACATTTCCCTCCAAACATAATGCTTGGACTCTCTATGTCACCAGCTGTAGCTTCCTCAGCCCCACCTCCTCAACTAGACAACCAGCTCGAGAAGACCAAGACATGTTTCCTGACGCCCACCGCCCTCTTCCCATCCTGGTCCGGTGTCCTGTGCCTCGCCTATAATGGGTTCCCGCCACCAATATCAGATCTCAAGCAAGAGATTTCCAAAGAGCACCCATATCTACCTTCAGAGAACAGCGGCTCTTTATGGCCTAAGACCAGCTTGGGCTGTCTCAAGGACGGTGTCACTTTGACCCAGGAGCAGTTCCACAAAATCAAGAGGATTTGCAAAGAGATTACTGACAAACATCTCTCTACTCCTCTGGGAAATAATTCCAATATTACTGATAATACTGATGATAGACCATTTCCTAAAATAACCATAGATTGCGCTGCCATTTGTCTCTACTCGACATGCAGTCTGGAACACCTCCTCTCTGCCAACATGGTCATGTTCAAACTCGAACTCGACAGCCGTCCTCCCACTGAACAAGAAGCCGATCGAGTCACTAGAATTCTCTCAGAACCAGACCACCCTGATTATTATGAAACTGGCATCTGTAGAGAGGGCAACCGGGAGAGCCACTACACTGCTCCCAAGGTAGGATGTACGCTCATTCACCCTCTGGCATTTGGATGGGGAGCAGATAAAGGGGCATCGCCTAAATCGCCAGCTACTTTCAGACCAGCATTGTCTTTGAGAGGGTTTGATGAGTTTAGTGATAGAAAGGCTGTGTTTATGATTATACATGAGTTGAGGCAGAGGGTGGATAGAGAGGTGGGGATGGTGTATAGATGGTTTGATGAGGAGTCATTGCATGTGACTATACGGGCGTTGATAAATTAATTATTGTGTATGTGTAGATGTAGTGTTTTAAGATGGACAGATGGATGGTGATAGAAGGAAGAGGTTGGAAATGAGGTGGAGCAGGAGTGCAAAGCCACACAATGATGGTGTCGGTAAGAGAGTTGACGGCGGAGTAGATAAATTTGGGAAGACCTTGACGATTACGCAATGGATTAAACACATTGAACTAAAGACGAACTTAAGATACTTGTTCACACATAATACTGTTGTTGAGCGACGTTATCTTGAACATCGGAAAAGCATCACTAACACAGATGGCTTCTTTGCAGCAATTTCAGCCGCAGAAGTGCAGTATAGGGCGCAGAACTGTATTCATTACGGCATCACATGTCCATAGAAATGCATCAATTGTGCCAGTAGCAACCAAGCAATTGTCTGGCAGCAAGAGAATGTCAACCATTGTCAAGGTGTGTGTGTGCATGCTGAACCATATTCCATCGTTTCCACATCAATTTCCAACCTTGGGCATTACATGTCTCTAACGACCTCCATTTTGCATGTACAGATCGCTGCAGGAGGAGCTCTGAGCACAAATGGACTCCCAGCTGGATTCCATATGTAAGTTCTTGGGGGGGGGTATTTCGCCTCTATAGGAACAACCATACATCATCCAGGGCATCATTTTTCACTTTACATCCATCCATCCCCACAGGTACGAGACATTGGTTGTTCTTCGACCGGACATGGTCGACGATGAGCGTGACCAAGTGTTGGCTAAGTTTGAAGCTTTTTTGAAGAGAGAAGAGTGTCAAGACATCAACACCACAATCAAGGGTCGCCAGAAATTGGCCTACCCAATCAAGAAATTTGCAGAGGGTATATATGTTCTTTACACTTTTGCAGCTCCTCCTCCAGTCTCCCAGAGAATTCAAAAGTTGCTGAGCACTCCAGAGTCTGGTGCCGAGCTTAACATTTTGAGACACATGACTTTCAGAATTTAAACTCTAGATGTCATATTAGGTGTGTATACAAACACACGTACTACAGCCATGTAACAATTTATAATTCTACATCATATTTTACACATAGTAGAGCATCTTATACTACACGTGCTCCCTCCTCTCAACTCAAATCAAACCCAGCTCCACTCTGAATGGCATACAGCAACTTCTCTCTCAGCACCGACTCTGTTCTATAATTAGGCAGCTTAAGTAAATTTGTAAACGTAAAAGCAGATGGCAGTCTATCCACATCCCCTTTCCCCACAACAGCCAACAAGGAAGCATCACAATCCACTTTATGGATTGTAAACGGTGGGTTGAGCTGCTTGAAACCGCCAAGAGGAGGACGAGCACAGCTGGTCACAAATTTCAACACCTGCCCTTTTTCTTCCTTTGAAAACCTGCCAAACACCTTCCAAAACATAGACACTGTCCTTGATGATTCAGTATAACCTCCTTTATATTCAACATGCACCTTGAGGTCATCAACATCAATTTCCCCACCCTCTGCTCCGCCCAAGAGCGCATTTATCTCTCTACCGTTGAACAATGACAACCACCTTGGTTCTATCACTTTCTTCAATCCCTGTGCAAATGCAGCTGCACATGGACCTAACCTTTTGTACAAGTGCCAATTAGCTACTAGTAGTACATATTGTTGAATATTGGCTGCAGTAACTGCTATACCGCCTCCCCCCGGAACCAGCTCCTCGCTGCATCGCATCCCAAATACATCGCTTTCAATTGTAAAATCCAACCCCAGATCATCCACTGATGTTGATGTTGATGACGAGTTGTTGGCCCCATCTCCTAATCTTCTCAATTCACTGAGGGATTTAAACACCTGAGGTTCTATGGTAGCCAAGTCGTCAAATGTAGGTAGTTTACCTCGTAGAGCTGCTGCAAACATGGGCGCCAGTGGGGCATTCAATAGTATACCATCATAAAGTGCCTTCCCGAGGATGATTCCCAACAATTGCATCGTTTCTATCCCACCATCCAACCTGGAAACCAGTGGATTTGGGTACAAATAGCCCTCCCCATCTTGAGTAGTCAGGAAGAAGCCAGCCGTGGGATCAAACCCAGCATCTGCAACTGACTGAATCAGTTCCTTTGTCAGGCCACCCATATCCCAGCCCATTTCCTCCATCCCTTGAGCATCATAAAACCTCACTTTAAATCGTCCCCTCAACTGCAGTGTGCTTATACCAGCATGGTTGAGTTTGGCAATAGCGTCGGTGAGGAGATGGTTGCGTCGGATGGTAAATTCATACGCAGGAGGACCACCGTCATATGGAGCCAAGTCCACTTTGCATCTCAATTTGTTAGCTTGTATGAGTCCTCTGAACACTTCTAATCTTTCTTCAAACGGTATACAGTGTGGTGCTTGTTTTAATATTGTGCCCAAAGCAGTTGCCAAGTTGCCAGTCGCTTTCATTGGCAACGCTGTTTTATTTGTTGTTGTAGCGTCTTCCTTCTTCTTTGATGAAGGGCCTCCAACTTCTGCTCCTTCGTCATCTGATATATCCATGGCAGTAACACCATTATAATCATCTATATTGCTATCTCCACCGTAGAAAAAACTACTATCATCATCATCCTCATCTTCACCACCACCATCTTTATTCTTCCCACTTTCGTCGTCCAAAGCATGTTGCAGCACCCTCAGCACACCATCATTCAAAACTGTATTCATGTTGCCCAAAGACTGACCCCATTGAATCAATGATTGATACGGCTCTAGCCATAATTGTGGAGAACAATACGGCCGTCTGACATCTCTATCATACAAGGCTGATAGGAGCTCTGGAGCTGCTTGGGCGAGCATTTCATTGTAATGCCCTTCATGATGGCGCGTTAACAATAAAGGAGTGGTAGGTGTATATTTGGACGGCCCTCGTACTCCTCTTGGTGACAATGAATACCCTGAACGAACTGAAGAAGAAGATGACGATGATGATGATGCCGGTATTGGAATATGACTACAAAAAACTAGAGTATTCAACGACGCTGCAATAGCTCTCTGTTCACCAAGGCGAAACACAGTCTGTTGTTCCTCATAAAACTCGACATCGTCCATTATCAATAGCCTGCATGTATATGCTCTACAAAAGAGGGCAAATGCACCTGCTGAGAGAGGTGATTGAATGCCTCCTACCCCAGATTGGAGACATGGAATGAGAAAACCTCGAGTGGAACCAGCGGGGGAGGAGAGGGGAAGACCGATGGTGGTGGCCAGCCAGTGCCACATTTTAGAGAGGAGGGTGGGGGTTGTGCCCAGGGCTAGGCCTGTTATTATTCTTGAGAATGGAGATACCATGGGTGATGTTGGTGTTGAGGAGGGGGAGGAGGTTGATGATGAAGTACCAACGATAGAAGATGATGATTTCTTTGTACTACAGCCACTACTGGCACTGTAGATATCCGCAGCTGCCAGGATGTTGATGTATGTTTGGAGAAACACTTCAAAAGGAAGACTCTGCATCAAACACGATGCTAACGTCCCTTGAGCAAATATCTCAAAGAATCTACTACTGTTACTATTACTACGTTGTACTTTGCCAAGGAGGAGGAGGAGCTTGGAGACGACATCTCCTTGTTGCAGCAGCATGTTGACCATGGTCACAAACTTCTCTGCCAGCTGGCGACTTTCTAGAAGAAATCTTGAGGGCGCAAAGTATGTCAGATTTGTTGATGATGTTGAGTGGTGCATTCCTCCAGCTATGAGTTGGGTGGCATTGACCAAGAGGACAACCAACTGATCGCTCGTTAATCTACCACGATTATTATTGCTATTATTGTTTTTCAACTCTTCAACCACTACACCAAGTATTGAGTTCAGTAACACTTCTACTTTTTCAACTGAATTCATCAACTCTGATTTAATTTCTGGAAATGTCATATCTATGAAATTAGCAGCTGTTAAACCATATTGAACAAAACACCTCAAAAGCTGCCTTCCATTCTCTTCTTCTTCCTCCTGTGCTTGTTGCTGCTGTTGGAGAACGAGTGTTAAGTGAGCCTTCATGAGTGTATTATAAACAGCTTGTTGTTTCTTCTTATTATTATTAATATCATCATAATCTATATTCCTACATGCTAGCAGTGGTAGAGCAGCTAGTGGTGGCACTGTAGATGATTGTAGTAGTAATGCGGTTACTATCGTTGTTCTAGTACATTCATCATCATCAAGGTGAACCTTGCATTTAGATTTGTCAAATATTGACAATACGACCCTTGCAGCAGCTGTTTTCAGTAATGCATCACATTGAGGAGTTGTTGCTATGGTACAACATAATTGGATAAGTTTATATAGAATTAAGGCGGTACCATTACTATCATTACTATCGGTATAAGGAGGAGGAGTATGGATGATAGAGAGGATGTTGTAGTGTGGGTCACTTGATTGTAAGCTTCTCAGGATGAGTGATAAACATCCTTTTAAGGAGGCATAATCTTTGTAGCTGCATAATGGTGGCAGTGATATATGTATTGATGATGATGATGATGATGGATGTTGGGTATGCGAGCAGTGAGAATATATGAAGAAGATGGGTGGGATAACTTTGGTGAGCATTGTAGAGGCTGGGAGAGAGTGTGATGCGTCTGATACGATGGAAGAGTAGCTGAGCATCCATTGTGAAGCAAGATGGCGTCTGAAGACGGCCCTAACACGAGTTGCTCGCCAATGTCGTTGTATGCAGAGGGCAGAGTTGGCTTGGAGAAGAGCGAGATGTCGACGGGCGCGATCGGCTTTGGCTTGTGCAAGGATTTGGTTGCTAGAGAGCTCCTCCTTCTTTCTGCCGCCTAAGTTTATGCGTTTGTTGCGACTAGTCGAACCGGAGAAGTCCATCCTAGCGAACGGTGGAGATAATTTGTCTGATCACACTCCAAGAAAACTCTATTCACAAAAAACTACGTAGCAAACCTTTGTGTATTCATTCTCTGGCATAGACCCTTGTCTTTCTTATGTCGTCACACATTTACAAAACTCGACTCTAGTTCCACAAACTTCTCCACTTGTTAATTATTTCTGTGAGCTCATCATTTCCCTCACGTCATACCCTCCCTTCCCATCCCTCATAGCCCTTGCCCTTCCAGGCCCAATCTTCTTCAATATCATACTCGCCACAAATGGCATATACTGAGACAAATATCCTAGCATCAGCACAGGATGATGTGCTATCCAGCATTCATCCAGCTCGTTATATGCGGCTTTAGCGATTAATTCAGCTGCTCTGTCAGTTGGTACTCTACTCTTACTCAGCCCAGTGTTCGCTTGACTTATCAGTCCAGTGGCCCCATAAACTACCCTTGTTCTGCCAGTAGAGGTCAGAGGACCAGGGCAGCATACAGTGACACCTATTTTATCAGATAATTCAGTGTGAATTGAGGAGAAATAGGCCCGGAGGCCAGCTTTGGAGGCTGCATAGACTGATTGCCCTGGTGAGGGAATGATGGAGGAAAATGAGGAGATGACTACATGCCTTGGTTTGTTAGAAGATTTCTTATTATTAGTAGAAATATTGTTGTCATATTGCTGAATCATGAATGGAAGTGTAGCACGACAAAGAGCCAGAGGACCTGTCAAATTGATATTCAAAATAGCAGCTGCAGTATCTGCTGTAGTTTCCTCCGCCACTGCATGTTGACTGGCGCCCACATTATGAACCACATAATCTGGAGAGAAGTTTCGATATACCTTCTTTGCTGCATCTTCTAATGTGCTATAATCGTCTAATATATCTAATGGTACGATTTTAATACCTTTATCAGTAGTAGTATTCTTATAATTTGGGACCTCATTGCAAATCCTGTCTTTGACGGCCTGCAGCTTGTCAAGGGAGCGGGATGAGAGGATGAGGGTAGCACCCTGCTGGGCATAATACATGGCTATTGATTCTCCTAAACCCTGGCTGGCACCTACTATCCACACTGTACTGTTGGAGAAGGCATCCTTTGGGGGGGATGGTTTTGAGGAGAGGGTCAGGTCGCAATCTGACCTGGAAAACTTGAATATCTTGTAGATGAGGGCGAGGGTGGCAATGCCGGCCAGAACGACCACTGGTGGGAGCATTGTTATTGACGATACTAAGGAGGACTGGGCAATACTATTATTCAATCTAGGAGCCTGGTTGCGTTTATTGAGACAAAAATTGGGCTTTCTCTTGGGATGTAATCTGGGATGATTGAAGAACCTATGTGCTGAAAACCTTTGATTTCCGATTGAAAACATCAACATCTAGCTAAAATAATGCTATAGTCTGGTACTAAATTCAAATTCGCACTTTAACAAGCCTCAACAACTGAACTTATATCTCCATGCAAGTCAACCAATCCCCGCTCCCTCCTTCAAATCCCTTCAATCTATCAAACGCTGCTCACCCTTTGCATCACCATTCTCACCAGCCCTAACTGCTGCCCTATAATCATAGCAGTAGGTGAAGTCATTGATAAGTTAGGATCTTCTATCCTCATTAAAAATCCATCCTTTTCATTCCCTTCTTGCTTGGCACCTTCCACCGCTCTTCCCTCCCCCATCCAATCCTCCTCTTCCTCCTCTTCATTTCTCGCCTGTCTCAGAGCCCCAGCAACAAAATCAGCTACGCCATGCGCTTCCAACGCCGACGCTGAAAATGATTCTGCCCTCCCTGCCACCTGATCAGCATCCTCCTCATCAATACTCTCCACTGAAGCCAACACCACGGGGGAAGCCCACGCCCACCCAAGCTCACTCCGACTCAAAGGATGCTCTGTTCCCAGCTGGGCTAGCGTTATATACGTCAAACTAACCCACTGTGAAAATAAGGCAGCAGAAATAGCAGGGCCAGGGAGCTGTTGGACTCCTATGGGGACCACACCTCCAGTTTGGTTGATTTCTGATCTGCTCAGCTGACCCACAACATCATCTGCAGTCATTCCACCTTTGTAGGCAGCAATGGCTGTGTCTACAAATTCTAAAGCTGGGAAGAGCAGACCTTGGACTGCGCCCATGAAACTAATGAGGAGCTTGACTGATGTACCACGTTGCCATTTCTTTGTTGATGATGATGATGATGTTGTTGTACTACTACTACTACTGCTGCTACTACTACTAGCGGTAGTACCAGAGAATGCATTCATATAGCCAACAGCAGTCCAAGGTGAATCCTTATCAACAGCCAGCTCTGGTATTGATTGAAACAAAGCAGCCCTAAAACCCCCTTCAGGTGCAGAAGCTATCATTTCCAACGTAAGCAAGATCAAACGTGTCTGCCCTTGAAGAATGGCAACTGCAGGGGAAGGATTACCTACCATTGCCTCAGCATCCCCTTCTATAGTTTGCCCCATACCACCTAAAGACTGCTGAAGGAGCATTTTCTGTAAAGTCACCCCTTCATCTGTGAATTTCCCAAGTGCATGGTCCACAAAGTTTTGGATGCCAACTGCTGTGTCAGGGTCAGCATTGCCCATCACTGAGTCTTCACATTGTTTGGCTGCCCTGCGAGCATAGCCCTCCGGAGAAAGTTCCAAGCCTATTGTTTGGAGAGTTACCATGATGAGAGCAACCCATGACCTGAGGATGTCTCCTTCTATGGGAGGGAGGAGCTCATCATTTTGGTTTTGTGAGAAGTTGGAGAGGTTGGATGTCATGCCGCTGAGGGCAATGGAGAGATTAATGTCTGAAATGGTGTAACCACTTTGGTAAGCTTCTATGAGGGCTTCTACAATACATCTGGAAGCAAAGAGGGATTTGGATCTGGAGGCGTAATAGGCTAGGAGAATGGCCTTGGTGAGGGCTGCTTCCTTGTCCTGGTCGTCACTGGCAATGTCCTCGTTGGTGTTGGAGGGAATGGCTGCAGCGAAGGGAGGTGATTTACGTCGAATGGGGTTAAGGAATGGTGTCGAGTGGTTGTTTGAATGGAGGAAAGAGTGTCTGAAGGTGGCGCATTGTCTGTGTTTTCTAGACTGCTGTTTTGAGGAACAAGTAAGAATTCTACTATTGATTTTGCAGAAAAAAGCACATTGGCCTTGCAGTGTAGATTGAGCTATTGTAGACATGTTGAAAATACAAGAAAGAGTATAATGGACGTGTATAGGTGGGATGAAGGGGTGAAAAAGCCACCATCAATTTTTGGGCAACGTTGATGGCCATCTACCCATGGGTACATAAAAACGTCTGTCTTTTATCATGTGCACTTTTAAATTGTAAACTCAAGTTTTGCACTGACTATATATACTCAAATAAATCCGATGCAACGATGATAGATGCTTGATAACAATCTTTTGTCTGTGTGGAGATTATTTGAATCGAAATGCAACATCAGTTCCTCTCGAGCACACACTTCTCTACAGGCAGGATCCCCAATGCAAAACATATAACTACGTCTTCACTATACAGAGAAGAATTTCGTAGCATCGGTCCTCTAGGTGGTGAATCAATCTCCAGGCCGTGCATCCCTGTCCAAACAAAAAAGGGTTTCACCCACTTTCACAGACCCATTCCAGATAACCCTTGCTCACAATGCAGTGGCACTGGGAGAGTAGTATGTGGTGAATGTATGGGCAAAGGTAGATTAAATTTCAAGGATAGTCCCATGTTACCAAAAGGAGCAGTGCCCCAGTGGTGTCCAAGCTGCAGAGCTTGTGGAAGGTGGTTTTGCCCAGCGTGTATGGGGACGGGAAAGAAGAGGGACCCTATAGGGTTTAGAATATAATTTTGAGAAAAATAAGGTGTAGAGTATGTAGAGTTGATGTGCTGTAGTGTAACATAGATATTGTAGGATGTTGCAGCACCATTCCCGGAGCCACCGCCTTGTGCTTCTTCCATAAATTTATCAACTCTAATCCCGGTCGGTGGTCAAGCAGATCTCTGCATATAAGAGCTTTAAAAATAATTACACGTAAATACCAAGAAGCTAGAACATTTGCTAGCGCTTTTTGAAAAACTTCGAACACAAAATCATCTCCTTTTGTTTTTCTTTCCTACGCTAATCACTCTCTAAAATGCTATCAGTGACAAGCACGCATCTCCTAAGACATATATTCACTCGTCTAGAATGCATGGGCCATGCCCTACGCAGCATTACCACTTCTACAATTTCTAATCGACAGCTCCTTCCACCGCTTCCCTCCGACCCACCATCAGGTAAGAAAGCAGCCGGACTCTTGGCAACATCACTATTCCATCTTCCCCTTCAGTTACCATTATTATAACTAAACACATACACCTCCTAATTACTGCTACTGCAGCTGACATAGCCACCGATGAACACGCCCCAACACCTCAATCAGAAGCGGTAGAAAGGATCCTCAGCACTGACCTGTCTTCCAGCACAGCCTTTTATAAACAATTCCGACAAAAAGTGATGGAGCAATTCTCTAGATTCCCAGGAGATACTGGTTCATCAGAAGTCCAAGTTGCAGCATTATGTGCAAGAATAGATCAATTACAATCACATTTAATAACTAATAGGAAAGACCACGTCACAAGGAGGAGACTAACTGCATTGATTAACAAAAGACGCGGGTTACTGATGTACTTGAGAAGGAAGGATTTTGAGGCTTATGCTGGGTTGATTACAAGGTTAGGGTTTAATGATAGTTTTGCTAAGAAGAATAGGTTTTCTTGGAGGTATAGTGCTGCAAAGAAACTGCCACCATCAGCTGATGAACTTGCATAGATAAACCTTGAGTTTTTCCCCCCTTTTAGAACCATGGTTGCGTACTTAGGGTATCCTTGTAAATGATGAAAGCTTGCATTTACTCGTTGGTTAGTTAATTAATTAGAAACAAAGAATAGGTGGACTAGTTGTCTCACAAGAACAACAACATCCTTGCATTCCACGACCAACTGACATTCTTTCTTCCCTGATCCTTGCAACTCCATTGGAACCATTGCGCCTCTGTCCACACATCCTTCTTAGTATTGAGACCACCTTTGCACCTTTTTCCAAGCATCCTGGAGCCATTTTGGAATGGGTACTACACCACTAACTACTACAACGTGCATAGTTACCAAAGTATCATCACCACCATTCACTTTGTCGAATTTAAGAATCATTCCTACATCTCCATCATTATCAATGCTTTTGCTATGAATATTGCCATTAGCTTCCAATTCACCTCCTTGTTGTTGTTGTTGTTGTTGTTGTTGTTGTTGTTGTTGTTGTTGTTGTTGTTGTTGTTGTTGTTGTTGTTGTTGTTGTTGTTGTTGTTGTTGTTGTTGTTGTTGTTATTGTTGTTGTTGTTG
>Ga0114919_10003458_pt1 | contig 12753 bp, 13 predicted proteins | sample BlataG_FD_88682 | JGI IMG/M metagenome (GOLD analysis project Ga0114919, IMG submission 88682) | Deep subsurface microbial communities from Black Sea to uncover new lineages of life (NeLLi) - Black_00105 metaG | ecosystem: Environmental > Aquatic > Marine > Oceanic > Sediment | place: Atlantic... | reverse complement strand
GCCGGTTTCGTAACCGGTCCACATACACCAGTCGTCGAAACCGTGCTTTTTCATAGCATCCGGCGCCACACGGAAATCATTGATTTGCCACTTTCCCACCGCCGCCGTTGCATAACCTGCGCTCTTCATAATGTGGGCGAAAGTCATATTCTGCCTTAGCTTCCAGTCGAAATAACCCACACCCCAGCGGGGAACATCCCAGTGGTTGACCCAGCCGTTACGCCAGGGGTACTGCCCCGTCAGCAACGTTGCGCGGCTCGGTGTGCATAGCGGCATCGAGTACGCATTCTCGAAACGCATACCGCCTTTTGCCAAGGCATCGATGTTCGGCGTTTTAACGTCCTCGGCACCATAGCAGCTTATCCATTCTTTGCCGAGGTCATCGACCATGATTAACACAATGTTGGGCCTCTGCCGCTTCTCTGCCTGAGAATACGCGGTACACCCGGCGAGCGAAAGCAAACCGGCACCGCACGCCCCCATAAACTGGCGTCGATTCAGTTCGTTATTGACATTACTATCCATTCTGGCCTCCAAAAATTCAAATCAATAGCTTCTATTAAACTTTGCATTACAAATGAAACACATTGTCAGCATCCGACGACAAAATGTCATTCCCGCAAAAAGCCTGTCCTAAGCGGAGCCGAACGGGCGCCGAATCCAAAACTTAAAAACAGTGTCAATCTCCTAATTCTCTAATTCGCTAATTCTTCGTGCCTTCCTTGTCCCCGCGTCTTACTCGCGACAGCGAGTAGCGGGGAGTGTCTTCGTGGCAAATTATAACTTTAGCTCACTTTAGTCACTTTAGTCATTTTACACTTTGAGTCGTCTCTTCCCACTCAAAATTTCAGATACCCTCTCGCCTTTTCCAGCCGCACCCCCACTTTTCCAATATCTTCTATATGTCTTATCCGCCTCTGCCTTCGCCTCTCTAAAATCCGCTCCACCGTCACCGGCCCGAGCCCCGGCACTCGCAAAAGCGACAACCTCGATGCCCGATTGACATCCACCGGAAATTTCTCAGGATGCCGCACCGCCCACGCCTCCTTCGGGTCCGCACTCAACGACAGATTATTGTCCTGCTCGAAGACAATCTCCCTTCCCGAAAAGCCGTATTTGCGCAGCAGAAAATCCACCTGGTACAGCCGATGCTCCCGCATAAAAACATCCGCGGCCCTTTGCTTCCTTTCCCGCTCACCGGCTATAGACCCATCGCCAAGCCCCTTCTGATAAGCGCTGAAATACACCCTGTGCATCCTCAATCGCTCGTACAGCCCGTACATATACTTGACGATTTCTGCATCTGATTCACCCGCCGCCCCCACGACAAACTGCGTCGTCTGCTTGACCTTCTGATATCTCGACCCGCGTCCTGTCAGTCGGCTGATAAGTTTGATTGGCTCGATAATATCCTCGATATATCTTTTCTTCTGCGAGACCTTCGCCAGATTTTTCGCCCCCGGCGTCTCAATATTCAGCGACACCGCATTAGCCAGGCAAACCGCCTCCTCTATCGCCGCATCGCTTGCCCCCGGAATCACCTTCAGATGAATATAGCCCTTAAACCCATGCTTTTTCCGCAGCAGTCTCGCCACGCCGTTGAGCCGCTCCATCGTCGCGTCAGCCGACCCACAAACGCCCGAACTTAGAAACAGCCCGAAGACCTTCCGCCGCTCGTAGTAATCCAGAAACACCTTCGCTGTTTCCTCCGGCCCGAGACTGCACCTGCGGATGTCCTCCTGCTCCCTCAGCGGACAGTATTTGCAGTCGTTCGTGCATACGTTCGACATCAGCGTCTTAAAAAGTACGCTCTTTCCACCGTTTGGAAGCGTAATCGGATATATCCACCTGCCGTCACTGCCTCGCCTCCGGCTTTCGTCCTTGTCGGTACTGCACGCACACGCCAAATCATACTGCGCATCGGCGCTGAGTATCTCCAATTTCTCCTGTGTATCAGGCCTCGAAACAACGCCAACCATAACGTTCCAATCCCTGTCTCATCCCTATCTGAGATGCCGAACGCTGTTTTTATATGTAAACCACTCGGACCAAAGTGGCGCACTGCCTTAAGATTCCATGCTCGTCATAGTGCGCATTACCGGCAGGTACAGCGCAATAACACATAATAAGGTCAGTGCACCTTGAGTGAGTAATATCCCGCCGGACCAAAGATAAACAGCCATTTTTTTCGGCTGCCGCAATAATGAATAGTAGATTGCTCCGTCTGCCGCTAACATCAATGCCAGGATAGGCAGATACAAGAACCAGTACCTGACGATAAACCCCGAGAATTTGATAGCAGCGACTGTCAGGCCGGACAGTTCGGCACCAAGTTGTTCGAATATCACGTGAAACTTTGGCACGATGAACGCAGCAAGAACAAACCAGGCCAGAGGAAGAACAGCGTGGGTCACCACGCCTAAGACAGTTGACCCAATCATTTTGCCGGCATCACGTTCCTGAGCGTTACTTCCCATTGACCATACCCTTACATTGCCGCAATACTATCACATTCCCTCACCGGGCACAAGCCCTATTTAGCTCTGGGGCTTACCTTGGTGGTCCCCGTTCAGCCGTCGCCGGAACGGCGACGCTACCATTCGACATTGGATATTCGGTATTGGACATTCTATGTTCCCTACGCACTCTCGCCCACGGCTTCGCTTGGCTGCTTAATCACCGATGTCACTGCCTTAATCACCCCGGCTATATCAGCAAGGTTCGTAGGTATAATTATCGAGTTGTTGGTCTTGGCGAGCTTGCCGAATTCGCCAAGATATTGCTCGGCGACGCGCAGATTCACCGCGTTAATACCGCCTTTTTCGTTTATCGCCTTGGCAATTTCCCGTATCCCGTTCGCCGTCGCCTCGGCAACCCTTAGAATCTCAATGGCCCGGCCTTCGGCCTCGTTTATGCGCCTTTGCTTCTCGCCCTCCGACTTGGCTATCATTTCCTGTTTCTCGCCTTCGGCCCTGTTTATCTTCGCCTGCCTGTCGCCTTCCGATTCGGCAATCGTCGCCCGCTTCTCGCGCTCGGCACGCATGTGCTTTTCCATCGCGTCTTTGATGCTCTGCGGCGGCAGAATGTTTTTGACCTCGTATCTTGTTACCTTAACACCCCACGGGTCCGACGCCTTGTCAACCGCATCGACAATTGCGCTGTTTATCGTCTCTCTTTCTTCAAAGGTCTTATCCAGTTCCAGCTTGCCCATTACGCTTCTCATAGTCGTCTGAGCCAGTTGTATTGCGGCAAACTGGTAATCCTTTATCCCATAGGATGCCTTCTTGGGGTCGATAACCTGCATATAAAGGATGCCGTCCACCTCGACCATAATATTGTCTTTTGTGATGCACTGTTGTGGGGGAACGTCCACCGCCTGCTCTTTCAGCGTGTGTTTGTACGCGACCTTGTCGACAAACGGCGTAAGTATGTGAAACCCCGCTTCCAGTGTCGTCGAATACTTGCCAAGACGCTCGACGATATACGCCATTTTCTGCGGCACTATCCTTATCGTCTTGAAGAATATGATGAGCGCCAGCAGTAGTACGCCTACAAGAATGATTGTTAATACTGTCCCTTCTGGTAATGCTGCCAACATAGCTAATCTCCTTTCCTCATAATGTTTTCACTTTAAGCGTTATGTTATCCTTACCGATAATCTCGACCACAGTTCCCTCTGCGATTTCTTCATCCGCCTGGGCATCCCAGTTCGTCCCGTGAAGTTCCACTCTCCCGCCGACCTTCGGCACAATTTTTTCTTTCACCACCGCCCTTTGCCCCACAAATTCTTCAAGATTCTCTTTCAGGTCCTGCTTGGACACCGTGTGCCCAAGAAATACCCCCTTGAGCCACCTGCGCAGTACAAGCAGCGACAGGACCGACGAAACAATGAAAATTATCAATTGGGTGTTTATCGAACCCTCAACGTAACTGCTCAAAAGGCACACAAGCGCCACAATACACGCCCCAACGCCGAAGAAAAACACAATCAGACCGGGCATCGCAAACTCCAGAAGCAGCAGCGCAAGCCCAATCAGAAACCATACCAGCTCCGGCTCAAGAAAATCTTTAATTGAATCCCACATCTGACTCACCTTTCATTAACATTGGCATAAACCTTATTCCGACGGGAAAGAACTTACTCGACCACTACAGCCGTCCCGTACGCAAGAATCTCCGACGCCCCCCCCATAATCATCGACGTCGTAAAGCTCATCTTCACAACCGCATTGGCGCCGAGCTTCTGGGCGTCTTCTATCATCCTGTCTATCGCCTGCTCGCGCGACTCGGCCATCATCTTGGTGTAATCCGTTATCTCGCCGCCGACTATATGCCGCAGTATCGCCATAATGTCCCTGCCGATGTGCCGTGCCCGAATCGTATTGCCTTTGGCGAGCCCTAAGTGCTTAACGGTTTTCTTGCCTTCAATTCTATCTGTCGTGGACAAAAGCATTCTCTTACCTCCTTACGTCTTTATACCGGTCTTTTTTCCAGAAATAAATCCGCTCACGCAAAACCGACACAAACAAAATCGCCAGGCCCGCTATAAGCACCAGCAGCCCGGCCTTCAAAATCGTCTCTATTTTAGGGTCTTTAATTACCTCTTCTATCGCCTTGAATCCACCGTAGATTATCAGCAGAATGGCCGCCACCGAAAACATAATCCACCCTGCGCCGCGCTCAATCCGATTATAGATGCTGCCCCAGTACTCCTGCCACATCCTGTCTTCCGGTTCGGCTAAGGTCACCTCATCGGTTATCGCTTTGAGTTTCTTGAACTCCTCCAGTTCACTGGCACATTCGGAACATCCGGACAAGTGTTCCTCGAACCCCCGACGCTGCTCGTCGCTCAGCTCATTGTCCAGGTAGCCCATTATCAGGTCTTTGTGGTCACCGCATGTCACTTGTGCCACCTCCTTTCTCTGTACCTAACAATTCTTGCAGTTTCTTACGACCGTAATACAATCGACTCGTCACCGTCCCCTTATTGCAAAATAGCGCCTCGGCAATCTGCTCGTATGTCATATTCCGAAAGTGCCGCAGTATAATCACCTCGCGATGCTTCTCATCCAGCTTGCTGATTGCCTCCCACACCTTGTTTTTAATCTCTTTTTTCCCGACCACGACGTCCGGCGAAAAATAGTCCCCCTCCGCCGCCACTTCCGGACACCCCTGGGCATCGAGCGAGCTTGTATGCCTGCGCCTCCGTTTCCTCAGGTGGCTCACGCACAGGTTCTTCAGTATTTGATAAAACCACGGAAAGAATCTCCGCCCCTCTTTGACGGTATTGATGTTACGATATGCTCGAACGAATGCTTCCTGTGACAAATCAAGGGCATCTTCTCGATTGCCCACAAGTCCCAGTGCGATGAAATAGGCGTCTTTCATATAGCGGTTCACAAAAACTTCAAACGCCTCTCTTGAGCCCCTGCGGCAACGCTGCATTGCTGTTAGTTCTTCTTGGCACAAGCTCGTCACTCTCTCTGGCTCCAATTCATGGCTCTCTTAACCCGCTTTTCTCACAGGGTTTTGATAGCTGTCCAATTAACTCTCTTATCAGTAAAGCTTTGTGCTAATTCTAAGCCATAGTCCTAATAAACAATCTGTTTTGAGCGTGGGATTTTGTTTGGATGCAAGGCCGCAAGCTCTATTTGCCCGGAAGCGTATAGGTCTATACGTTGAGGACAAATAGAGCCGAGAACGCAGCAGCCGGACAAAATAGCCGCTCAAAACCAAAAGTCTGTGAGAAACGCGGGTTAACACAAACTCAGCCCAAAAATCCATTTCTAAAGTAATATACACCCCAACCACCCATTTTCTTCAAACTATTTTTCACATTTTTTTTCACGCCCCATAATCCCCACCAACCCTTCAACTTCAAATCTGAAATCTTGAATCTGAAATCGGGTTCCCACGGGGGCCGCAACCCACAAAACAATAATCACTAATCAATAATCAATCCTGCACTTCCGGTATCTTCAACCGAGCAGAGCACTTCGGACGCCGCCCCTTTAGGCCTGCGTACTTGCTCGGTATTTTGACTCTCTGCCCACACTGACACCTGAATCGGATAAACTGCTCCGGTGGTTTCTCCGGCTCAGCCGACCTCGAAATCGTTACCTAAAACCATTTTGGACCAACTTTTAAAGTGCCGAATATTTTATGAGATAGCGATTTTATTTGTGCCTGATAGTCTTATCGGGAATATTACCATTCTTAAAGTGTTTGTCCAGCCACCCGCACCTGACCGAATCCCGGCCGTCGAAATACTTCACATAGGGTTTTATATCCAGAAGAGGAGTCTCATCCAGAACATCCACTTCGGCAAAGTACATCCTCTTTCCTTCAATTCTCTCGACCTTCACAACAGACAACCCTATATGATTGGGCCGATGTGGACTCCTTATAGCGAATATCCCGTGTTTATCCTGCTCAAGAAAAGGCCTGCCTTCGACCTCCTCTCGCTGCGACTTGTGGAAATAGTACAGTATTATCGCATGGCTGAAACCGTCTAAGTCTTTTAAGCCGGGCTCAAACTTATCTTCCAATTCAACCCACGCCTCCACCTCGCTGCTAAAAATTCCCTGGATGGGGATGTCAGAACTTTGTTTATATGGCGAACGAATTATTCCTATTGGGGTCATCTCTATCTTTTTCATATTTTAGCACCTTTTTAACATATATCTTTGACATCCTGTCTTTTCTTTAGTATTATCCCTCTTCCCGTGATTTTGGCAATCACATAAGTGAATCTGAAGTAGTCAGTTGAGAGTCTTGCGAATGTCATTCTGAGGCAAAACTGAAGAATCCCAATTTCCTGATGCTGGAACCGTCACCTACAACTCAGAACGAAAAAGTACGGATTATGGAATCACAAATTTATGGAAGTTAAGCCGTTCAAAGCATTTAGGTTTGACGCCGCTGTGGTCGGCGATGTGGGCAATTGTATCGCGCCGCCTTACGACGTCATCAGCCCCGCCCAGCAGCAGCATCTCTATGACAAGAGCGAATACAACATCGTGCGGATAATCAAAGGCAAAACCACCCCTTCCGACAACGAAAACAACAACCAGTACACAAGGGCCGCCGACCATCTGGCCGACTGGATAAAACAAGGCGCCCTAAAACAGGATTCAGCCGATACGATTTACGGCTACGTCCAGGACTTCCAGGTGGCCGGTGCAGAAATCCAGCGGCTGGCCTTCATCGCCCTGGCAAAACTTGAGGAGTTCGGCCAAATCGTCCGACCACACGAACAGGTCCTCAACGGGCCCATAGTTGACCGGCTCAACCTCGAAAAGGCAAGCTCTGCCAAGTTCGGCCTGGTCTTTGTGCTCTACGAGGACACCCAAAGAATCGCAGGGAAAATCGTCAAAGACATCCTCACCACACAGCCGCTCATCGATTTTCTCGATGAGCAGGACGTCAGGCACCGCCTCTTCGCCATAACCGCCGAAGAAGATATAGATGCCATAACAAAGATGATGAGCGACAAAAGCTGCATTATAGCCGACGGCCATCACCGTTACACAACCGGCCTGGCCTACTCCAAAGAAAGCGACAACCCCGCGGCGAAATATCAAATGCTCGCTTTTGCCAATACCCGCCAGGATGGTCTGATAATCTTAGCCAATCACCGCCTTGTCGCCAATCTCGAAAACTTCCAATTTGAAAAACTAATCGCCGACCTTGCCGAAAAGTTCGAGCTCACCAAGTTCGGGTTCGAGCCGGACAAAGAGACCAAAACCGACGCAAAGAAAAAAATGCTCCCCCAAATGAAGGCAGAATACGACAGCGATAACAACGCGTTTGGAATTTACGGCGCAGACGGCATTTTTTACGTCGCTGTCCTGAAGGATAAAACCGCGATGGACGCACTCACACCGAATATGAGTCCCCCCTGGCGCCGGCTCGACGTATCCATCCTCCACAAGCTCATCCTCGAAAAGCTCCTGGCTATTGACGAAAAAATGCTCGCAAAAGGTAGCAACCTTCAATACGTCAAAGACACCCCAAACGCACTCGATGACTCAATCGCACAGGTTGATGCCGGACAGAAGCAGGCCGCCTTTTTTATGAACCCGATAAAGATGCAGCAGTTGCAAATGGTGACCGACGCCGGCGAAAGAATGCCCCAGAAATCAACTTACTTCTATCCGAAAATGTACACCGGCCTAACGATTAACAAATTGTAACTTTTTTTCTGGAGACAAAATAAATGGCAGACTGGAAGAACCCGCCGAGATTATTTATCCCCGGCCCGGTAAAGGTCAACGATGACGTCTTACAGCAGCTCGCCCGCCCGACACTCGGACATCGCGGCAAAGAGTACGCTCAGCTCCACGGCCAAACCGTCGATATGCTCAAAAAAATACTCTTTACCCAACAGAATATATTTCTCTCCACCTCCAGCGCCTCGGGAATCTGGGAGGCGGCCATTCGCAACTGCGTCGCCCCGGACGAAACCGTTTTAGCCACCTGCTGCGGCGCCTTCAGCGACAAATGGGCCTCCGTCGCAAAACAATGCGGCAGAAACGTCGATGAGCTGAAAGTCGATTGGGGCAAACCCATCCTGCCTGAAATGCTCGACGAGAAACTCGCCGCCGGCAAATACGCCGCCGTCACTCTCGTCTATAATGAGACAAGCACCGGCCTGACAAATCCCGTTCACGAAATCAGCGAGATGATGAAGGAAAAATACCCCGATGTCCTTGTCTTCGTCGATGCCGTCAGCGCTATGGTCGGCCTGCCTATGAAATTTGATGAGCTTGGCTGGGACGTCGCATTCGCCTCCGTCCAGAAGGCATTCGCCATACCCCCCGGATTCGCCGTCGCCGCAGTCAGCGACAGGGCCGTCGAAAAAAGCAAAAATGTCCCCGCAAGGGGCTACTACTTCAACTTCGAGCTTTGGGCAAAATCGGCCGAAAAAAACCAGACACTCGTAACCCCCGCAATACCATTCGTTTTCGCACTGAACTACCAGTGTGAAAAACTGCTAAAAGAAGGAATGGAAAACGTCTGGCAGCGACACAAAGAAATGGGCGAATTCGCAAGAAGCTGGGCGAAAGAAAATTTCGCTCTCTTCTGCAAAGAAAAGTACGCCTCGGACACACTCACAGCAATCAACAATACTCGCGGAATCAACGTCGCCGAAACGATTAACGCAATCCAGGCCAAACACAACACAATCTTCGGAAACGGTTACGGCAAGTTAAAAGAAGAGACTTTCAGAATCGCGCACATGGGCGATATCACCCTCGACGACCTAAAAGAGCTGCTCACCTGGCTCGACGAAGAAATCGCCTGACCCTTACCTCCGTCATCGCCGGGCCCGCGTAAGCGGGTACTCAAAACATTTAGCCCTGGGTTTTACCCAGGGTTGTTGCTCACGAAGTCACGTGATAGCTGAATTCGAGCACCTTCGGCGCAACCAGCTTCAGGTAATCTTTCATACCCATCCGGATTGCCTTTTCATGCGTGCCGCACTGGAATATGATATGGTCGTCCGCTTCCAGGTCCTTGTCCATAATAGTCGTAAGGTCATACAGGTTGCCGAAGGGCGGCGCCGCTCCAAGCTCGCAGTCGTCAAATATCTCGCCTATCTCATTTTCCTCGGCTAATTTCACCGATTTGGCCCCCAGTTGACCCTTCAGCGACTTCAAGTCAATCTTGCACGGCGCCGCAAGAACGCACATTACGTACTTGCCGTCCGCCTTGACTATCACCGGCTTGGCCACATACCTGCCCGGCTCATGCTCCGCCGCCGCCATCTGCTGTGCCGTAAACGCCGGCTCATGCTCGGTAATCTCGTAACTTACCCCCGACTCATCCAGAAACTTTTTCACTCGCATTTTGCGCCTCCTAAAAACCACCAGACATTCTACCCCACCAACAATTTCGTTCGAACTCGTTTCTACCCGCAACCATCAGCCCTGTCAACCCTCAATCTCAAAAAATAATGCGATGGCCATCCCAAGCCATCCTGGTACCACCAAAGGGACCATGAAAGGGCCTTTTAGAAGTGTGCCTTTCTATGATTTCTGCTAAAAAAGCGTGCGCTACCACAAATTTTTGCAAATTTTTACTTAGTTTTTACATTTGTGTTTCGGACGGTTTGCTGATTGGCAACAAAATGCATTATTGAACTGCTGACGGGGCTGTGGAAGCGTCGTTTTGAGACAGCAGCAGGGGAGGGTGGGAAACCTTGTGGTGCTGAATCGGGAGGGAGATACTTTTTCGGACTAATCTTTTGTGCCATAAAGCCAGAGCGCATCGGCAAACTGGTAATCGACGATTTCGTCCGGCTTAAAAAACAGTTCGATTTCCTGCCTGGCCGATTCGGGGCTGTCCGAGCCGTGGACAAGGTTGTATCTGATGGATGAGCTGAAATCTCCGCGAATGGTGCCGGGCTCGGCATCATAGCCGAGCGTAACGCCCATCATCTTACGAGCCATATTTATAATGCCATCGGCCTCCCAGACCATCACAAGTATTGGTGCTGAAGATGAAAATTTTACGAGACCTTCGTAAAAAGATTCTCCTTGGTAGGCGGCATAGAGCTGCTCGGCCAGTTTTTTTGAGAGCCGCATAAATTTAGCGGCGACGAGCTTAAAGCCCTTTTTTTCGAATCGTCCGATGAGCTCCCCTGCCAGGTGCCGCTGTATCGCGTCCGGCTTGATGATGATTAAGGTGCGCTCTGTCATTGTCGTGGTCCGCGGCTCGATTTATCCCACGGTTCTCAGGCGCCCTCGGGGACAATGTATATCTCGACCCGTCTGTTTTGTGAATGGCCTTGCTTGTCGGGCTTATTATCCACGGCTGGCCGGAACTCGCCAAACGCGCGCGCGCTCAGTCGCTTCGGAGCGATACCGTTTGTGGTCATTATGTTAAGTACGGATATCCCTCTGTGCGATGATAAGTGCCAGTTGGTCGGATGTTTTGCACGCGAATAGCGAATCGGCTGGTCGTCTGTGTGACCGGCTATTATAATATCGAATTCCTTCCCTTCTTCATTCAGAATCTTGCAAAGGGTCTTGACCGCATCGGCTGCCGCCGGCAATACCTCGTCGCTGCCGCTTTTGAAAAGCAAATCACTCTTGAACTTCACTATCCCTCGAATCGAATCGAACGTGACTATTTCGTTGTCTTTGGCGAACTCCTCCAGTTTGGTGCTGAGCTCGGGCGGCAGCACCGCTCCGGAAAGCAGCTTCTGCTGCATCGAGGCGATTAGGTTCTTTTTGTTAGCCAGGTCTCCTTCGAGCGCCTTGATCTTCGCCAACAGCGTATCTGCCTCGGTGCTGCTGTCCTCCAGGGCGTCGGCGAGCTGTCTTTTTAACTTGTCAAGCTCCATCTCGCTGACCCGCAGGTCTGCTTGAAGGTCTGCTATCTTTTTGCGCTGTATATCGTTTTGGATTCGCATGTCCTTGAGCTCCGAACCACAGCCATTTACCAGCAGGACGGAAATAAATAAAAGAAAAAGTGCTGAAAGTTTGACAGTTCTCATCGTTCAATCCTTTCCAAGAAGATTAAGACTATGCCTTTGATAGTTCCTAAAAAACACGTCAGTTATTTACCTGCGAGCTGTTACAGCCGAACAAATGCCTCGCTTCCTTCACACCACCCGGATTCACAAATAAAACCGATTGCGAACAATCCGTCAAGAAAAACTTGCAAAATATCATAATTTAGTCGTTATCGTATCTGCCCCTGCCGGCGAGGCAATAGTAGGGAACCCGCCGGAGAGTGATAACAAAACACTGTGCCCGGCGATTCTGAGCAAAGTACCACTTATTGCCGTTCTTAGACGCGACGGGGCGAAGTGAGGAAATCGCTTAAGTTATATTTTAGGCGATACTGTCTTCGGGAGTCGGTGGCGGAAGTCCCTTTCCCTTTTTTGCCTTCTTGGGTTTCCTGGCTTTTTTCGGCTTCTTTGGCTTTTTGGCGGCGCCAGTGGCCTCCGCGCCGGCCATAAAAGCCCAACCGCCTACCGCAATTGCCGCCACAGTAAGCCCTATCACAATATACCAGATGAAGCCCTGTATTGCCGTCATAGCGGAAGGGGCTACTCCTCTTAGACCACCTACGGCCACAATGGCGGTGTAAAGAGCCAGAAGCAGGGGCAAAATCAGCATCGCACCCAAGATATTGCTTGCCTTATCTGGGAGTGGCTCTAAACGTGCCTGAGCGAAAGCCGGCATCTCCGGGGCGACAAGCTCCTCATCGGCGAGCATCTGGTCGGCCTCGGCAGCTACATCCTCTACGGTGCCGGCCTCGGCGGGCTCAGCAGCTTCTTCCTCCTCGGCAGTGTATATCTCATCAAGAATTCCACCCAGCGAAGTGTCATCGGCCTGGAGCGAAAGGTCCAGCAGGCCCGAACCGCTGCCGAAGCTGTCAAGGTTCACGTCCCCTTCGATCTCTTCCAATGACGCTTCAGGCGCTGTTCCCGTGGTACCCATTGTCCCCACGGTTTCGCCCATCGTGTCTTCCGTTACATCGTAGTCCTGGTCGGTTTCTCCGAGCATAGAGATTCCTTCGCCGGTTATAGCGGTGTCGGCATCGGTCAACTCGCTCGGCGGCAGCGGGACACCCATTTCCGGTGCCTCAGGTGCAGCGGGTTCTTCCGGTGCCGGTTCCTGGAGTTCCGGAGCTTCCATTTCCGGTACCGGTATCTCAGCGGCCTCTAAGTCCAAGGGAATTTCGGCTTCCGGGATATCGAGTTGGGGAGCTTCCGGCGCTGGTACCTCAAGTTCGGGG
>Ga0114919_10003457_pt1 | contig 12754 bp, 8 predicted proteins | sample BlataG_FD_88682 | JGI IMG/M metagenome (GOLD analysis project Ga0114919, IMG submission 88682) | Deep subsurface microbial communities from Black Sea to uncover new lineages of life (NeLLi) - Black_00105 metaG | ecosystem: Environmental > Aquatic > Marine > Oceanic > Sediment | place: Atlantic... | reverse complement strand
CAATTCGATCTCTTATCCAAAAAGTATTAGTATTTCAGAAATAAGTAAGAAAATTGATAATGAATTTGATTCATATAAAAAGGAAATTTTTAGAAAATATCTTCAATTAATTTAAAATTGTCTATCTCCAAACCTCCACATGTATAACCCATTTTTACCAGGATATTATGGAGGGGTGAAATCTCTTACATCTGTCACAGTAGATTTCACTTGATCTTCTAAATAAGAATTTGAAATATATTATATTATTACATATACATTTTAGATAAAAAGCATTGTAACCCATTACTATTCCAGTTGTGATGTAATCATTTATTACCTTCTTATAGTGGATATTAGGAGTCATTAAAATGATATGATTTATGAATTATAGAATAAAATCCAATAATATCAATATAAATTTTAAAATTTAAATATTCACATTTAAAACTTAATAGGTTTGAATATTGAAAGTAGAATAAAAAGGAATTAGCATATACATAGAATCTGTCATGGTGCCCTCCTAAATGCGGCGGAGCAAGGTATTTATATGGAATCCCGTGAAGGGTAGTGCAGTCAGATTACTCGTGGCAGTCGTGCGGACTCGCATCCAAAAGGTGCAGGCTCTAAAGCGTGTATGGTCTTGACGAACAAGGGGAAGGTGAATCATAAAAAGGTTTGAAACCCGAAGTTGACTATATTCCCAGATATTTGGTGTCCCGCCTTGTCGCCCTCTAAATTAGATTGGGTTCTTGTATATACTTCTTAATCAAATAAAATCTTAAAGCATTTACGACTAGATTTAAATTAATTATATAAATTAGTATTAAAATTTGATTAATGAATATGAGATTTGAAAAAAGCTTGTCAATTCATTTTTTAGAATTTGTTAATGAGATAATATACTTGAAATTTTATCTTGATGGAATCATTAAATCAATAAAGGAAAAATCTGAAGATGATAAGGCAGGAATTTTTAAATCTTTTTTTGAGAGTATATTTAATGATCAAAAATCTCTTCTTTCAAAAATAGTACATATTTACTCGATCACTATATTTGAGACTTTCAATAAAGAATTTTTTAAAGAAATAAATGATCACTATAATTTAATTCAAAGTAATTTCAGTATAACACCATCGAAAATCATTTCATTCTGTAAAACGAATTTTAATATTGATATTAATAAAGAATTTAGTAAATGGAATGATTTAAAGGAAAATATATGTAGAAGACATGTCATTGCTCATAATATGGGTAAAATTGATATAAAATATATTGATTGTGTGGATATTGATAAATCTCTAGAGGGAAAAGTAATTGGAAAAGAAGTAAAACACGATCTTGAATATGTAAAGAAATGCAATAATAATGTTTGTAGTTATATGGTATTCCTTTTTAAGAAAATCTCAGATTTTTATTCTCTAAAAGATATTGAAAAAATAGTTTATAATTTAGCTGAGGAGATTTTTCAGGATGTTAACCCAAATATACTAAAAGATGTTAAAACTTGAATAATGATTTCCAGTATTTAATCCTTTCTCTCGCTGATGTACCCCCGTGGTGCCTTCTAATTACTCGGGGAAAAATATGACTTTACCTCATAAATTCTTGACAATTTATGAAAAATTAATTCTTTAGATTTAAAGATTATATTCATTGTTAATTTTAGTTTTTATCTCATTAAATAATAATTCTTTAATCTCTTGTGCAGATGTATTCCTCGTATCTAAACTGAATGGTCCCCTTACCCTTCCCTTCTTATTAATTGTACTCTCAAATGGTGCAGAAATTTTAAATGTTATTATGTATCTACCTTCCAAAATTGTAATTGTCTTAAAAGGTTTCCCTTGTTCTTCGCTTATAATGTTGATTCCAAAGTATTTTTTTAAAGCTCCAGAATAATCTGTAAATTTCAATATTTTAGAATTTAACTTCTCATCTTTAATTCCTGTATTACTCCAGTACTGTTCACTTTCTAAATATTCAATAAGATCCTGAATTGAATTGAATAATTCATTTATTCTTTTACTGTCATATATACTGATTTCTATATGGCTCCACTTTTCAATCTCTTCTACTATCCTTTTAATATGTTCTTTCAAATATTTATCTTCTGTAATTTTCAATTTATAGTCAGGATTAGACTTGATTAATTCACAAATTCTCGGAGCATCATGAGTTTTTTTATACTTCTTTCTATCTACGGGAATGATACCAACTGAGGGATTTTTTAACCTTTTAATATATAAATTTAAATTTTCAAATGGTTGTTTGAAATTCTCATTTGATAAAGGTATTTTTATATCAAAATACTCGTTTATAACTTCTTGAGGGATAATACCCTCAATATTTCGAAATTTTTCAAGAATCCAGAAAAAATGTCCCCTCTCTTCATATTCTTTTTTCTTTTTAAGTAATGTATCAATATTATCATCAATTTCATTTTTTTCACTGTCTATTATAATACAAAAATTTGGATTAATACTTTCTAATAAATCAATTGTATAATGGTTGCTAGTGATATCATCACCACCTCCAAAATGAATGATAATTACATCTAAATTATCTAAATTTATTTCAAAACATTGAAAAAGCATTTTTACATAAGGCTTTCCAGAGACACCTTCAACCCAAATAATACCATTTGCTTGTAATAATGAACTCGGCTTAAGCCCTAACTCATTTCTAATAATATTTAATTTTTCTTTTTCCAGCCACTCAATAGAGAATAATTCTTTATCTTTTTTACAAACAAAATGTGAACAGTCTCCAGAAAAATCAATAAAACTAGTTGAATGCGTTGCAAAAAAGAATTGTTTCGAATAGATATCGTCAGTTAAAATTAGATCTTTAATAAATCTTAATAACTTCAATTGAAGTCCTGGATGAAGTCCATTTTCTGGTTCATCAATTATATAAATACCATCTCTTGGAAGCATTAAAAGAAATAATAATGATATTAATTCTTGTGTACCATGTCCTAATTTTGTCCAATTACCCATATCTTTATCATCTTCGATATAACCTCCAATAGTTTTTTGGTCACTAAAATTCCACTTTATTGATAATTTTATATTAGGAAATATTTGCCGCAAGCTAGAATTAAATGTTTCAATGAATTCAGGTCCAATTAAGGATCTATATGGATATGATATTTTTCCCCTTTTAATTGTATTAAGGATTAAAGCTAAATTAGGAATTTCAAAGGGTTTTTCTCGGCGTAAATCAATTGGTATCTTATTAAAGCTTTTTTCAAATAACAACTTAATTGTCTCCTTTATATTTGTTATTTCTTGTGTTTGATAATCTTTTTCACTTGATCCAAGTGTTCGAAATGATGGAATTAATATGACATTTTTTAATGGTAAAATATGATCTATTAATAAACTAGCGAGATCCTGGTCAAGATTAATTCCTTTTAGAATTTCTTCAATAGTAGGTTTAAGATCTACATCAAGATCGTCAATATTCTCAAACTCATAGTTAAATAAAATTTTTTGATTAGTAACATCACAATTAAAATTTAAAATCATTGAAAAGGTCTTAGAGAATGGATTATCCATCTTTAGTTTAAGGTTATATAATGGATTGAAAGCATTTACGAATTTTCCATTTTCTAAATTAGATTTTAATCTATTTTTTCTACGATCAGTTTCAGGGGTTGCATTATTTCGATTTTGATAGATTTTTAAAATTTTATCGTTAAACTTACCTAAAATTAAATTAATGTCTTTATGGTCTAATTTGACTTTTAAATAATAAAAAATTTTACTTCTATCAATATCTTGATGTAATAGATTATATATGCTTCTAAGAACATTTGTTTTGCCAGAATTATTTTTTCCAATGAACACATTGATATTTTCAAGATTATTAATCTCAATTGTATTAGTATATCCAGATTCGTGGAAGGGATTCTTAAATCCGATTGAAAGAATTTTCATTTTAACTACTTAAATTATTTTTCTGTTTTATCCTTAAATAAAACAAATAAAAATATATCTTTTTCCCCATTTTCCCCGATAATTGGTGTCTCACTCCCCCGTGTTACTCCCGAGCTTTTTTATATATATTCACATTAAAGTAATCTTGAAGTCTCTTTATTAAAGATTCTAAAAGTTGGTTAAATCTATTTAAATCAAGTTCTGAAGGGATTAAATCACCGTGAACTACTCTATTTCTAAAATCTCTTAATTTATTCAACTGAGAATAATCAAATTCAGGAAATATATCTTTTTCATATAACAATCGAAATAATCGATATAATGAATAATGTCTAAATTCACTCTCTAAGTTTTTTTCTTCAACAATATAACGGAGAGATTTCTCTAATTTTCCCCAATTACTAAAGAATTTACCAAATAGTATATACAATTCTTCCCTAATTTCTTTTCCAATCTCCCTTACAATGATGGATTCACCCACATTATCCCTAAGACCAATTCTAAAATTTTCCTCAATTCTTTTTACTTCCGTTATTGAAAAAATTTCTGATCCTCCATATTCACCAACATTATTGAAAACAATTTTAAGATTAGGATAAGCTCGTTGATTAAAAATATTTAATAATTTGGAATGGAAGGGTAAAATCTTACTAGTAAGCGAAGGAATCACTATAAAATCAAGCTTATTCCTGAATGCCCACGCTGAGATGATTTTATTCAATCTAAGAAAATCCCTACATATAAAAATCGCAATTCTACCTAATGAAGTTTCAAATATTCTAATCTTTGGTATTTTTTCACATTTTATTGTTTCTTGAATAGGTTTATCTAATTTTCTTGAGCTGATTCGCACGGGTGTTTGCTTTATTTGGAAATCATAGTTTCCCTTATCTATAATTATAGCCTTACTAATAAATAAATCCTGATTTTCTATTTTTTGGTGTTCTAAGCCTCCAATGATTATTAAATCATTGTTTTTTGAAAACTCTATTAATTTCGGGATATTTTTGTAAGGAATAGAATTTTCTGGAAAGACAATCATATTTGGTTCTTTATTTTTAATTGATTTTGAAAGTTCTAACATTTCCTCCATTTTTTGATCAATTCTCGGTTCTAATGTATTATAAGAAAGACAACCAGTTTGTTTTATTTCTTCTTTGTCCCAAAATTGTGATATAAAGAAAAGAAAATAATCAATTTTATTGCTTTTAGGGTAATTTATACCTTTCAGTGAGTGTATTTGAATTAAATGTATTATATATTTCTCAAGATTAAGTTTTTTATCGTAAATTGTCTTTATTTCTGGTTCTTGATCATAAAAGAAAAGATTTTGCATTTCTCGTATATCTTCTTGCTCTTCAAAAGTCCCTATTTTAATAAATTCATCCTCATCTATTCCATTTAAAATATCCTCAAATTTTTGAAGATTTTCGTCATATGGTTTAGTTTCATCATAAAAATCGTATTTAGGTATCCTTCTTGATTTTTTTCTCTTACAATATTTTCTTATTTCCTCTAAAGAAGTGCCTTTTCTAATTATTAACTCGTCAATTCCCTTGAATTGATTATTATGAAGTTTTAAATCTTCTAGACTTTCCAGATTCTCAAGTCCTTCTAATTCACTAATTTGATTATCATTCAAAGATAAATTTTTTAACTTTTTCAGCTTATCTAGCGACTTTATTTCTTTTATTCTATTATTTTTTAGAGCTAGTTCTTCTAAGTTTGTAAGATTTTCTAATCCTTTTATTTCTTCAATTTTATTACCATATAACAATAATATTTTTAATTGTGTCAGATTTTCTAATCCCTTGATTTCGTTAATATTATTTTCGCTTAGCCCTAAATTTTCTAAATTCGTAGAATTCTTAAGATTTTCAATTTCTTTTATCTTATTATGATCTAGCCATAAACTTTCTAAATTTTTACATTTTTCTAAATTTATAATTTCCGTAATTTTATTCTGTTCGAGAGTTAGTTGTTTTAAATTTTCTAACTCATCTAAGCCGTTTATTTCAGAGATTTGATTATTAAAAAGTTCAAGAAACTCTAAATTTTTTAAATTATCAAGTCCCTCAATCTTAGAAATTTTATTATTGTTTAATTCTAACTGTCTCAATTTAGTTAATGAACCTAATCCTTTTATAAAAGAAATTTGATTTGAACTAAGAAATAGTGTTTGTAAATTGCTCAAATTTTCTAAATTCTTAATTTCTGTTATTTTTGTACCTTCAATATCTAATGTCTCTAGATTTTTAAGATTATCAAGACTTTTCATATTATAAATTCCACATTGACCAATATGTAAGTCTTTTAAATTAGCAAGTTTATCTAATCCCTTAATCTCTGTAATGAGATTTTTGTATAAATCTAAGAAAGTCAAATCTTTTAGAGAATTTAATCCTTTAATTTCAGTAATTTGGTTTTCACTAAGATCTAAAACTTCCAATTTAGTTAATTTTTCTAATCCTTTGATCTCTGAAATCTTGTTTCCATTAAGATAAAGTTCCTTTAAGTTAGTTAATTTTTCTAGATTTTTTATATCATCAATGTCTTTTATTTCTTTATTACTCAAATGTAGTATATCATTATAGATATTAATTTTTTCACCATTAATTTCTACAAACTCATAATCGACTTTTCTAGACATTTTTATTTCTTATTATAAATTTTTGTCCTGCCCTATAATACACACCATGGAAATATATGCTTTTCCTTATTTTCCATAAATATTGCTATTCTCCATGTGTTATCCAATTTATCTTTAAAACAAATATGATAAATGATTTAAACATTTCATGTGAAAGATTTATATACATCATATGAATTATTATAATTATGAATAATCATAATATGATAAATCCTCATAGAAAACCAGACGATTGGTACTTAAAGTATTCTTTTGAAATACCTGAAAGAATTATCTATGGAAATTCTATTGAATGGACAGAGAGTAAAAGAAAAGAATGTATGCAACAACTTTCAGAATATGATTTGCTTTATGATGAGAGACTTCAACTTTTTGAAAGAATCAATAGACAATTGGATAAGAGTAATATAAAATCTTTAATCAAAATAGAAAGAAATGCAAAAAATAGAGATAAATATATAGAAGAAAATTATATTGATGAGGAAGTTGTCAAAAAGATTAATTACATTATTAAAATTGATGAAGATAGAGAGGTTATTAGAAATCATGTGCCTAGTGAGGAAAATGAATCTCGAATTGATTATAAGATTGGAACCAGATCAATTAGTTATTCAAAAGAATTTATAAAAAAAATCATGGATAATGAATCATTTTTAAAAGATGAACAATATAAAGAAAGATTTAAGGAGATCTATAAAAAATTAAAAGAATTTCATGATGAATTTAAGAAGATTCATCAAGAAGAAGAATTGGAAAATGCAAAAGAATTGTCGGATATTCCTGATGATATTTTTAATGGATTTCCAGGTTATTGGGATATGACCAAATTTAATCATGAATTATCACACATTTTCTGGAAATATAATTCATTTGAGGGCAATAAAAGATTATTAGACCGATGTAAAAGAGAAATTCTTTCACTACGCACACAAGTCAAGGAAGAGAATTTAGATCTTTACGAGATCGAGGGATGGGAAAGGTGTGTTTTATGTGATAAAATTCTTATCGAAGAATGTTATGAGATTTTAAGTGAGGGGTATTTAATAACATATCAATTAGCAACTTTAAGGAATAATATAGATAATTATATTTATGATGAGAAGCAAGCTGCCAAGACATTTAGACCACTAATTAGAATATATGATGATGATATCTATCATCTCTTAGAATTAAATGTCAAATGGAAAAATGTCAAGAGAGATCTACAGATTTTCTCAAAAAGTAAGATTAACTCATTAGATGAAATTACTAAAGCATATAATAATTTAAAAAAACCTGCAATTAGTAATATCATAAGAAAAGTTCAAGAGGAATATGATCTTTACAAATTTCGAATATTTGAAGAAAAATATTTTGACTTTCTAAAATCTTTAAAAAAATTTAAACCAGTAGAATGGCATCATAAAAATAGTAACTCTACTATAAGTGCATATGATTTTAAAAATGATAATTTAAACTTATTTTCTTTAATGAATGCTAAATTTGAACAAGACAATTACATCATAGATAATATGAACTTAAAAAGCATTATAGATTATGCACTGAATAATCTAATGAAATATAATTATGTATTCATGAAAGCGGTAATTTTTGATATAAAAACAGAAAGAATAACTATCCATGATATTAAATTAAAAGAAAATTAAATAATATTAATAAATACAAAAGAAAAATATCTCTTTCCCCATATTCTTGTCCTGTCTCTCTGCTGTCCCTCATTATATCCTAATTAATCGGGGAAAAAACGATACAACCCTCTTTATCGCTAGTTTTGGTAGAATTAGTGTTTATTAGAAATTTTTAGTTAGTATTTTTTAGAATTTTTAACAAATTCTCTTAACTTTTCATTTGCATAAATGCGTGCTGGATCATTTTCAAGAGCATTTCTAGGTCTCCATCTTGTAACACATATACCAAGTTTATAATCAGTTTCTAATAAATCTAAAGAGTATATTTTACCTTTTCTCGTTCTTGGAGTTATTTTAACGGGCGGAATTAATTTAATATTATCACTATTAAGAACTGGTTTCTTCGAGAGATAGAAATCAATATTTATAAATTCATCGTCATATAACATATCTTCAGGTAATGTAAGTATTTTATGAGTTATTTCTTTAAAACTGTTATCTATAAATTTCCATCTTTTTTCAGCGGCACTTGAAGGGACTATAGAATTAAACTTTAGATGTTTTAATTGTTTAAGTAAACTAGGATACTTTATTGCAAAACTAAACCAATAAATATGGTCTTTTTCAATTTCAATAGGGCGAAATATAGGTATTTTGGTATTAGCATCTTGTAATTTAATATGGAATTTTTTTTTATCTTTTTCAAGCGTTATATGAGTCATTATACCTTGCTTTTTTGAAAATGTATCATAAAATGAAAGATCCTTTAGTCCAGAATAAAATACAAATCTCTCTCCTTTGCTATAAACTATTGTGCCAAATGCGTAATCTTTATCTTCATATTTAAGAGTTAAAAACGCAATTTTCCCTGCTGGTTTTCCCTCTTTAAATGTAATTTCAAGTGGACTGAGAAATGGATAATTTATGTCGTCTGTGCAATCAAGATCTAACTACGAACCCTCCTCCTCATAAAAAGTATATCTAAATTGATATTCTTTCATAAAAACAATATTGACAAATTTTATTTTAATAATCCCTATTTGCTTTAAAAAATTTTTTCCCCATTTTCCCGATCCTTGGTGTCACACCGTGGTGCCTTTCATTAATTAGGAAAAAAGAATCATAATGGAAATATCTAAATGAAGGGTTTTATAACATCATAAAATCTCCAATTTTTTTCTGCAATACATCGTTCTCTACTTTATTCAACCCATTAATATGAAAATGAGGAAGAACTTCAAATAAAGCTATAGCCTCATTTAATCTTCCTCTATTTGTAAATGACCAAATTAGAAAATAAAGGTTGTTAAAAGTTGATTGGAATTTTTCTACCTTTTCTTTTAACTTTGGTATACTTTCAAGAATCGACATTTCATAATCCGAGATTTTTATGATATTAAATGTTATACTTAAATTTCCTAAAGATACTTTAAAATGAGGTCTTAATCTATTTTTACTTTCATGGTATGTTAATGTAAATTCTCCTGAAAAAATGGAGTTATCATAATACTCCTGTATTAAATTAACCAAAACATCTACATTTGCACTATATATTCCATTTGACCTTTTGTCATATAAACTGAAGAACTGTGAATAAATTGTAAAACATTCAACAAAAGAATCAAATAATAAATATAAATAATCCATATCACCAATAGGATCTCTCTGCTCTTCAATAATTTTATAATTTTCTACACCAATATTGAAAAAAATTAATGCTTCATTAATTGCAACTTCAGCATCATTAACTCCAAAGTCTGTAAATACTTGATGAGTTTCAGGATTTCTAATAACTTGACGGTATGAATCCAATTTTACTCTAAAAATATTTGAAATCTTGTTATGGTTAAGTAGTTCTTGTGTTTTAAGAAAGAGAGTATTTTGGTCAATAATCGTAGAATCCAGATTTTTAGCTATATTAAATAATAACTTGATTACACCTTCTAAGACTTTATTGGCTCTACTAATACTATCTCTGTAAAATCTCTTATTTTTATTGATAGTTGCTAATCTAAATAATTCTAAAGATTGAAGCAAGTGTTCTTTGTATAAATAATTCCATTTCGGTTCACTCGTTAAAACACCTGCTTTATCTTTTAGATGTTCAAGGTAAATCTTTCTTTCTTCAATATCCATAATATTTTAACTTATTTTTTGTCTTTAGCTTATTATTACTTATTTAATTTTATAAATTCTACTTAAAGTCGATACTTCATCAAAACTACATTGTTCAAACAGAAGCCAAAAATTCCAGATGATATATCTAATAAATTCTTGTAATTCTTTAATTAGAGCATTAATATTCAACTCAATTTCTGGAAACATTCTTAAAAATAAATTAGTCAAATTTTTAAAATTATTCTTTGAAATAGAACCTTTATGTGCTATATCATTTCTTAGTCTTCTTAAGCAATCAATAATCACTTCAGTAAAACCTCTATATTTTGATGAATTTTTTAATAAAAAATTAACTCTTTTTTTAATTGCTGAGGCTTTCCCAGAAGAAGATTTAAAGTCGGAAGCAATTAAAATTTCTAAAGTTAAGTAATAATCAAAATAAACTTCCTCTTTAAATCCCTCATATATTGTAGAATTAAACTTTTCAACTGCACGAAAGAAGATAGGTTGCTTCTTAAAATCTAAATTAAGGAACTTTTTAAAAAAAATAAAAAAATCTTTTATTTCATCCTCATCTAATTCGTATGGAAAATTGAAATCTGGTAAAAAATCTTCTTCTAGTGATGCTAGAGGTGAATCAAAAATGTATTTTAATTCTGGATAATGTCCATGTAATAGATTAAATATTCTAAAATCACCTAATTTAAAGATATGAAAAGAATGTTCAATATATCTTTTCAGATATCTTTGAAAAAATTCAATTTTAGCAAAGCTATTCCCTTCTTTGGTCTTTTTGCTAATATATTCAATAAATTTACTTTCAACTTCATAATAATTTAAATTTTCATTGATTAACTCACTCTGTAAATCACTTATATATTTTGAAATTTCTCCTGCTTCATTGTTAGAATAATTAATATTAATTTCAAAAAGATAAGGTGCTAAGATTCCTGCCAAAGTATTTTTACCGTCTATTACAAACCTAGAATCTAATAAAGGAGGTAAAAATTTTGAGTTTGTAGGGTCAAATGCGGGAGGTATTTCATTTTCAGTTAAATTTGGTAAACTGTAAATTGGAGTTTCATCTTCGTTCAAATCAATTAATCTTATTGTAAAAATTTCCTCTTTATGATTAATCCCTTCAAAAATAAAATTTAATAAAGGTATTTTAAAAGTATAGGAATATTTCTTTTCAGCCCTATCATTAAAAATTTCTTTAAATTCTTCATATAACGAATTATATAATTTTTCGTTGAATTCAAGCTTCTCATTTAGCTGAAAATAAAGTCTAATGAAGTCTAAAAATCGGAAATAAGGTAGTTTTAAATCACTTGTAATATCAAACAACGATTTTTGAAATAGAGTTTTATGATCTAAAAAAACTTCTCTTAATAATTTTCCTGGACTAAATCCAAGTCCTATAACTGTTATTTGGATAAAAGAATCATGATAATTTTGCCAAACGGATTTAGCTGGATCACCTTTTAAAATATAGTTAACTTGTTCTATAATTTCACCAGCTATTTCATAAATTGACTTTTGAGAATATCTAAAAATACCATCTTGCATCCATTTTAAGCAGTTTTTTGAGATTCCTTCTAAAAAAGATTTAATAATCCCTTTCTTATCAACCATTTTATTATCCCTCATTCACCATTTTTAATCATTCTTTAAGATAAGTATTGTTTTTTGGTTATTATTCTTATTTGTTAGACTAATATTTTTATTATTAATAGTGTAAATTCAAGATTTATTTTTAAAATAATTAATCTTGATGTTCTACCATTAGTTTTAAATAGTTCGGATTGATAACTATTTCAAAAACGAGTATATTTGAAATATAGCATTAAAATAAAGTATTTGGAATGGATTAATACAATAGATTATTTATTTTAGAATAAAATCTGAACGATATTGAACTGAGTTAAAATGATTTTAATTTAAGGTGAAAATAAATGAATGAAAGACCTGGCATTTTTTTTGGAAAACTTTGCATTTATTTTGGAAATTCACACACAGATTGAAAATCTAAGGAAATTGAATTAATACAATATCGACAGCCCTTAGGGTTCAGTCCATCATCAAAAATATGTCCCAGATGCCCTCCACAATTACTACAGAGGACCTCAGTGCGGATCATTCCATAACTTGTATCTAATTTTTCTTCAAGATTTGCCTCATCATAAGGCTGTTTAAAGCTTGGCCACCCCGTTCCAGAATCAAATTTTTCTTCTGATAAGAATAGAGGCGCATCACAACCCGCACATTTATAAACACCCTTTTCATGATGGTTCCAATATTTTCCTGCGAATGCAGGCTCAGTTCCTTTCCCACGGAGAACGTGGTATTGTTCTTTTGTTAACTTCTCTTTCCATTTGTCTTTAGATGATTTAGACTCCATACAATTAACAAAAATTTATACTATTAGAATTAT
>Ga0114919_10003456_pt1 | contig 12756 bp, 8 predicted proteins | sample BlataG_FD_88682 | JGI IMG/M metagenome (GOLD analysis project Ga0114919, IMG submission 88682) | Deep subsurface microbial communities from Black Sea to uncover new lineages of life (NeLLi) - Black_00105 metaG | ecosystem: Environmental > Aquatic > Marine > Oceanic > Sediment | place: Atlantic... | reverse complement strand
GCCCATCAGGGCCACCGTAAGACCATCTTAACTATTTACCGCAACGGGCAGTCCATCTCAAGCAAAACCGAAGTGGCATTTTAGCAACAGTCAACCGCAATCGCCGCCAAAACGCTTAGGTTTTGCCGAAATCGGGGGTGGTCGGCCGCACCTCGGTCTTGGCGATAATCACATCGTCATGAGGCGGGCCGAGATGGGGACGGCCTTTGATTCCCGTCTCCACGACAACGTCCACGGGCCCGCCGATGATGACCAGGTGCTCCACGTCGTCACGGCGGAGAAGATAGAGAGTGCGCTTCGAGTCCACGGCGGTGGTCTCGACGATTGCTAGCCGCTTCTCCCGGGCCTTGCGCGAAGCGCTTCCGCTGGACGTGCCGAAGAACGCTCTGAACGCCCAGACCATGAGCGCGGCGAGTGCGACGCCAAAGAGGAAGATCGCGACGACGAGGATGAGGGTGTCGAATTCCAAAGCGGAAGGCTCCCTTGGGAGGCCAGCTTAACAGCACTTTAGCCGAAAGGCTGCACCTTGAGGATCGGCCTCCTGCATGAAGCGATCCCGCGGGCCGCGACAGGACCCCGCGCCCATGACAATCTCCGGTCAAGACAAATCGAATCGGGTATTTTCCCAAGGCATGACAGATATCAACGCCCCCATCCGCTATGCCGAGCCCGTCGCCGATCGTCCCGAAAAGGACGGCAGTGTCGGGCTTGTCGTGCTTCTCGCGCTCGCCCTCGCCGTGGCCGCCGTTGGGCTGGCCATGGTGTCGCGCGAAATGGCCGAGCCCTTCGTGCTCGCGATTCTGGCCGGTCTTGCCGTGGTCGGGGTGTTTTGCCTCTTCGCCGGCGCCGTCGGCATCCTCTATTTCGGCCAGCGGCATGCCCGCAACGATCTGACCAAGGCCTTCGTCGACAACCTGCCGCAAGGGGCGCTGATCGCCGATGCCGGCGGGCGCGTGCTTTACGCCAACCGCTCTTATCGCGACTTGCTGGGCCTGGACGCGGAGGCCACCGTGCCGCCGCCTGACCGGGCCTTCGGCGGCAACCCGCATCTGGCGGAAGCGATCTTCCGGCTGGCCCGCGCCGCGCAGCAGGGACGCCGGCTGAAAGAGGAGTTCCGCCTGCCACCGCCTGGCGAAGTCCAAGACGAAGACGGCGTGACCCCGCGCTGGTTCCGCATCTCGGTGCAGCCCATGCCGCCCGATCCGAGTTCGGGGCGCAAGGGCCTGCTCGTGGTGTGGCAGGTCGATGAGATTACCCAGGACCGGACTCGCGAGGAGACGAGCTTCGCCAAAGTGCAGGCCGCCGTCGATTATCTCGACAATGCACCGGCCGGATTCTTCTCCGCCGACGCGGATGGCGGCATCGAGTATCTCAACGCGACGCTAGCGCAGTTATTGGGGCTCGATCTGTCGGAGGTCTCCAACCGGCCGCTCAAGCTCGGCCAGATCATGTCCGACGACAGCGCGGCGCTGATCGCGGGCGCGGGCCGCGGCGAGACGCAAGGCGGCATCCGGCATTTCGACATCGATCTTCTCAAGGCAGACGGCACCACGATGCCGGTGCGCGTGCTGCATCGGCTGCCGCGCGGGCACGATCTTGCCCATGTGCTGATCCTCAACCGCGGTCCGGGCGAGGCAGAGGAGGCGGGCGCCGCCGAACTCAGATTTGCACGGCTGTTCCACGCCGCCCCGATCGCCATCGCCACGGTGGATGCAGACGGCGTCGTCAGCGGCACCAACGCGGCGTTCGCCCGCATGTTCGGCGCCGATGCCGACAGTGGCAAGAAGGAAAGCCTCGAGAGCTTCGTGGAAGCCTCGAGCCATGCGGATTTGCGCAAGGCCCTGGAGGCGGTGACCGCGGGCCAAGGGCTGATCGAACCCGTGGACGTGACCTTCGCCGGTCCCGGCGAGCGCAGCGGGCGGCTCTATCTGAGCCCCATCGAGCATGCCCAAGGCGAGAGCGAGGCGGCGATCGCCTATGCCATCGACACGACTGAGCAGCGCGCGCTGGAAATGCAGATCGCCCAGAGCCAGAAGATGCAGGCGGTCGGGCAGCTTGCAGGCGGCATCGCCCATGACTTCAACAACATGCTCACGGCGATCATCGGTTTTTCCGATTTCCTCCTGCTGAACCACAGACCCACCGACCCGGCCTTTCAGGACATTATGAACATCAAGCAGAACGCCAACCGGGCCGCAGGGCTCGTGCGCCAACTGCTTGCCTTCTCGCGTCAGCAGACCTTGCGCCCGCAAGTGCTCCAGCTCGGCGATGTCTTGTCGGAGCTTTCGATTCTGCTCGGGCGTCTCCTCGGCGAGAACGTTGAGCTCACGCTGGATCAGGCGAGCGATTTGTGGCCGGTGAAAGCCGATCTCCATCAGTTCGAGCAGGTCGTCATTAACCTCGCGGTCAATGCGCGCGACGCCATGCCCCAGGGGGGCAAGCTCGCCATCCGCACCGCCAATGTGAGCGAGCAGCAATCGCGCGAGCTGGGTTTGAGCCATGTGCCGCCCGGCGAATACGTGATGATCGAAGTCCGCGACACGGGCAGCGGCATGAGCGAGGACGTGAAGCGGAAGATCTTCGAGCCGTTCTTCTCCACCAAGGAGATCGGCCGCGGCACCGGGCTTGGCCTGTCCACGGTCTACGGCATCGTCAAGCAGACCGGCGGCTATATCTACGCCGAGAGCGAGGAGGGCGACGGCACCGCGATGCGCGTCTACCTGCCGCGCTACGTCCAAGGCGCGGCGGAAGTGGATCAAGAACCCGCCAAGCTGGAGCGCAAGCCCGAAAAGCCGAAGGACCTGACCGGGCGCGGCACCGTGCTGCTGGTGGAGGACGAGGATGCCGTCAGAAGCTTCGCTGCCCGCGCGCTCGGCCAGCGCGGCTATCAGGTGCTCGAAGCCTCGACCGGCGCCGAAGCACTGGAAGTCTTCGAGGGACATGACGGCGATGTCGATCTCGTGGTGAGCGATGTGGTGATGCCGGAGATGGACGGCCCGACCCTGATGAAGGAGCTCCGCAAGGACCATCCGGACCTCAAGATCATCTTCATCTCGGGCTATGCGGAGGACGCCTTCCGCCGCAATCTCGCGGAGAACGAAGAGTTCATGTTCCTACAGAAGCCGTTCGATCTGAAGCAGCTCGCCGCCGCCGTGAAGTCCGCGCTGGAAGGTTAGAGGCCCCAGGCCTTAGGATTGCGTTCCTTTGGGGGCTTCCCTTACGCACCGATCGCGTCTATGGCGGAACGCGAAAACCATCCCTGGTCTGGAGTGACGCGTGCCCGATTACGAGGTCACGTCGCCCGCCGAAGGCGGCAAGCGGCGAAAGCACCATAAGAAGAAGAAAATGGGCCTCACCGTCGAGCGCTATGGCGGTCGGCTGGTTTATGTCTGGTTCGGCATGCGCTTCATGACGCTGATGCGGCTGTTCTGGCGCGGCCGCTTCTCCTTCACGCTAAACTGCATCCCGGACACCTTGGCGCTGTTCATCTGGGTGCCATGGAATACGCCGCTGACCTGGATTTCCGAAGCCCTCTACAAGCGAAAGGCGGAGAGTCTGCTGCTCGATCAGCCGCCGATTTTCGTCATCGGTCATTGGCGCAGCGGCACGACGTTGCTGCACGATCTGTTTTCGGAAGACCGGAACCTCGCTTATCCGACGACCTATGAGTGCTTCATGCCGCACCACTTCCTGCTGACGGAAGGGACGCTCGACCGCGTTTCGAAAGGGCTCTTGCCAAAGCATCGCCCGCAGGACGACGTGCCGGTGGGCTTCGACCGGCCGCAGGAAGAAGAGTTCGCGATGCTCATGCTGGGTCAAGGCACGCCCCTGAGCACCATGGCTTGGCCGCGGCGCGGGCCTGTCGAAACCGAATATCTCGATTTCGAGGGGCTGCCCGAGAAGAAGGTGGAGAGCTGGGCGAAAGCCTATATGTGGTTCTACCGGCGGCTCATGCTGAAGCATGGCAAGCCGCTGGTAATGAAGACGCCGCCCAACGCCGCGCGCATCAAACTGCTGACCAAGCTCTTCCCCGACGCGCGCTGGGTGTTCATCGCGCGTAATCCGCTCAAAGTATTTCCCTCCACGGTCAAGCTGTGGCGCGCCCTCTATTCCGCGCAAGGCCTGCACAACCCGCCACGTCTCGATCCGTGGCTCGACGACTATGTGCTGGACATCTACGAGCGCTTCACACGCGCCTATGAGCGCGACCGGCACCTCATCCCCGAGAAGAACTTGGTCGAGATCCGCTACGAGGATTTCGTGAAGGATCCGCTCGAGGCGATGCGCGACATCTACGGGCAGCTCGGCATCGATAATTTCAGCGAGGCGGAAGGGAAGATGCGCGCGTTCCTCGCCGACCGCTCCGACCACAAAGTGTCGTCCTACCGTATGCCGAAACCGCTGGTGAAAAGAATCTCAGAGCGCTTGAGGCCGTTTATCGACCGCCACGGCTATCGCGAGGCGGTGGATGCGGCCTTGCGCGATGCGCCGGAGGCCGAGGCCGTGACCGAGGCGCCCGTCCACGAGAAGGCGCCGTCTTAGTTCTACCAGGCGACACGCATGCTGGGTTGCTGCCGACGCCGGAGACATCGTCGCCGAAGGTGACGTCGACCTTGGCGAACACGGCCGTGGTCTGGGAGAAGTTGAAGAAGTTCACGCCGCCCGAGACCTCGCCCCAGACGTCGTCCAGGCGCCGGTGTCGGTGCGGTCACCGCCGCGATGAGCAGCGTCGAGGCGAGCGCCGTGCCGAGCAGCAGCGCATGGCGCGTCGCGCATCTCAAACGAGGATGAAGAAGCTTGGGGGGTGCTTGGCGGCCGCGCGCGCAGGCGGCACGTACGTCCCGACGGCAGCTGTCCCGGGTTGATCCGGTGCCCCATGGAACCCCCTGTTTGCCGGCACGTTCGAAGCGCGCCGATCAAGTCTCGACCGTCAGCCTACGCACCTGTTGTGCGGCGGACTAGTGCAGCATGGCCACACTCCACCATCGATTGTCTGGATAGAGGGCGGATTTCCCGGAAAAAGCCCCGGGGCGGCGCGCGCCTAGCGCTCGGCGGTGCTCGCGTTTCCGCCCGCGGCGATGCCCCAGACGGCGATGAACATGGCCGCGATCAGCGGGCCGACGACGAAGCCGTTGAGCCCGAAAATGGCGATGCCGCCCAATGTCGAGATCAGCACCACGTAATCCGGCATGGCCGTGTCCTTGCCCACGAGGTAGGGGCGCAGGACATTGTCCACCAGGCCGATGACCCCGGCGCCGAAGGCAATCAGGACGATGCCCTTCACCATCGCGCCGGTCGCCAGCAGATAGAGCGCCACCGGCAGCCACACCACCGCGGCGCCGAGCGCCGGCAGCAGCGACAGGAAGGCCATGATCACGCCCCACAGCACCGGCGCATGGATGCCGATCGCCCAGAAGATCAGCCCGCCGAGGAAGCCTTGGGCGATGGCCACCAGGATCGTGCCCTTGACCATGGCGCGGACCACGAGGGCGAACCGCTCGAACAGCGCCCGCTTCTGCTCGGACGCCAGGGGGATGGCCTCTTTGACGCGGTTCGCGAGCCGCCCGCCGTCGCGCAAGAAGAAGAACAGGAGATAGAGCATGATCAACAGGCTGATCACCAGGTTGGCGGTGCCTTGGCCGACCAGCACGGCCTGGGAGGCGAAGAACTGGCCGCCTTCCTTGAGCAGCGCGATCAGCCGCTGCTGCACGTCGCCCACATCGGTGACGCCGACCCGGGCCAGGATGTTTGAGGCCCAGCCGGGCAGGGCATCGAGGATGCGCTGAAGCATGCGCCCGAGATTGAGCTCGCCCGACTGGACCCGGTCGTAGAGCTGGGTCGCCTCGTTGACGAGCGAGGCCGCTGTGATGGCCAAGGGCAAGAGCACCAGCCCCACGATGATCAGCACGGTGAGGAGCGCGGTGACGTTGGGCCGTCCCGGCATGGCCTCCTCGAGCCAGCGATGCACCGGCGCGAACACCGTGGCTAGGATGACGGCCCACAGGATCGCGCCGTAGAACGGCAGCAGGATCCAGGCGAAGGCGAGCGACACCACGACCACAAGCACCAGCAGCGTCTTGTCTTTCTGGAAGGCGCTGTCGTTCTTGGCGTCACTCATGCTTGAAGCTCATCCTTTCAGCGTTGCGCCGATCATAGCGGGGCGGCGCGCGATTCCTTTGAGAAAGTTTTGCGAGAGGCAAAAGGTTTCTCCGCATGAAGTGCGGCCCGTTCTGCGCTATGAGGATGGCGTTAGCATCCCCGCGTTCCAGTGGGGGACGGCGGGGGTGTCGTCCTGAAGGAGGGAACAATGCGGAAGATTGCGATTCTTCTGACAGCTGTCTTTGCGCTTGTGCTGGCCGGGTCGTTCGGCTTCGAGGCCGACGCCACGGTGGGCTCCGGCACCCAAGGCCTGCCGCGCGCGGCGAAGACCTATTCGCCGATCGACCAAGTATCTGCCGCTTTACCGGGCCGACCTGCCCGGTGGGCTATACGCGGGTCTGCCGGCCCTGGAAGTGCTGGTGCACCCGCTGCAAATAGCGACGCGCCGCTAGCGACGCGGTTGAGACTGCTGGGCTTTTCCTGGCCGCCCCCTATTCGGGCGGCCTTTTTCTTAGGGCTCGCCTACAACTTTTGATGAGAACATCTTGGCAACAAAGAACAAAGCATGTACACTGTGTGCTTGAACCCAGTCCCCGTCGTGTCGCGCGTTTCGGGTGTGGACGGGGCCGGGGGACGGAAGCACCGCCACTTACGCAAGCCCTCGGGCTGTGAAATAAGGGAGAAGACTCATGTCGAACGCCGCGTTGCGCCTTGTCGAAGCTGGAGGGGAAATGGACAAAGAGAAGGCGCTGGAAGCGGCGATCTCGCAGATCGAGCGGGCCTGCGGCAAAGGCTCGATCATGCGGCTCGGCCAGAACGAGACCGTGGTCGAGATCGAGTCGATCCCCACCGGTTCGCTTGGCCTCGATATCGCGCTCGGCATTGGCGGGCTGCCGCGCGGCCGCGTTGTCGAGATTTACGGGCCTGAATCGTCCGGCAAAACCACGCTGGCGCTCCATGTGGTCGCCGAAGCCCAGAAGAAGGGCGGCGTGTGCGCCTTCGTCGACGCGGAGCACGCCCTCGACACCATCTATGCTCGCAAGCTCGGCGTCGATCTGGAGAACGTGCTGATCTCCCAGCCCGACACGGGAGAGCAGGCGCTCGAGATCGCCGACACGCTGGTGCGCTCCGGCGCCATCGACGTGCTGGTGGTCGATTCGGTCGCGGCGCTCACGCCCAAATCCGAGCTCGAAGGCGAGATGGGCGACATGCAGATGGGCGCCCAGGCGCGGCTGATGAGCCAGGCCTTGCGTAAGCTCACCGGCTCCATCTCCAAGTCCCGCTGCATGGTCATCTTTATCAATCAGATCCGCATGAAGATCGGCGTGATGTTCGGCTCGCCCGAAACCACCAGCGGCGGCAACGCGCTAAAATTCTATGCCTCGGTCCGCCTCGACATTCGCCGTATCGGCGCCATCAAGGAGCGCGACGAGGTGGTCGGTAACCAGACCCGCGTCAAGGTGGTGAAGAACAAGGTGGCCCCGCCCTTCAAGCAGGTCGAGTTCGACATCATGTATGGCGAGGGCGTCTCCAAAATGGGCGAGCTGATCGATCTCGGGGTCAAGGCCGGCATCGTCGAGAAGTCCGGGTCCTGGTTCTCCTACGACAGTGAGCGTGTCGGCCAGGGCCGCGAGAACGCCAAGACCTATCTGAAAGAGAACCGGGCCACCGCGGCCAAGATCGAGGCCGCCATCCGCCAGAATGCGGGCCTCATTGCCGAGAAGATCCTCGAAGGCGAGGTCGGCGCGGACGACGAGGCCGCCAGCGGCGATGCGGCCACGGGCGGTGCGAGCGCGGACGAAGCCGAAACCGAAACGGTTGTGACTTCAATGGCCGGAAGCGGCCGGAAGGGAAAGCGCGCCGGCTGAGGTCTCTCCGTTGGACGTCCGACTTTGGTCTTCGGACTTCTGACCTGGATCGGGGCGCGGGAGGCCGTCTGGTGGCTTCCCGGGCCCCCCAGCTTCGAGAACCGTCAGGACCCTGAGGGTCGTCATGGCCCGAAGGCAGCGGGTGCGCCCGAATTCCCTCGCGGCTCATCGCTGGACAGGCTTTGCGCCAGACCTTATGTCTCACGGCGAATGTAGCCCTCTCGTGATGGTATGGTGCCGCGCGAGCCCGCCTTGAGATCCGCCGAATCGGGTAGGGTGGCCTTAAGGTGGGACGTGGCATACGCACGAGAACCCAAGGTCCAGCGAAACACCCATGTGCGCCGCGAAATCCCCCAGCGGGAAGCCAAAAACCAGCGCCAAGAGCAGCGCGAAAACGATTACAAAGAAGGCCGGGTCGGCGGTGACCACGGCCAAGAATGTTGGCGCCCATAGTGTGCCGATCCGCACCAACGACATCCGTGCGGCCTTCCTCGATTTTTTCGCCAAGAAGGACCATGTCGTGATCCCCTCGGCGCCGCTCGTGCCGCGCCACGACCCGACCTTGATGTTCACCAATGCCGGCATGGTGCCGTTCAAGAACGTGTTCACCGGGCAGGAGAAGCCGACGGCCTTGCGCGCGGCGTCGTCCCAAAAATGCGTGCGCGCCGGCGGCAAGCACAACGATCTCGACAATGTCGGCTACACGGCACGGCACCACACTTTCTTCGAGATGCTCGGCAATTTCTCCTTCGGCGATTACTTCAAGGAGCGTGCGATCGCGCTGGCCTGGAGATTCCTGACCGAAGAACTCGCCTTGCCGAAAGACAAGCTGCTGATCACCGTCTATGTGGACGACGACGAGGCGGCCGCGCTGTGGAAGGAAATCGCGGGGCTCACCGACGACAAGATCCTGCGTATCGACCGCTCGGACAATTTCTGGTCCATGGGCGATACCGGCCCGTGCGGCCCGTGCTCGGAGATCTTCTACGATCACGGCGCCCATCTGCCTGGCGGCCCGCCCGGCAGTCCGGACGAAGACGGCGACCGCTTCGTCGAGATCTGGAATCTCGTCTTCATGCAGTACGAGCAGCAAGAGGACGGCACGCGCGTGGACTTGCCGCGCCCCTCCATCGACACCGGCATGGGGCTCGAGCGCATCGCCGCGGTGATGCAAGGCACAAACGACAATTACACCATCGATCTCTTCAAGGCGTTGATCGCGGCTTCCGTCGAGCTGACCGGCGTGCCGGCGGAAGGTGAGCATGCGCCGAGCCACCGCATCATCGCCGATCACTTGCGCGCATCCTCCTTCCTGATTGCCGACGGCGTGCTGCCCTCCAATGAGGGCCGGGGCTACGTGCTTCGCCGCATCATGCGCCGCGCCATGCGCCACGCACATCTGCTCGGCGCCAAGGAGCCGCTGCTCTATCGGCTCGTGCCCACATTGATCGGCGAGATGGGCCGCGCGTTCCCAGAGCTCGCGCGCGGCGAAGACCTCATCGCCGAGACGCTGAAGCTCGAAGAGACACGCTTCCGCGAAACGCTGGAGCGGGGCTTGCGCCTGCTCGACGATGCGAGCGAGGACTTAAAGCCCGGCGACACGCTGCCGGGCGCGGTCGCCTTCAAGCTCTACGACACTTATGGCTTCCCCTATGACCTCACCGAGGATGCGCTGAAGGCCAAAGGCATCGCCGTCGATGCGGAGGGCTTCGCCGCGTCCATGGAGCGCCAGCGCGCCGATGCGCGAAAATCCTGGGCCGGGTCCGGAGAAGCGGCCACCGACCGGCTGTGGTTCGAACTTAAGGAGGAACTCGGCGCCACCGAGTTCCTAGGCTACGAGACCGAGGCCGCCTCGGGCGAGATCGTGGCGCTGGTGAAGGCCGGCAAGCGCGTCGACACTTTGAAGCAAGGCGACCGCGGCATCGTCATCGTCAACCAGACGCCGTTCTACGCGGAGTCGGGCGGACAGGTCGGCGACCGTGGCACGCTGTCCATCGCCGGCGAGGCCGCGTTTAAGGTCGAGGACACCCAGAAGAAGCTGCACGGGCTGTTTCTTCATGACGGTGTCCTGGAGACCGGAAAGTTGAGTGTGGGCGACATGGTCGCCCTCGACGTCGATCACGCGCGCCGCACCACCACGCGCGCCCATCACTCCGCGACACATCTTCTGCATGAGGGCTTGCGCGAGGTGCTGGGCCATCACGTGGCCCAGAAGGGCTCCCTGGTGGAGCCGGGACGCTTGCGCTTCGACTTCTCCCATCAAAAGCCCATGAGCACAGACGAGATCCGCGCCGTCGAGGACATGGCCAATGCCATGATCCTTCAGAACGCACCGGTGGAGACGCATTTGATGACGCCCGATGCGGCCATCGAGCAGGGCGCGCTGGCACTGTTCGGCGAAAAATACGGCGACGAGGTTCGCGTCGTCTCCATGGGCGTGGCGCCTGGAAGCCCGAAGGCGGGCCATGCCTATTCCATCGAGTTGTGTGGCGGCACCCACGTCAAGCGCACCGGCGATATCGGCGTTCTCAAGATCGTGGGCGAGAGCGCCGTGGGCGCCGGCGTGCGCCGCATCGAGGCACTGACAGGGGATACGGCCCGCCAATTCCTCGCCGCCCAAGACGCGCGCGTGCGCGAAGCCGCAGAGCTTCTCAAAGTCTCGCCCGAGGAAATGATCGAACGTCTCACAGCCGTCGTCGACGAGCGCCGCAAGCTCGAACGTCAATTGGCGGACGCCAAGCGCGAGCTGGCGCTGCGGCCCGAAGGCGGCGCTGGCCAGCAAGGCGCCGCCGTGCGCGAACTGGGGTCCGTCAAGCTCCTTGCCCGGACGATGCAGGGTGTGGCGCCCAAGGATTTGCGGGGGCTCGTGGACGAGGCCAAGCAGCAGCTCGGCTCGGGCATTGTCGCCCTGGTCGGCATTAGCGAGGAAGGCAAGGCCGGGCTCATCGTCGGCGTCACCGACGATCTGACAGGGGCGTATAGCGCGGTCGATCTGGTTCGGGCCGGCGCGGAAGCGCTCGGCGGCAAAGGCGGCGGGGGACGTCCCGACCTCGCGCAGGCCGGCGGCCCGGATGGCGCACGCGCGGACGCGGCGCTGGAGGCGATCGCGGCCGCGATCGAAGGCGCCGGGACCGCGCCCTCAGGCGGCACGGACGAAGGCGTGGAGCGTCGCGCCGGGCACGCTTAATCCATGGCGGCCCAGACCGTGTGGCGGCGCTGGCGCAGGAAGGTCCACAACATCCTTGAGGTCGGCGGCGAGGCGCATCCCGCCGGCTATGCCGTCAATGCCTTCATCGTCGCCCTGATCGTCTTGAATGCGGTGGCCTTCGCCGCGGAGACGGTCGACGGTCTTGCCGCGGACTACGAGCCGTGGTTCCGCGCTTTCAATATCTTCTCGGTGATCGTGTTCACGCTCGAATATGTATTGCGCGTCTGGAGCGCGGTCGACATTCCGATGCTCTCGCGCCTGCCGGCCTGGCGCGCGCGGCTGCGTTTCGCGGCGCGCCCGATCATGATCATCGACCTCCTGGCGTTTGCGCCATGGTACATCCACTGGTTCATCCCGCTTGATCTGCGCGTCCTGCGCGTCTTCCGCCTCTTCCGGCTTCTCAAGCTGGTGCGCTATTCCCCGGCATTGCAGACCTTGGGCCGCGTGCTGGCGGATGAGTATCGCGCGCTGATCGGCGCGCTGCTGGTCATGCTGGTTCTGCTCCTGTTCGCCTCCACCTTCATGTATTTCCTGGAGCGCGTGGCGCAGCCCGACGCCTTCGGCTCCGTCCCCGCCGCCGCCTGGTGGGCGCTGTCGACACTCACCACGGTCGGCTATGGCGACGTGGTGCCCGTCACGCCGTGGGGCAAGGTGCTCGGAGGCGTGGTCATGCTGCTCGGTGTCGGCATGTTCGCGCTGCCGATCGCCATCATCGCCACCGGCTTCGCGCAAGAGTCGAACCGCCATCAGTTCGTGGTGACATGGTCCATGGTGGCGCGAGTCCCGCTGTTCGCCACCATGGACGAGGCCGAGATCGCCGAGATCACCAAGCTACTTTATACGCGCACCTATTTGCCAGGCGTGCCCATGGTGCGCGCGGGCGACGTCGGGGACGGTATGTTTCTGATCGCCAGCGGCGAGGCGTTGGCTGAGATCGGCCGGGGCAAGCAGGTGGCATTGCGCGAGGGCGACTTCTTCGGCGAGATGGCACTCCTGGAGCATCGTCGCCACAAGCACGATGTCGTCGCCAAGACGCGATGCCGCGTCTACGTGCTGGATAGCCAGGCGCTGGCGCGGCTGTCCCGCCGCCATCCGGAGATCATGCGCCGCATTCGCGAGGTGGCCGAGGCGCGGGCGGCGACCGATGCCGCGGCGCCCGGCGCCAAAGCCAAGCGGACAGCGCGCCGCCGCGAGACGGCCAAAAAGACTTGAGCCTTGCGCGTGTTTAGGCCGCCGCGCGTTTGGCCAGGGCCGCGCGCAAATTCTCCTCGATCTTGTCGATGAAGCCTTCGGTGGAGAGCCAGGCCTGCTCGGCGCCGACAAGCAGCGCGAGGTCCTTGGTCATGTGGCCACTTTCGATCGTAGCGACGGCCACCGTCTCGAGCGTCTCGGCGAAGCGGCCAAGCTCGTCATTGCCGTCGAGCTTGGCGCGACGCTTCAACGCGCCGGCCCAGGCGAAGATCGAGGCCGTGGAATTGGTCGACGTCGCGCGGCCCTCTTGATGCTGGCGGAAGTGGCGCGTCACCGTGCCGTGCGCGGCTTCCGCCAATACGGTCTTGCCGTTCGGCGTCATCAGCACCG
>Ga0114919_10003455_pt1 | contig 12761 bp, 4 predicted proteins | sample BlataG_FD_88682 | JGI IMG/M metagenome (GOLD analysis project Ga0114919, IMG submission 88682) | Deep subsurface microbial communities from Black Sea to uncover new lineages of life (NeLLi) - Black_00105 metaG | ecosystem: Environmental > Aquatic > Marine > Oceanic > Sediment | place: Atlantic... | reverse complement strand
GTCGATGAAGATGATGCGCTCCTTCATCAGAGACTCCAGCTGCCCAAAGGCAGGGGTCTTGCCGCGAGTGTCCACCCACTGCTTGTAGACTGGCACGGGAGGTAGATCATCCTCTGGTGCTAGTATATCTAAAGCCTCTGGTCTTGGCTGTGGCATCGGTGTAGTTGTAGGTTGAGTCCTACTGCGAGTTCTATTTCTCATAGGTGTGAGGGGCAGGTTGTGCATGTTCCTGGTAAGCCATAACATAGAGGCTGTGAAGAAGATTGCGGGCACTGTGACGGGAGCTGTGACAACGACAACTGCCATCAATAAAGGGAGCATTAATAGCAACACTGGGATTGTAATCATTGCAAATAGAACAGCCATAGTGGCCTGTTTAGGCTGCTGCTTCACGTATCCTACAATATCGCGTAGCATAGTTTCAATCTTGAACTAATTCTCAAAACTTAGATTTTCATAGCCAGTGCAGATAATACGCCCGATCTGCACGATTACTACTTAAAGAAATCTTACCGAATCAAAATTAATATATGGCCGTGATGCACACCACTCTTGTGTTATGAACGATTGGGGTGGAGACGGCCAATTACAAGTCGAAAATTTCTGGTGGTTAACCCACAACTTGTGCACAAAGTTTAAAATACAGAAGCTTTTCTCACTGAAACCATTTTAAATCTGGAGATCAGTCAAATAAATTAGTGTCTAGACCGGTGATATGAGCTTTAATGCGCATGTAACGCCAGCCTACAGCAATCTCATTCCTGAATTATTACTTGCTTTTGTAGGGCATACAGGAGGTGCTTTTGTAGAAACTAACGCACAAATTGTATCCGTAAAGTCTTCAGGGACATACTCGCTAGTTCCAGAAGTAGATTGGGTATCATTAGCAGAAAGGTATGATCAAGACTGTCGATCAAAGTCCATTTCACCCTTGTTTCTCCACAGTTGCCATTCACATCTGTCACCATTACTCACTTCAGGGAGCAACTCAACCGCCTAGCTCATTTGGGTTATCTCTATGCAACGCTCGACTCCTTCGTCGAAGAAACTTCCTCCGACGACAGCAGCGGTGGCGGTTTTTACAAAGCTGCTCTTGCAAATGGAATATCTGAACTCTTAGATGTGTATCGATCAGCTGTATTGCAAATAGAACAGCATCTCATGAAGCTACAGACCCCACCTCTCCTCAGTCTTCAGCATTTTTTATCAGAGTTTGAGATCCTCCTTCCAGAGGTCGTCTCCATTGTCTCAGAGGTGCAGGACAGACATATTTACGGTGCCGCCATTCCTCAATTATTAGACAGCCATGCTCATAGTGGTATTCCAACACTTCAATCATGTGCAGAAAGACTTCTATGGCATTGCAATCAGGTTATGTTTAAACAATTGGAAGCTTGGCTAATACACGGTGTTCTCATCAATGTGGAAGACGGTGGTGGTACTGGTGGTACTACTGGTGTAGCAGCAGCAGCAGGAGGAGGAGGAGGAGGGGAGTTTTTTGTACAGTCTTGCAGTTCCTTCTCGTCCTCATCCTCAGGAGCAGCTGCACAAGGCAGCGGTGGTGGTACCGACCACTTTAGTAGTAGAGCAGCAGGCTTAAGAGCGCACATCTTGGGAAGAGAACCAGTACATGCAGCAGGCGCTCTCCTTGACTGGCAGCCACTGGAATGGCACACTGGCTTCCAAATATCGACACGATCCCTCCCCCCTGGTGTCACATTACAAACAGCTGAGACTATACTTTTCATCGGAAAAGCAGTACGAGTGTTGAAGCAACCAATGAGCGCTGCTGTGTCTGCCGAGGCTTTGAGAGCCCACACTGAGATTCTATCATTTGCAGATGCATTGAGAAGGTTAAAGAATGCAGATAGATGGCGCCAAATAGAGCTAGAAGCTTTAATAGAAGGTATGAGAACAAGGGTATCTACATTATTATGGAATCTGGTCAGACACAGGTGTGATTTGAATGGTCATTTTGGGGGAATAAAAGATTACTTCCTCCTGGGCAAGGGTGGCTTTTACCAACAATTGCTGGATGAATGCCAACATCTACTAGCCCTGCCCCCAAAACTAGGAACTGCATCTGCAGACATAGCCTTATTATTTCAGACTGCTGCTGCCAAGAGCGGGGCTGAGAATGACGCAATATTTAGCAGTCTCAGGCTGCAGTGGATTGCAGATGTTGCTACAAGAGCGCCAGCCTGGCATCCCAGCAGATGTGATAGTGTCACTGTTCCTGGGTTTGATACTTGGGATGGCCTGTACCTTGAATGTTCTATAGATTGGCCTCTGCAATTGCTGTTTCCTCCTGATATACTTCAGAAATATGGGGCTTTGTGGCAATTTTTATTTCGACTGAGGAGGGTGCACCTAAAACTGGAACACTCATGGGCCACATTGAGCACATTAAAGCCAGAAATAGACCTCCCAGGACACATTTTCTCTCATCTATGGCAACTGAGGCAGAAAATGACACATTTTATAAGCAATCTACAAATGTACTGCCACTTGGATGTGGTGGAGTCTTCCCTGTCTTCATTGAAAGAGAAGGTCAACACTGCCAATGACTTTTCAGAAGCTGAAGATGCTCACAGGATGTATGTGGACTCTTTAATCACCCAAACATTTCTGGATATGAAGCAAATAGCTGGATTGATCGGATCACTGTTTCATCTGTGTTGTCAATTGTATACCTTGCTCGATACCATATCTAAAGCTGTTATTGATGGTAGTGTTACTACTACTAATACTGCTACAGATCATCAAAATGTAGATATGGATGGCATCCAACAGAAAGCAGACACTATTGCTAGAGAATTTAAATTAAAGCATAATGTTTTATATCAGCTAATGCAATCTAGTAAGTTACAGAGTGGGGAAAGAGCTCCAGCATTAAGGCAATTTATACTGAGAATGAATTATAACGAGTATGTTGAAAAGGAGGCTTTAGAGCATGTTCGAGGAACTACTGCTGCAGGTGATGGTGATGATGATGATGATGAGTGATATCAGTTTGTAAAAGGAATGCTGCGATGCCTTACCCAATTGAATTTACAGTTGCCATTTACACTTTGTTTTGGTATATTTACACATGTGTGCACCCTATTGCACATATGATATAAATCCATTCACTTTAAGAATTTACCCTTCTTCTCTTAGCTCCTAGACTTGGCATATGCGAAAACAACACCAGCCACCAAACCAACCATAATAGATGCCAAATTCTGAAAATTCCAAGGAGTGTGGAAGGCAAACAGCCCAATAAACGCCAACGGCACTTTGTTCAACGACCCCACTAATGAATAAATAGTTGGAGTTGTGGTAGAGATGAACCACAAGGAAGAGAAACTAATGGCAAACCCAATAATGCCACTTAATATAGCTATAAATAAAAATGCTGGGTTATGAAGGTCTGGTTCGTACCATACTGAAGACAGCTCCCCACTACCAGCCATGAGCACTGCAATGAAGGGAAGACTGAGCAGGTTGTTGTAAAACACCATGCTAAATTCATCTAGTTTCTTTCCAGACACAGTGTAAGGGGACACTCTGTCCATTGCTCCTCTGAGGTAGAGGGAATATGCAGCAGTGAAACCGCAGTTGACCAGCTGCCAGAAGTAGCCCCTTGCACTGAAGGATAGATCAGTGAAGGCACCACAAAGAGCTGAGAGGATCATGAGGCCCATACTGGCCCAAACGCCCATATTGTAAGTACGGCCATAAAAGTAATAGTCGCCGCCAATGGTGAAGATGTTGGTGAGGTTCTTTAGAACTGTAACCATAGCTACGTTGAGACTTTGTAGGGCCCAGAAGCTGGTGCCGATCATGCCAACGAAGATCATGTTGACCGGGATCCAGATTCTGACAATGGCTGGGTTCCACGGCTCCAGTTTGACAATTTTAAGATGTTCGCAGATTTTGACGGAGATGATGCATAACAAGCATTGGAAGAAGAGTAGTGCATTGGCTGAATGAAATTGGAATGATGATAGTGCCATTTTATTCAATAAAACCTGTGAGTGGGGAGTGGGAGGTGAGGGTTAATTGTGAAGTGAGTTTGCACAGAGAGAGTTAAAGAGAGAGAGAGTCGTTCGGTGGGAGTTGCAGCATTCAAATTGCCAGAATTATTGTTTTTGACGAGGCAACGTACCATACTCATAGAAGCGCAACAGTACAAGGCACCAGCTAATAAACTAGTCTTTGCAGGCTTTGATTTATCTTCTGTCCCCGACGACAGAAGCTTTTCCGCTGCTTCTACATCTTGACCTTTCCCATTCAACAAGCTACTGTTTTCATCGTTGTAATCGCCCTTGAATGAATCTAATGATCCATTAGGCCTAATAGGGCTCATTCTAAATTGAGCAGATGCCATGTATTTTGAGAGAAGTTGTCAACTAATATTTGAAATTGCAGTTGCGACTAGTTACTCCTGGTTGACTTGTTATTATCTTAGTTGATACGGTTATAACATCTAATATCATCCAATCAATTGAACACTTATATTTGAGTATCTGAATGCCACCATTCCTTATTATAAGTTGTCCATCCCCGGCTCGACTGCACATTCAAACACCGTCTTTGAACAACCCACATTTAAAGCTTGGACTCTAAATACATCCACATTTGCACTATCTACTATCTACCCTAGAAATCTGAGCATCTTCCACCACGTTCCCAATCCCCATACCTTGTTGGCTCAGGTCCCTTTGGACCACCTAGCTCCTTTGACATGGACCCATCCCCATCTGATGAACTGCTACCGCTTGACTTTGATTGGTGTGTGGTTGTTTTTCTATCTCTAGACTTCTCAGTAAGTTCCAGGATCTCTTCTTCAATTTTCTGCTGTAATTTATTGGTAAAGGGGTCTATTTGTTGCGCACCAGCCTTGTCTGAAGCCGGTGAGGGGGTGGTGGTTGTGAATGAGCAGAGTGGCCAAAACCGTTTGAAATACTGATTTCCCAGCGATTGAAGTGCGCCATAGGATATGTATGGGCGTAGAAGACAGGTAGATCGTTTCATTCTTGGCAGGGTATTCCTATTCTGGTTCTTCTTTGCAGGTGGATTTTATGATCGGGTAGGATGCGAATATTGCGGATAATAGGCCGGTATTCTAACGTAAGGTACTGTTTTCAGTTAGTATGAGGTTTTAATAAATGCAATTCACATAGTAATGCTGCATATATAGCTTATTCTGCCAAGCAAATGGCTCTGAAGAGAACGCATGGAGCGAGCAAGGACACTGCATGTGCACTGATTCCGGTCTTAAGACGTCCAAATGCACCCTTCTTGCAGCTCCGCAACTAGATTGGATGACACATCAAGTCGGTAATTATGCGTTAACTACGTAAAGTCGAGCCTTTCCACCTCTAGATCACATTTAAAATGAATCTTGGACCGGTTTCCCTAGAAAAAACTAGCTCGCGCCCCTTTAGGCCGTCTTATATGATCAATGCCAGTCGTTACATAAAAACTAAGCAAATAATAACCCGTGCATTCGAGGTATGTTCACATTCCCTGTTCCCCGACTCCTGAGGCTCACAGACGCTCACTCTCCATTTTCCCCTGCCCAAACAGCCCCAGATAGACCCTTCAATAGCAATAGCAGCACTAGTAGCAGCAGCCCCCCCTATCATCTATTGGGCTACCATAATAGCTAGAGAACAAAAGAGGCAGAAAGAAACAGACGACAAAGAAAAAGCAAGAGAAGAACTAAAACGGAAAATCACTGGCTCTAGATAGGTAGCCAGCCGACTACTAGTCGGTACATTCCCTCTCTCTCTCTGCCCTCTTCTAGTACTGGGGAAACTTTGTTAAACCTAATGAAATATATATCTATAACAAACAAAACAAAATAAAAGAATCAGGCAGCAGTCTCGCTGTAGTATCATATATATACACATAAAATCATGAAGATGCTCCTACCACTCTCCTCCATCCCTCCCCCCTCTCCCCCTCTCTCTTTAACTCATATCCTGGCGTTTAGATAAAGCTGCATGCCTCACTCTCAGATGATTCTTGTATGACGTAATATCCCCTCCCCATTTAGTCACTGCTCCATCAGCCACTTCCCAAATCTCATTAGCAACTTGAGAAATCAGTCTGAAATCGTGACTTACCAGGACCAGTCCGCCATCCCACTCCTTGATGGCATCAGCCAGTGAGTCGATAGTTTCCATATCCAAGTGATTAGTAGGCTCATCCAGCAACAACATATGTGGAGTCCTGTAAGACAGCCAGGCAAACACAACTCTGCTCTTCAGGCCATCACTTAATTTGTACATTTCCATTGTTTGATTGGCACCAGTGATACCGAAACGACCCAAAGCGCTGCGCATCTTCTCCTCGCCAACATCTTTGCCAAACTCTGCCAAGAAGTATTCAAGTGCACATGTGTCCATTGGGAGTAGTTCTGTCAAGTGCTGGTGGTACTGGCCGATACGAAGATGGTTGTGTCTCTTGACCATGCCGTCCAGAGGGTCCAGATTGCCAGTCATCAGCTTCAACAAAGTGCTCTTTCCAGCACCATTGGGACCAACAATAGCAACACGCGAGTCCAAATCCACTCCAAGATCTACATTTCGGTACAGCACCTTATCAGCAGAGTAGCCAAAGGCCACTTCTACAAACTGAAGCACTGGCGGTGGCAACTTGCCCACATTTTCAAAGTGGAACTTCACCACCCTCTCACTCTCGACCTTTTCAGTCAGGCCCTCACGAACCATCTTGGCCAGAACCTTCTCCTTGGATTGAGCCTGGCGGGCCAATTTAGCTGAACCATGACCGAATCTGGCAATGTAGTCCTTCATATTAGCTATCTGCTCTTGCTCCCACCTGTATTTTTTCATTTGATTCTCTTCCAGTTCCGCCCTGGTCTGCACATACTGGTCGTAATTACCGCTATAATACTTCAGCTGCTTCCCTTGCATGTGGATAATGTTGGTGCACACGCCATTCAGGAAATCCTGAGAGTGGGAAACCAGTAATAGGATGCGCTTCCATTTGGATAGAGTATCTTCAAGCCACACACAGGCTTCCAGATCCAAGTGGTTTGTGGGCTCATCCAGGATGAGGAAGGTTGGCTCTACAAACAGAGCTCTGGCCAAAGAGATACGCATTCTCCACCCACCAGAAAACTCTCTGGTCTTCATTTGCTGCATTTGCTTGGTGAATCCAAGACCATGAAGAATAGAGGCAGCATTTACCTCTGCCATATCTGACTCAAGGGCATCAAGACGCTCGTAAATATCAGTCAAGCGTTGCTCTGCCTCTGTAGTGTCTTGAGTTGCCAGCTCTTCTGCTTCCTTCTCAAGGCGACCGCGTTCTTCATCCACAGCCATCACTGCCTCCAAGGCTGTCTGGTCGCTGGCTGCCATTTCCTTGTCCAGGAGAAAGATGTCAATGTGTTCAGGAATGGGGACCTCTCTCTCACCGAGGGCTTTGAGCAAGCAACTCTTTCCACAGCCATTGGGGCCAATGAGGCCATATCTTCTGCCATAATTCAGCTCTAATTTGGTGTCCTGGAGGAGCTCGTGACCATGGAAAAGGAGAGAGACACTCTCCATTTGAACATCACGGGATTGAGGGTGACTGGTGAGAACACCGGTAGTGGTGCGGGAGTTGAGGTCCATATCGGCAACCATTTCAGTGATTCCATTGGCGGCACCGTTTTCCTTAGAAGACAGGGATGCTGACGATCCCATCTTCTTCTCAGCTCTAGCTGCCATACGTTTCTTCTTTGAATCGCTCACCCTGCAATTTGAAGAGGAAAAACAAAGGGATTACAATGAGCTGTCAGCCGCCGATAAAAATTTGAAAAATGCAGGGTATAAATAGATGCAGTGAATTCGAGGACAATGCCTACATATAACGAATCTAGGTATCACTTACATTGTAATTAAATGCTTCTAGAAGTTGAAATTTGCCGAGGGATTTTCACTTGGTTTGGTGATTACTTTTGATATACACTTTTCAAGTACAGTTGGCTCTGCTGAGGTATTCGGGAAGTATTTGCAACAGTGCTGACTTGCTGAACAATTGAATGAATGTTTTGGGCGTTGATAGAGCTAGAGCTGGCCATAAAGCTTCCCTGTCGACATTCTCTGTAGCTGCAGCACCCGCATATCACCTACAAATATATGCTTCAAGTAACGTGATGACCAAGTGTGTCATTTCTTTGCAACTTCCAAAAGATCAACGTTCTGCATATTTGTTTTCTACGAAGGAAAACGTACCAATCTACGCTTGAACATCTCTTTGCAAAATTCAAACATCACCAATAACGTTCAAGTGGAGCTATAAAAGCGTTCTGAACTATCAAATAATACATTTCGTCGTTATGGCAAAGTTATAATAGATACAGAACCACTATACAACCAATCACCCATTTTAGCAAATATTAATTTGACATATAGACTAGGAAAATGACCAGCGTCGGCATGGAAATTAGAATAGCGGTACGTTGAAGCTCGTATTGTATAAAAAATACCCAGAGTGGGTTGTTATACAACCTGCTAGATGTCAGAATGCCTCTCTCACACGTCTTCCTCAACACGGCAGGGAAAATATAGATTAGGTAGAAAGATTGGATCTGGTAGCTTTGGAGATATCTACATAGGTGAGTTTCATTGCCGTCAGAAAACAGTGGTCCCATCGATCCCCCTAGTCACCAAAAATTCTGCAAAAACCTCCCCCCCGTCCAACGCTCCAGACTCACACACCAAAAAAAAAAACTCCTTCCCTTTACAGGCACCCACCTTCTCACTGGAGAGGAGGTTGGAATCAAGTTAGAATCCACAAAAACAAAGCACCCACAGCTCTTATACGAATCTAAGATATACAAGATATTACAAGGCGGCACCGGCATTCCAAACATTCGGTGGTATGGTATAGAAGGTGACTACAACGTCATGGTCATCGACCTGCTAGGCCCCTCTCTAGAAGATCTATTCAACTTCTGCAACAGAAAGTTCTCTCTCAAGGCAGTGCTGATGCTTGCAGACCAAATGTTGTCTAGAATTGAGTACCTCCACAGCAAGAGTTTCATACACCGAGACATCAAGCCAGACAATTTCCTAATGGGCCTGGGCCGACGAGCTAATCAAGTGTACATGATTGACTTTGGTCTTGCTAAGAAGTATAGAGATCCTAAATCTCACATTCATATCCCCTATCGTGAGAATAAAAACCTGACTGGTACAGCCAGATATGCGTCAATCAACACGCACTTGGGGATTGAGCAGAGTCGACGAGATGACTTGGAGTCCTTGGGATATGTGCTCATGTACTTCTTACGTGGTAGTCTGCCTTGGCAAGGCTTAAAAGCAGCAACGAAGAAGCAAAAATACGAAAAAATCTCAGAAAAGAAAATGGCAACTCCCACTGAAGTCTTGTGCAAGGGCTTTCCCACTGAATTTGTAGTGTATTTCCAGTATGTCAGATCCCTGAGATTTGACGACAAACCAGACTACTCCTACCTCAGAAAGTTGTTTAGAGACTTGTTTGTTAGAGAAAGCTATGTGTGGGATTATGTCTTTGATTGGACCATCTTGAAGTACCAGCAGCAAGGAAGATCTAGCAGCAGCAGTGGAGCAGCAGCCGCTGCAGCGGCAAATAATGCTGCAGGAGGAGGGGATCGTTCCGGCAGTAGACCCCAAGTAACAGATACAGCTGCAGGAACAGCAGGAGGGGCTGGGGGAACAGCAGCTACAGGAGGAGGAGGGGTGGCTGTTGGTGGCTCTGGTGCAGCAGCAGGTCAAACTAGTGGTGTGTATGACGTTGATCCAGAAGCTGCTATGAAACGTCTTCAATTGAGTTGAGTGTTGTGTGAGAGAACAGAAACGTAGCAGTTTAGTCTACATAAAAGAGAGGGAGCGTACTGCTACTGCCTATAAATATAAATATATATATCATTATCAGTGTGTGTTGTCAACTGAGAAGGAGGAATGCGTGTATGTATGCTAAGGTATGATATGATATGATTCTCTATGGGTGAAGTTTTATCAACACTTTAGAGCTTTTGTTTTGATTTAATTTCAGTATTTAGTAGAGAAAAAAGGACTATCTTGTTTTTAGATGTTACATACTTGGAAGGAGGACTACACACGGCAATCTCAACCTCCTGCGCGTGGGGCTCCTTTGGGTGAGCAAAAGGTTGGAGTTTTTGGTTCCTTTTTAGCACATTCTCCCACGCAAGTAACAAATCGATGACAAGAAAAAAATTCCACAACTATGTAGACAGCCCTTGCCCTTACACCGAGGTGGATGCAATCAGTATCATCAAATCATTACCTGGATTAAAAATAAAATGGTAGGAAAGGGGGTAGTACTCAAGTATTGGTAAAAGGGAAAAGGAGAGGAGAAAGGGAAGGTTAAAAGGTAGTATATATGCATGCATATGGTTTAGATGTCATAGTCACAATATGGAATCAAAATTACTACTGCTAATCATTTTACAAACTCTTACAAAGAATACAACGCCGACACATTTACTGGTGCAACCCAGCCAGTTGCATATGTCGAGCAGGCAACCCAGGGGCAGCTCCAATCCTTCCCAATAACATCATCTTGATCATTCCCTCCAACATATTCTCCTCATCATCCTCCCCATTTCCTTGTGGCACCTTGTGCTTACTAAAAGAGTCCCAAAGATCAACCATTGACACAAGGAAGATGGCAGACAACGCACTTACTATCAGCCCTGCCAACAAAAAGGGCCCCCGTCTGTCATCAATGTAATGAGCCTGCTTCTGAGCTATTTGATACGATCGCCACACGAATACTAGAGATGCATAAGCTACTATAAATATGGCAAGTGGGAGCAACATAAGAGCTATGAATTCGACCAAGTTTTTAGAAATCATGTGCATGGGAGTCGTGGCTTTGTGAGAGCCGGCTGAAAAGGCCAGGAGAGCCGAGGCGATGGCACTGATGGTGATTGCCATGTGCAGCCAAGATAGAAAAGTTCTCTCACTGGCCAGGAATGTCTTTGGTTCCAATCTTTGAGGCATAGCAGCAGCATTGCCTAGGCCCAGGAGATTGGACAACAGGCTTGGTTTGTTGCGAGGAAGGGAGCCGTCAACCGAGGGCATCAGCTGTAGCGTGGGAGCTGCTCCCAACAGTGGATGGAAAGACGCTCCTCCACCACTACCATTAGCTGGCATTTCTGCGCGTTTCCTTGGCTTTTGATCCTGCATCGTGATTGCATTAGCATCTCTTGCAGTGGGAGCCAACTCCCTTGCTTCAGGTGCACTGGCAACAATAGAATCTCTCAGCGACTCATCATCAATCCAATAAGGCACTGCCTGTACCAACTCCGGAAACAAAACAGCACACCCATGGATAAACTTACTCATCTTGTGTACACTTGTCATCAACCCTGATTCCATCATCTCCCTCACCCACAGTGGAGGCAGTTCCCCTTCTGGCAATGCCAGCTTCACTTCCAGCACAGCATGAGGGAAGCGTGTGATCTCAGTACGATGTATAGGAAGAGTAGGATCTCTATACCATCTACCAGAAATACTGCATGAAGGATGTCCTTCTGGATTCTCCTTCAACATGACCAGGTTTGTGTCCAGTGTAAAGGAAACAGTACGGTCATGACCCATCTGAAAAGCACTTCTCATATACTGAGTGCGAACAAAAGGTTTGAGCTGCTTGGCATCAATGGTGGCCTGTATTTCCCTAAACAAGGAAGCTGCTTTACCTGCATCGTCTTCACTCTTCCCTCTGGCCAACAAATCTGCTTCATATTGCTCTGCTGTGTACTCTCCTTCCAAAAATGGTACTACCAGCTCTTCAGACAGAATAAACCTTTCTTTGACTGATTTCTCTCCCTTCCAGCTCTCTCTGTGTGTCTTTCTCTCAATAAAGCACGTCGTGGGCTCATTGGGCCCGTACCATCTAATGCGGAGGGCTATGGCACCTGGTTTCTTGTCTAATCTACCATGATACAGCTCCAGAATATCATTATCAAAGTACACTGAGTTGACCAGCTGAGCATCTCCAGTATAGTTTTCCGCATTAAACACAAACACTGGCATATTTTCAATAATAATCTTCTTCACTGCAGACACGTCAGAGGTTCTAACCCAGAACTTGGTAGTAGAGCGGTTGAATGCCTGGGAAGTGCCCCCTACAGCTGCTGCGAGCGTGTCTCCACGGAGATCGGAGAAGATGCTGGATAGGATGACCATGAGCTCACTGTAGTTGCCTTGCACCCAAGGTTGGTTGTGGAGGTGGGCAATGTAGAATTGACGGCAAGGAGAGTGGGGAAGCATTTTGTCGTGTTTTTTTAAAGCTTTATGGAATCCCATGTAGTTAAGGTTGACGTACTTTTCCAGCTGAAGGAACTCATCTCCAATTGCTTTGGCTTCTTGGAGGAGCTCCTCTTTTTCTTCCAGAGACTCCGCTACTTTTGTTTTATCTTGAACCGAGGTGGTGCGTTTACGAAGGTGCGAGACTATTTCTGCAGTGAATTGGTTTATTTTAGCTACTTCACCTTCTAGGGCTCTGAAGAAGCGTTCTTCAGCTGCATCCCGAGCTTGGGCCTGGCGGGCAATGGAGAGAGAAGTTTGACGGAGGGAGGCGGATAGGTCAGTGTCGCTAGAAGCAGCAACGTCAGCATGGGCAGACTCTTTTATGAGGTTTTTGAGGGTTTCATAGTCTATGTAATGCTGCCTCCACTCTGGTCTTTGTTTTTCTAATAAGTATTCTCCAAACTGCGAAGTATAATGGTAGGGAGAGGGATGGTGGTGGTGGGG
>Ga0114919_10003454_pt1 | contig 12762 bp, 10 predicted proteins | sample BlataG_FD_88682 | JGI IMG/M metagenome (GOLD analysis project Ga0114919, IMG submission 88682) | Deep subsurface microbial communities from Black Sea to uncover new lineages of life (NeLLi) - Black_00105 metaG | ecosystem: Environmental > Aquatic > Marine > Oceanic > Sediment | place: Atlantic... | reverse complement strand
TCTTGACGCTTTGTTCCCCAAGCACCCACTTGACCGCATCGACTATATTGCTTTTACCGCACCCGTTAGGCCCCACAATCGCCGTTATCGGCGATTCGAAACAAAATTCTGTCTTGTCGGCGAAACTTTTGAATCCGTTCAGAACAATTTTTTCAAGTCTCATTATTTCACCCTATAGTTACATCCGATAATTCGTGTCACCCTGCCGGCGCACTCCATTCCGGTCAACTTTTACTTTTATTATCGGCCGAGAGCCTCGTTTCTCTTGACAATTAGTCGATTCCGGGCAGGGGGCCAGCCCGAAACTCAGCTTCTATAGCGCCTTTCTCGCACATCAGCTTCAAAAGAGCTATCATATCGGCATACGAGACACCTAAACCCAGGCGTCCTTGCTCTGTCCTTTTAAGCGGCTCTTCGCAGACTGTTTCAATAATATCGCAGAGTTCACGAGAGCTTTTCAATGGACCTATCATCGTAGGTCGTGTGGGGTGTTTACGCATCACCGAGACGTATTTTTGACCGGCCCGCGAATCTATTGTTATCTCGCCGTTGGCTGACTGCACAAAGACATTGTCTCGGCAGAATATCGGTGCGCCGAACAACACAATTCGCGGCTTGCCGCTGCGCGAAACAAAAATCGCCTTGTGTTCGGTTTGCACAACTTGTTCCAGATAAAAACTACGCGCAATGGGCCTTCGTGTTACAGCAATATCATCTAATTTCCGCAGTTGTTCGTAAGCAGCCAATCTGATGTCAAAATCCCCATCTCGAAGTAATCGTCGCGATATCGCAGCCGCATCATTGCGCCTCGCCGATGTGGTGACCGCCTCCAAAGCCTCCACCCGATACGCTGAAGCCTTGTCCATTGCTATTTTCCCAAGGGTCTCCAAACCAACGTCACTGCCCAGATTAAGCATACATCTGGCTGCTCGCACACGCACCTCTTCATAGCTCGAATTCAACAGGGCTGACAGCTTACCGAGGCTCTCATTGCCTATCGCCTCAAGAGCAATCTCACTTGCCTCCTTGTCTTGTGAAACAGCAAGTCTTCCAGCAAACGTCTTTATTCTCTCTTTTGTAATTTCCCGCGTTTGCGCAAGATACATTGTCTTGACGATTGAGATGAACCGCTGTTTTCGGTCGCCATATTTAGCCGGCACATTCAATTCAATTTGTCTGGGCGAAACTGCTCTCGCTGTGTTAGGCCCAAAACGCAAATTCAGACGATTGCGAACTGCGTTTGCAATTCTGAAATCCGGCTTCCGAAGTACCAGACTTACCGGATACTCATCAAGCACCCTTCCTCCACCAAGAACATAGCTGACTTTATCCGTTCTGCCGCTGCCGAGCGTATCTACAAAGACCGGGCCTTCCGCCGCAGCCAAGACTTGTGTAGAGGCGCCGAATCTGCCTGCTTGATTGAGTTCAGCCTTATACAACCAGCCGCCTTCCAGGGAAGTTGTTTGCGTACCAGGCAGGGCGGATACTCTAACATCGAAATGTTGGTTTTTCATAACGGCTGCCGGCATCTGCCCCTTCACCGATACTACAGCGGTATCGTGACTGCTGATAAATCGTTCAACATTCATTATGGGCTCTGGCAATTGCTTCAGGATATATTGTTCGAGGTATGCTCTAAGTTCTGGCGGACATTCCGCAGACCCTGTTCCTCTCAATCCACCCACTACCCCGTATCCTTCAACGCCGATCAAACCAACAGAGACCACCTCCGCCAGCGAACCTATTGTAGTGCCCAATTCTTTATCGAGGACAAGTCCTGATGTTCTTTCTCGCCCACCATCCCCACAGCAGCCTATATGGAAACCAATAAGCAGCATGCTCATTACGCAAACTGTTTTTACACGCCGGATATCCATAGTAATAGGAGACCGAAATAAACTATTACTGTTAATTATTTACGGTTCGTGCTAAATACCCGTTCACTTCAATAATAAATAGTAAACAGTAAATAGTCAATTGTTTACTCGCCGGTTATCTGGCAGATGACCGTTCTTGTTCTTGGCCTGGTATCGAAATCGACCAGGATGATTTGCTGCCACGTCCCTAAAGTAAGTCGCCCGTCAACCACAGGCACACTCAGAGATGGCCCCAGCAGGGAAGCCCGCACATGGGAGTGCCCATTATCGTCGTGCCAGGTCTCTTCGTGCTCATAGCGGCCATTTGTCGGTGCGATTTTCTCGAACGCAGCGCGAATATCGTAATTGACCAGCCCCGGCTCATACTCCGTCGTTGTAATTCCCGCCGTTGAGCCGACATTAAAAAGCGTAACAGTTCCCTCACTAACACCCGTTTGTGCTGCAAACTCCCCGACCTGCTCGGTGATATTAACGATATCACAATTACCTTTTGTTCGGACTTGTATCTTTTTTGTTTTCACCATAAGTATATGATAAGACAGAAAGCTGCTTTGTGCAAGTGGCTCGTTTTCGTGGATAGAGTCAGGTATTGTGTGTAAGTTTGATTTTCTCTATTCTGATTGCGCACTCGAGGAACCTATTTAGGCACTCTAACAAAACCAAATTTGTCATTCCGAGCGCAGCCGAGGAATCTATTAAAATAATCCCGCGAAGCGGCTCCTCATTTTGAAGTCAGGTTTTGTTAGAGCCTCTAAATATTATCTGTTGTGGAAACAACATTTTGTCATTCCCGCGAAACTTGTCCTGTGCGAAGCCTGCAATGAGCTTTGTCGAAGTGTCGAAGGAGCGGGAATCCGGTTTTTTCGCCGTTGACCCCTGCTTTCGCACGGGTGACATAGACAAAGAGCCTTTCCGCAACAGTAACTAATTAACTCTTCACAAGATTACTTACCTTTCTCTTCGATACGCGCCTTGATGATTAGTAATTTTTCCTTGGGTGTTCCACTTGGGCCGCCGGCGTCTTCCAGTTTTTTCATAACATCCTGGCCCGTAACTATTTCACCAAAGATGGTATGTTTCCCGTCAAGCCAGGGCGTCGCTTTGAATGTAAGGAAGAACTGGCTCCCATCCGTTCCGGGACCCGCGTTCGCCATACTCAGAAGGTAAGGCTTGTCATGTTTCACATTGGGTTTAATTTCGCCGCCATATTTATAACCCGGCCCGCCGGTTCCCGTACCGAGCGGACATCCGCTCTGTGCCATAAAACCGGGAATGACACGGTGAAAAGTCAGACCGTCATAAAAGCCTTTTTTCGTCAAAAAGATTGTGCTCGTAACATGCATAGGAGCGATGTCCGGCATAAGTTTGATGCGTATCCTTCCTTTACTCGTCTCCAGAATCCAGAAGTAGTCCTTATTGGAATCGAACTTCATCAATTCCGGCTTTTTGAGTTGCAATTTCCATGCACTTGCTTTGACCACGTTCTTCATCGCCTCCGAACGTTGTTTTTCCTGCATCTTTTCACGCATTTTTCGTTGAAACTCCATCATGATACTCTGCTGTTCGGGCTGGTTTATCGCTGGCTCTTTCCCGGCCAGCGCTTCTTCGATACCTTCAGCCAGCAGTTTCACATTAGGCTCTATACCTCGAGACTTCATATCGGTACCGATTTGTATGCCAATAATATAGCTTATCTTATCCATCTCAGTCTTGAAACGGCTACCTGCTTTTGTGTCTGTCGCTTTCTCACCTGTCGTCAACACGTCTTTCTTTTCCGAACGAGCGCCGATGCTCAATCCAACTGCACAAACAATTACCAACATCATCGAAATCAAAAGGTAAGATTTTCGTGTCTTCATAAAATTGCTCCTCATCTCAGTTTAACGGCTACTATTCAGGCAGAACAAATTTCCGCCACACATAATTCGCATTATACTATCGTCCAGACGTACCCACAAGTTAAATCCAAAACACCAATCCCCACCGCCCCATTACACGTTTAGCCGTCGCCGGAACGGCGACGCCTTATTGTCATTCCCGCGAAGGCAGGGACCCATTTTTTTATTCCCAACACACGTCGGTCGAATTGATTTTTGTGAATTTTGTCGCGTTGATACCGGAAGTGAAACATCTGCTTAAACTGAATCAGCAATGCCTCTCCAAAGGCCATGTCCTTCTGGTTCTGCTGAATTTTTGGTTTCAACAGCCAACGGATTTTATTGGATTTTTTTGGATATTTAATTTATCGTATGACGAAAACTTATAAAACGACTGAAATGATATGATAAAAGATTGAGAAAAATGAAAAAGGCCGGCTACAGCTTCAATGCAATAGAAAAAAAATGGCAGCGGTTCTGGGAAGAGAACAAGACATTCAAGGCAAAAGACCGCGATCATTCCAGGGCCAAATACTATGTGCTGGATATGTTTCCCTACCCCAGCGCTGCCGGCCTGCACGTTGGCCATCCGGAAGGTTATACCGCAAGCGATATAGTCGCCCGATATAAACGGATGAAAGGCTTTAACGTCCTGCATCCTATGGGCTGGGACGCTTTCGGCCTGCCGGCAGAACAGTATGCCGTACAGACAGGCACAAATCCCAAAGCAACAACTGCGAAAAATGTTGATAACATCCGCAGGCAAATCAAATCGCTCGGCTTTAGTTATGACTGGGACCGCGAAGTCAATACCACCGACCCGAATTATTACAAGTGGACACAGTGGATATTTCTAAAATTCTTCAACAGTTTCTTCGACGAAACCGAACAGAGGGCCAAGCCGATTGAAGAGCTGCCAATTCCCGATGGCTTGAGTTCGGCCGAAAAGCAAAAGTATATAGATGACCACCGTCTGGCTTATGAAGCCGAAGTCGCCGTCAACTGGTGCCCGGCTCTTGGGACCGTCCTGGCGAATGAGGAAGTCATCGGAGGAATTAGCGAACGTGGAGGCCATCCGGTAATCAGAAAGCCGATGCGCCAGTGGATGCTGCGAATAACAAAGTACGCTGAAAGGTTGCTCGAAGATTTAGCCGAGGTGGATTGGCCCGAATCGATAAAAAAACTGCAATGCGATTGGATAGGCAGGAGTGTCGGTGCGGACGTTGATTTCAAGGTCGATGGTTTTGATGAAACCATTCGCGTATTTACTACCCGTCCGGACACCTTGTTCGGTGCGACCTATATGGTATTGGCGCCGGAGCATCCGCTTGTAGATAAAATTACAAGCAAGGAAAGCGAAGTTGCTGTTCAAAAGTATCGCCGGGAGGCTGCCCGCAAGAGCGATTTGGACAGAACAGATTTGGCCAAAGAAAAGACCGGCCAGCCGCTTGGTGCTTACGCAATAAATCCGGTAAATAACGTTAGGATACCAATCTGGATAAGCGATTATGTTTTGATTAGCTACGGCACCGGCGCGATTATGGCCGTACCTGCCCACGACGAGCGAGATTTTGAATTTGCGAAAGAATTCAACCTGCCGATTATTCCGGTTGTTGAGCCGCCGGATGGTGAGTTGGCCGAGTTAGTAAAGAAAGGTGAGTTGTGCTTCGTCGGTGATGGTAGGGCGATTAATAGTGGTCGGTTTAATGGCCTGTCGACCGCCGATTTCAAAGAGCAGATTACAAACTGGCTTGCGGAAAGAAGCCTCGGCAGAAAGGCTGTCAATTATAAGCTGCGCGACTGGCTTTTCAGCAGGCAGCGCTACTGGGGTGAGCCGTTCCCGATTTTGCATACCGGAGATGGCGGCATTGTTGGTCTTTCGGAAGAAGATTTGCCTTTAGAGCTGCCGGTAGTTGAAAACTATAAGCCTGCAGGGACGGGCGAATCCCCGTTAGCCAATATTGACGATTGGGTAACTGTATCACTGCCCGATGACTCGGAAGCAAAACGCGAGACAAACACGATGCCTCAGTGGGCCGGCAGTTGCTGGTATTATCTGCGATACCTTGACCCGGAAAATAACAGCCAGGGCTGGAACGCCGAGAAGGAAAAATACTGGATGCCCGTTGATTTGTATATTGGTGGTGCCGAACACGCAGTGCTTCACTTATTATATTCACGGTTCTGGCATAAGTTACTCTACGACCTTGGTTACGTAAGCACTAAAGAGCCGTTCAGGAAGCTGGTCAATCAGGGAATGATTCTCGGCGAAGATGGCCAGAAGATGAGCAAGTCCAGAGGCAATGTAATCAATCCGGACAAGGTTATTTCTGGTTATGGTGCCGATTCCATGCGGCTTTACGAAATGTTTATGGGGCCTCTGGAGGCGATTAAGCCCTGGAGTATGCAGGGTGTCGAAGGCGTGCATCGGTTTTTACAGAAGACCTGGCGAATGATTATTGATGAAGATACACTACAGCTCAGCGAGGCGGTAATTAACAGAGCCGCGACCGTAAGGGAGCGGTCGGATGAGCCGACACTCAAATTGTTACATCAGACGATAAAAAAAGTGGGGGATGATATCGAGAGTTTCGGATTTAATACGGCAATAAGCGCGATGATGATTTTCGTAAATCACCTTGGCAAGCAAGGGGTAAGGCCAAAATCCGTCGTTGAAAAATTAATTCTGATTCTTGCTCCGTTCGCACCTCATATTGCCGAAGAGCTCTGGGAGAAATTGGGCCATAAAAAGAGCCTGGCTTGCGAGCCTTGGCCTGAATATGACAGGGAGCTTATCAAGGAAAAGGAAATTGAACGCGCCGTGCAGGTCAACGGCAAGATAAAGGATAGAATTGTCGTTGCTGCCGATGCAGACGAAAAACTGATAGAAAACGAAGCGCAGAGGAGCGCAAAGGTAAAAGCTGCTATGGCAGGTAAACCGGCAAAGAAAATTATCGTTACGCCAAGAGTGGTAAGTATAATCACCTGATCGTATTCTGTTATATAACTGATGTGCACCGAAATTGAAGCTAAGCTAAAGGTTGATTCGCTGAAAGAGGTAGAGCGTAAGTTAGCTGAAGTCGGCGCCGATTTTTTAGAAGAGCAATTGCAAACTGATACGTATTTTGATGATACCGGCGCAGCTTTGAAAAGCGGCGACCGCGCGCTTCGTTTACGGCGGCAGATGGCCGGCAAAAACGAGAAGTTTTTTTTGACTTATAAAGGAGCCAAAGAAAAAAACAATTTCAAGAAAAGGTGCCAGATAGAGGTTGAAGTCGGAGATGGTGTTTCGGCTCAAAAGCTGCTTTTGGCACTCGGATACGAAAAGGACTTGGTTTTTGAGAAAAAACGTCGAGTCTGGCGGCTTGGCGGATGTGAAGTTGCTCTCGATGAGTTGCCGTTGTTAGGTACTTTTGTCGAAATAGAAGGACCCGATTGTAAAAAAATCGCTGATGTACAAAGGAATATAGGACTGGAAAATTTGCCGCACATAACAGAAAGTTACGCATCTTTAGTGGCGAAAAAACAAATAGTCAATAGTAAATAGAAAATAGTAAATTAGAAAAATGAAACCAGATGATGGTTATATCGCCTATATCGTAAACCCCAAGTCTGGCGCCAGCAGCAGCAAGCTGACCAGCCGGCAGTTTGAGAAATACCTTGTCAAAAAAGGATTCGAGGTCAGGGCCGGTTTCACAGTTTCTCTGGACAATGCCTGCGAATTGGCTACCGATGCAGCGGTCGACTATGACTGTGCTATGGTCGTTGTTGTCGGCGGGGATGGTACTGTTAGAGAGGTGGCACATGGCCTGGAAGGCAGCGACAAGCCGCTGCTGATAGTTCCCTGTGGCACGGAAAACTTGCTGGCAAACGAATTGGGTTTTGATGAAAAGTTAAAAACGATAATAAGGACATTTGAAGCGGGCTGCATTCGGCCTCTCGATTTGGGAAGTGCAAATGGAAAGTGTTTTACTTCCATAGCAGGTTTTGGGTTCGATGGCGAGGTCGTCAAACGTGTCAGCGAGCAGCGGGATGGACATATAGATTACTTTGATTACGTTTGGCCAATATGGCGGACTTTCTGGACTTATGAATTTGCACCGATGAAGGTGGAAGTGGAAGGCGAAGAAATCTTTAATGGTAGAGGATTGGTTTTCGTTGGAAATATTTCAAGGTACGCGATGGGCCTTCAGGTATTGCACTACGCCGATTTTGGTGACGGCTTACTGGATGTGTGCATTTATAAATGTGCGTCCCGAATACGTTTGCTGAAGCATTCGCTGATGACGGTTCTGAAACAGCACGCCACAAGTAGCGATTGTTTATATCGTCAGGGCAAAAACATCACTGTAAGTTCGCAGCTCTCCGATATAGAGACCGAGATTGACGGGGACCCGGGGCCGCATTTACCGGTACAAATTAAGGTAATACCGCACGCGGTCAATGTGATGGTGCCGGAAGGTGCAAGGCCGGCAGGGATAAGAACGAGAATTATCAGAGCATTGGGATAATTCATAGTGACTAAAGTTTGGAGTGTTAATGTGCCTGAAGTCAAGTCAGTCAGGTTTCCTTGTATTGCTATAACGTTACATCACGTTAGGTACTTTAGAATGAGGTATGAGCAGAGTGAATTTCAAGATTGGTGACATCGAGATTGGTTTGGATACACCTTTGTTTGTGATGGCGGGGCCTTGCGTTATTGAAGGCGAAAACCATTGTCTGGATATTGCGAATAGACTTGTTGACATTGGTGCAAAAAGCGATGTAGGGATGATTTTCAAGGCCAGTTTCGACAAGGCAAATCGCTCCAGCTTGCGCAGCTTTCGTGGGCCTGGCCTGGAAAAGGGTTTGGAGATTCTCGCAGCGGTGCGCAGCCGGACCAATCTGCCTGTTATGACCGACGTGCACGAGCCGGCTCAGGCTGTCGTTGCCGCCGAAGTTGTCGATTGCCTACAGGTTCCTGCTTTTTTGTGTCGGCAGACTGATTTGCTTTGTGCCTGCGGAAGAACGGGCAAGCCTGTAAATATAAAAAAAGGGCAGTTTCTCTCACCCGCGGAGATGAAAAATGTGGTCGGGAAGATTCGTGCCTGTGACAACGAAAAAATTGTGCTTACCGAACGCGGCACATTTTTTGGCTACAATCGGCTGGTCAACGATATGACGAGCATCGAGATTATGAAGGCCCTGGGCTGTCCGGTTGTTTTTGATGCCACGCACAGCACCCAGCAGCCCGGAGGACTCGGTGATGCAAGCGGCGGCCGGCGTGAGATGGCTCCTGTACTTGCAAAAGCAGCGGTTGCCGCCGGTGCAAACGGCCTGTTCATGGAAGGCCATACCGAACCGGAAAAGTCAAAATCAGACGCCGGTAGCATTATTCCCATAGAGTGGCTTGAGGATTTATTAAAAGTGTGCAAAGAAATATTCGAGATTGTGCGCGGACAAGAAAGTGGCTGAGAAAAAAAAATATTTGTACGGCCCCGTACCATCGCGAAGGCTGGGGCTGAGCTTAGGCGTTGATATCGTGCCCTTTAAGGTCTGCACGCTGGATTGTATCTACTGCCAGCTTGGCAAGACCACCGAGAAGACAACAGAACGCGCCGAATACGTTCCTCCTGAACCGATTTTTACAGAGTTGGAGGAAAGATTGGCACGGGGCCTGCAGGCGGATTTTATCACCATTGCCGGCTCAGGCGAGCCGACGCTGAATTCGCGGCTCGGTGAGCTTATAGACGGAATAAAAAAAATTACCGATATTCCAGTGGCCGTATTAACAAACGGCACACTTTTATATAGACAGGATGTGCGTGCGGATTGTGCAAAGGCCAACGTGGTACTGCCTTCTATGGATGCCGGTGACAAGCACGCTTTCGAGGAAATAAATTGTCCGCACAAGGATATCATTATTGAAAACCTGGTTTCGGGATTAAGCGTCTTTAGAAGTGAGTTTGCCGGACCAGTTTGGCTTGAGGTTTTCCTGGTTGAAGGGTTAAACACTGATGACGCGCAAATTGCCAAAATTCAGAATGCCATAAAACGCATTCAGCCGGACAAGATCCAGCTCAATACCGCTGTGCGGCCTACAGCCCATGCTGGTGTCAAAAGAGTGGATGCCGAAAAGATGGAAGTTATAGCCGCACAGTTGGGGGAAAAGTGCGAAGTTGTGGCCGATTTTTCGCCGGCTCGCAACCGCAGGCTTATTGAAAGTAAGGCCGAAAATGTGTTATCAATGCTGAAATGCAGGCCTTGCTCGCTCGATGATGTATCCTCAGGGCTGGGCATTGCCCGCAATGAAACCATAAAATATATCGCTCATTTCAAACAGCAGGGCCTTCTGCAATCCTGCGAAAAAGATGGAATAACCTTTTTCCAGGCGATTCGAGGCCAAATAAACACGGTTTAATAAATTTGTGCCTAATTTGTCAAATTCGCATCCAAATTTGTAAAGACTGACGCCTTATTGGCCGATAAAAACGTTGTAGCTTTTCCAAAGTATGGTTTTTTTTCTATTTGCTGAAGAAAATCGAAGTTTGAGTATAAGTTATCTGCTTTTCGACCGATAAAGAGTATTAGGCGTTTTTACGAACGGCTTGACGGATAAATATTTTGGGCGTTTTGCCTTTTAAGTCGAAACCGCCTATAGCTTGTAGTAATGAAAAAAACAAGGCGACAGCTGGTTCTGAACAAGGGAAAAGAGAAATTTATATTTCGTTATGAGACCGGCTGTGAAAACGAGCTTCTGGATGCTCTGATTGCTCAGGCAAAGGACGACAGCACAAGTTTTGAATGGTTTGATGCAGCGGTCCTGAGTTTCAAACTCACACAGTCGCTTATCGGCCAGGCAGACGAGCTTTTACGCGAAAATATAGATATACAAATTCACGCGAATTAGTAAAAGGCAGTCTATGTAATTGAAGTCATTGACGGGCCCTGTTTTGCACCAAATTGCAGAATGGGGACCGGAAATTTAAGAGAAATTTTGGTTTTGGCTAAACGACGCTGGGGGGCGGCCACAAGATTGAAAGCAGGTGGATTATGGAAGATAATTCGATTGTCCAAGAGTTCCTGAATTACCTGAAATATGAAAAGCGGTTCTCCGAACATACAGCCAAGTGTTATGCAGCTGATTTGAAGCAATTTGGTGAGTTTCTGATTGGTACTTCTGAGCGCGGCCCATCGGCTGATGAGCCGATTTCGTTGCACTCAACGAAAGCAGGAGAGGCCGGCCCGGCTACTGCCGTGGCGACGCAGACTAATGTCAAAGTTGACCGGTTAATGCTTGCGGTACAGACTGCCGGCGTCAGAACGTACCTGGCTTTTCTAAATGACAAGCAATATTCAAAAGCGACCATAGCTCGAAAACTTGCCACCCTGCGAAGCTTTTATAAATTCCTGGTCAAAAGAAACCAGCTTGGCTCCAATCCCGTCGTGGCAGTCAGAACTCCAAAGCAGGAGAAGAGACTGCCGCGGTTCCTTGAATACGATGAAGTAAAGAAATTGCTCGAGACGCCGCCGATGAATACCTGGCTGGGTGCAAGAGATAGAGCTATTCTCGAGACACTTTACAGCACCGGCATAAGGGTTAGTGAGCTTGTCGCGTTAAACATGGACGATGTAGACTTCTTGGGTGAGATTGTACATATCAGAGGTAAAGGCAAAAAGGAAAGAATCTCACCTATCGGCTCATCCGCTTTGCAGGTCATCCAGCACTATATGGAATTCAGGAACAAGAGGGCGCAAAGCAGCAGTAATTTTGACTCTAAAGTTTTGTTCGTGAACAAGCACGGCCGGCGGCTCAGCACACGCAGTGTCCGCCGTAAGATGGACAAATATCTTAAGATGGCCGGCCTCGACCCGGATATCAGCCCGCATACTTTGCGTCATAGCTTCGCAACGCATATGTTAAACAACGGCGCGGATTTGAGGAGCGTTCAGGAATTGCTCGGTCACCAGTCATTGTCAACAACGCAGGTTTACACGCATCTTACCACGAGAAAGCTGAAAGAGGTTTACGAAAACGCCCATCCGAGAGATAGTGAGAAACAGGACAATGGCGAGCTGGAAAACGAATGAAAAATGACTAATTAACCGTGAACAACAAAGCCGCTTTTCGAAGCGGCTTTTTTTATGAAATCTTGCCCCACCATTATTTCTGTCATCCACACGTAGGGGCAACCCCATGTGGTTGCCCTGATATGCTAAATGCTAAATGCTGCCTTCGAATTCCAAAAAACCTCATCACTCCAAAGATTTAATCTATCTTGCTTTTTATAATCAATGAATCAAGGATTAGAAAATAATGAATTTAAATATATAATTCCTATTATCCGGTAAGCAGTTTCGAATAAAGGAATTTTGTCAAAAGGATCATTTTCAATTTCTTCTGTTCTAACTAGAATTGACTCACCTAATCCTCCAATAGATTCAAAAAGCCTTAATCTCGGCTGGTTTGGTATACATTCGCCGATTCTCTTAAATGCTTCTTTTCCTGAAAAAGCAATAGCAACCAACTTCCCTTTATTTTTTTCGAGTTGACTTGGTAATAATTGTTCATCACCAAGCACTATTTGGTCTGGTAGAGCTAAAGGCAGACCGCTTTCTCCTCTGATTTTAAATGATATTTTTGGCTTGAAAGGAAATGTATAATCTTCAATTAAACAAGCTTCCCCATCCTTATTTTTCCATAAAGGTGTGTCATCGAATATAACACCAATTATTTCAAGAAGACGCACCTCTGCAACTGGAAGTAGTAAAGAAGGTGCTCTCTTTATTGGATTTGTGTCTTCTGAACTTAGGGCGATAACTTCTGGATTATTATATTGTTGTAAAAAACGACGCGCATATATTTTGTCATTATGCAGGGCAATAACTAAACCATTATCTTCTACAGGCTCCTCATCTAATTTTACAATTACCTTAGAGTATCTTTTGACGGAAAATCCAGGGCTATCAGAATTTACAACGTAGACCGCATAATCACCCAACGTGTCTGCGGAAAAAATATCTGTTTG
>Ga0114919_10003453_pt1 | contig 12763 bp, 6 predicted proteins | sample BlataG_FD_88682 | JGI IMG/M metagenome (GOLD analysis project Ga0114919, IMG submission 88682) | Deep subsurface microbial communities from Black Sea to uncover new lineages of life (NeLLi) - Black_00105 metaG | ecosystem: Environmental > Aquatic > Marine > Oceanic > Sediment | place: Atlantic... | reverse complement strand
GCGGTCGTGTTCTTCGTGGTGGGCGTGCTGGCGTACGTGGTCAGTCCGTGGGTGCTGCCGGTCCGCATCCTCGAAGGGCCCCTGCTCCAACAGGTCACGGCGGACGCGGTCAGCGTGGTCTGGTACACGTCGCGACCGGCCGAATGCGCTATCACCCTCACGACGGACGAGGGTGAGCGCACCACGCCGGTTGCCAATGATGGACGCCGCTGCCGCGTGCGCCTAACCGACCTCGAACCGGGACGGGCCTACCCCTATCGCATTTCACGTGGCAGCCGGACGCTGGCGGAGGCCACCCTGCATACCGCCAGGCAACCCGGCTACTCGTTCAGCTTCATCGTCTTCGGCGACAGCGGCAAAGGCACCCGGGCGCAGTACCTGCTGGCGGATCAGATGGTCCTGGCGGCCCCCGACTTCCTGCTGCACACCGGCGACCTGATCTACGGCCGCGGCGAGCGGTCTCACTTCAACGATCGTTTCTTCGCCCCTTATCGGGAGCTGCTCAAGCAGGTGTGCTTCTGGCCGTGTCTGGGGAACCACGACATCGCCGAGCCGGACGTGGGAGCGCCTTATCTGGACGTTTTTGAGCTGCCGGAGAACGGGCCGGCGGAGTTAACGCCGGAGCGAAGCTACTGGTTCGACTACGCCGCGGCCCGCATCGCGGTGATCGACAGCAACCTGGACGAGCCGCAACTGCGTGACGCCGTGGCCCCCTGGCTAACCGAGGTGATGTCGGAGCCGGGGCCGCGCTGGAAGTTCGTGTCGTTGCACCATCCGCCGTACACCGGCGGGGCCTACAAGCCCGACCAGCGAGTCCAGAACGCGCTCGTGCCGGTGGTCGAGGCGGTGGGCGTGGACATCGTGTTCGCCGGGCACGACCACATGTATCAGCGGACGGCACCGATCCGCGGGGGAAATGTAGTCGAGGAGGGCGCGGGGGTCGTATACATCGTCAGCGGCGCGGGCGGCGCGCTGTTATATGACGCCTTGCCGCCCGACCAGCGCCCCGACTATGTCATCGCCCTCAACAATGAGATCCACAGCTTCACGCGCGTCAACATCGACGGCGACACCCTCCGGCTCCGGCAGATTGGGGTGGATGGCGAGGTCATCGACGACTGGACACTGCGTAAGCACTCTGGCGAGCCGGAGTAGCGTGCAAGGTAGGCGCAGAGCCACCCTACTCGGCTGTGAAGCGCCCGTCCGCCTCCCGAGCGATTCGTTCGTTTCCTTCGGTCGTAACCCAGCCCGAAGCCGCGTTGGCGCGATGATCGAACTGCGGTATGTAAGGCTTGATGTCCAGCAACGGCGTGCCGTCCAGCACGTCCAGCTCCGCCACGCGGATCTTGCAACCCTCCCGCGACACGAGACGCACAATCGACAGGCCGAGCGCGTTCGGTCGGCAGGGGGCGCGCGTCGCGAACACGCCGTGCTGTTGTTTGTCGAGGAACGGCACCACGGTGAGTGAAACGCGTGCGGCCCGATGGAACGCGTAGAGCAGATAGACGTGTGAAAACAACTCGATGTCGCGCAGCCCTTCGGCGAACTCCGCGAACACCTCGACGACGCCCTCGGCCTCCGGCGTGAAGACGCCCTGGATGGGCGCGCCGACCGCCTCTTTGAACGCCGAATGAATGACGCCGATCGGTTGATACGTAAATGTCTGTCGTGTCATTGTCGGCCCTCGCCGTCGGTGTGCGCCGCGTCTCAAGAGCGGTTTCAGAAATCATGTAGCGGCCGACGCCCCTGTCGGCCGTAGATTTTCCGACAATTCTACGTCCGATACAGTGGTCGGACGCTGCATCAAAACTGAGACCGCTCTAAGCGGCCCGGACGGGCGATCTTCAGTCGATCTCCAGACGCCAGCCGGCCGTCGGTCGGACAAATCGGTCGGGCCACTTGCTAAGCATGCGCGCGGTGGCCGGCAGCCCGGTACAATGCGCCGGGCCGATCACGCGCACATCGTAACGTCGCAAGGCTTCCAGCGATTTCGCGATGCGCTCCTGGGACGCGTTGACCAGGTGCATGCCGCCGATGACCGCCTGAATCCGGTCACGCCCCGTCAGCTCGACGACGTAATCCAACGTGTTGACCAAGCCGGCGTGAGCGCACCCCAGCAAGACAACGGTCCCGCGCACCGACTCGATGTACAAGGCTTGATCATCGACCAGCGGGTCGGGCGTTTGGCAGGCTTCATCGAGGTAGAACCCGCCGCCGGTGTCCTCAAAGTCGGTCCGGCGTGGAATCTCGCCGGTGACCCAGACGCCGTCGGCAACCTGCGTGGGGCCGTCGGTGAACACTACGTCGGCGACGTGTGGCCGAATGGCGTCCACGGTCGGTATAGGACCTCCGATGGTCCGCCTGGGGTCGCCCTGGCGTCGGCCGAATTTCGGCTGAAGGGCGGCGGGGTGCACATAGACGATGGCCCGGCGGAGATACTGCAAAACTCCGGGCAGCCCGCCAGTGTGGTCATAGTGGCCGTGGCTAAGGACCACGCCGTGCGTGAGCCCGAGGTCAATCCCCAACGCCTTGGCGTTGTGCGACAGGATCAGGCCCTGCCCCGTGTCGAAGAGGATGTTCCGCCCGTCGGCCTCAACCCAGCAAGCCAACCCGTGTTCGGCGAGCAGGCCGCGCGCCCCGGCGACGTTCTCGGCCACCACGGTTATGCGCAGCTTGTGGATCACGACGATTCCCCGGATCCGCCTGATGGATGCTCGGCGACGAGCTCGGTCGCGCGCAGCCGGCCGGATAGCCGCGCGGGCTTATTCAGCCTGTGACTCTTGTTCAGAGCTTCTCGGCTCGACCAGGCGGCGGCAGGCGTCCAACAGCTCCGCGGACGGCTGCTGGTAACCCGAAATGCGCAGCGGACGGAGGACTTCCGGGTGGTCCTGCGCCGCAGCCAGCAGGAAACGGCGAATCTTGTCTCCGTCAGCTTCGGGGAGCTTCGGCGAGCAAACGATAAGCCGATCGGGAACCGCCAGCGTCTTGGCGACGATACGCAGTCTGTCGCGCGCCGGTTCGCCCTCCCGCTCATCGTGCTCCGGCAGCGCCTCCCAGGCCTGCTGGTCGATAAAGCCGGCGTCGTAACTGCCATTCAGCACGCTCCGGGCGAGCGAGCGCGTGTCGGAAAAATGCCGCAACGAGCCGGGGATGGGCAGCAGCTCGAGCGCGAGGTCGCTCTTGGCCAAGCCGTTGCGCTGAAGCAGCTCGAGCCCCGCGTGGTGTGTACGCGCATCGCGAGCGGGACCGAAGGCAACCTTTTTGCCGCGCAGATCCTCGACGGCCCGGACATCCGAGTCGTGCCGCACGACCAGCAACCCGCTGCGCGCGCTGCGCCGTTGCTCGTCGGCGGAAACGGCGATCACCCGGAAACGCTCCCGATCACCGAGCTGACCGTACTGAACCGGCGAAACGACCGCCAAATGGTAGAACCCCAGCCCCAGGTTCGGCTTGACCTGGATCGGCAGGCACAGATCGAGCGCGACCTGCCGGCCGGTATGCTCGCTCAGCGCCTTGCGCAGCGGTTCGTACGGCGCGAAGGGGTTCAGCAGCTCCAGCAGGTTCCCACCGGTCGATGCACGCTCGTCGGCCACCAACGCGACCACCAGCGGCTTGCCGACGCCGAGCAGATTGAGAAGCGGGATACCGCCGCTACGGCATCCGGCATTTGCGAGCAGTGTAACGATGGACAGTGCTAATAGGGGGCAGCTTGCGTTCCGTCGCATGATCGACTCCTTTCGTTACGCATTATGGCGTCTAGCCCAGGCGGTAGTCGAGTAGCGCGTCGCGATCAAAAACCGGCCCGTCCGAACATGCCAGGGCCCACCGCCAGCCGTCCGGTCGCGTCGAGTCCGCCACGCGCACCACGCACGACAGGCACGCGCCCAGGCCACAGCCCATCGTGCGCTCGATGCATAACTGACAATCGAGGTTGAACTTACGTGTCAACCCGGCTACTTCCCGCAACATCGGCTCCGGCCCGCAAGCCAGCGTCGTCGGACGACCTTGCCGCGTCTTTAGTTGGACGCACCACCGATGCAAGGCATCGGTCACCAGGCCGGCCATGCCAAGTGAACCGTCGTTGGTGGTGATGATCGCCTCAAAAGGGGCTCCCGCGGGGAAATCGACACAACGGCGGGGCGTCCCATCAGTGGCCGGTTCGCCGGACAGACGCAGCGGGAGCAGCTCACGCGTGGTGGCGCCGAAGACGGTAGTCACGTCACGGTGCCCGAGCTCGTGCAATCGGCGGGCGAGATAAAGCAAGGGGGGAATCCCGCCGCCGCCGCCGATGCACACCACGGGAACATCCGGGCCCGGTATGTCGAAGCCGTGGCCGAGCGGACCGGTGATGTTGAGCGTCTGTCCCGGGCGCAGTCTCTCAAGCCAGCCGGTTCCGACACCGACGGTTCGCGAGATGATACAGAGGTGGTTTTGCCCGCTCTCATCCCGGCATTGGTCGGCGATGCTGAACGGCCGACGCAGAAACGCCTGGGGACGCTGCCGATCGCCGAATGGCGGTGACGGAAACTCGTCGGCCAGCCAAGTCAGCGTGGTCGGCGTCGCATCGACCTCGTCCGCACACTGAACTTGCAGGAACTGCCCCGGGTTCGACGCAGGGAACTCCGGCAGAACGAGCTCGACCTCGACGTGCTCACGGCAAATCGCGGTCACGTTCACGACCCGCGCGTCCCGCGCACATACACACGCCGTGCTGGAAAGGCTATTCATCGACACGTCGGCGGGTTATAAAGCGCATCAGTTACGTCTGCCAGGGCGAGCAGTGTCCCGACACACGCGGAAACCCGGATGCAGTCACGACGTCCGGGGCGTCAAGAGAAGCGGCGTGGAAAAACAGGCCACCGGAAAAAGCTTCCGGGACCGAACCCAAAGGTCGATCCCGGAAGTGCGCCACGGCTAGAACAGCCGCGTATTCCAGTTATGGTTGTCGCCTCGACCTTCCCCGAGGCCCGCGATCGCACTATACCCGATCGCCCAGGGGCTGTCTACCCGGCCTCCCCAAATTGCCTGAAGGCGGGCCATTTTCCACAAGTCTATTGCACACAATAGGTTACAGAAGTCGGGCGAGGCAGGGATCATCGATCCACCACTGCCGCGGCGCGGCCTTACGGCGCCTCGCTTTTCCACGTTTCGAGCTGTTTGCGGAGCGTCTCTTCCGCCGGCGAGCGCAGCGCGTGGGCGATATCTAACGCTTCTTGCAGTGTGCTGATAGCCTGCTCGCGTTCGCCCGATTGCATGCGCACAGCGGCGATCTCCCGCAGACAAACGAGCTGGTTGATCAGATCAACGTCTTGGCGGAACCGCTCGAGCGCTAATTCGTATTGCCCCAACGCCGCCTGCCATTGCTCCATTGCCTGGTAGATGCTGCCCAGCGCGACCCGCACGCGTGGCTTCGAGCCTTCGGGCGCCAGGGCCAGGCAGCGGCTGGTGGCATCCAGTGCTTCCTTCCAGCGCTGCTGCCCCCGGTAGCACTGCCCGATGAGCATCCAGGCGGTGGCCTCGCTTCGCCGCGAGCCGGTCTCTTGCGCCGCCGCGAGCGTACGCCGGTGCATTTCAAGGGCCGCGTCGTGCTCCTCCAGGTCCTGGTAGATGAGCGCCAATTTGCTCGCCGCCGGCGCCTCGGCCAGCACGTCGCCCAGCTCGTGCAACGCGCCCAGCACGAGCCGTTGCCACTCGGCCGCGTGCCGATAGTCCTGACGCCGGATCTCTCGCCGCTGTTCCTCCGTCAACTCGATGCCGGGCGGAAGCCGACGTGAGAGATACAGGTCGCAAATGGTGTTCATGGCGGCGAGTTGCCCATAGGGGTTGCCCGCCTCGTACGAGATCAGCAGCGCCGACCGGACGCGCTCCAGGGCGGCGTCGAAACTCCCCGAAAGGCGCACTATCACGCCACGCGCCAGCTCCGCTTCGGCCAGGTCGTACGGGTCGCCAGCCCGGCGGGCCGAGCGCGTCAGCACGTGCAGCCGGGCGGCACCCGCCTCGCGCGCCCGCGGGCCGACCCGCATTTCGATCTGCGCCAGCAGCGCCAACGCGGGCCGATACTCCCGATCGTATTCCACCGCCTTGGCCGCGTAGTAGGCGGCATCACGCATGTTCTCGGCTCGGGCCGCGGCGATCGCCTTGGCGTAATACTCCAGTGCGCTCGGCGACTTACACGGCGGTGCGAAGATCAGCTTGCGGGCCTGCTCGTCGAGCTGCGGGGCACCCAGCCGCGACAGAACCCAATGCGTCGCCTGGTCCAGAGCGTCGAACAGCCGGCTCGGATCGATCGCAGCCGCATCTTGTAGCGTGCCACCGCCGTCGGGACGCATCAGCTTCAGATCTAGCCGGACCGAGTCAGCCGGGCCGCTGCATGTTCCGGTCAGGTAAAGCTCCCCACCCAGCAGCCGCACCACTCGCGACCACTCCGGCTGCTCGGTCGCCTCCTCCCGCAGTTCGTGCCGTCCCTGGTAAGCCCGCACCGTAGGGATAACGATCAGGGACGGCGTGCGCTGCAACCGCCAGGTGAGCGTTTCCTGGACGGCCACCGCTATCCACGTGTCGCGCGGGTCGCTATCGTCCGCGGGCTGGAAGCCGACCACGGCCAGGTGGGTGTAACCGCGTGGCGGCTTGGCCGGCTGCGAACCCGGTTTCTGCTCCGCGTCTCTACGTCCGCCACTGGGGGCGGACGCTACATTACGCGGGGAGACTTGGGCGCCGACCGCGGGGGATATCGCGACGCACAGCGCCACGCCGAGCAGGGTTCGCCGGACTCGGAGGCCTGCCCTGAGCGAAGCCGAAGGGTCCGGCGCTACTGTGTGGTTCACAGGCGACTCCGTGTCTCCACGTCCGCCACTGGGGGCGGACGCTACATTCTCTGATAGTTGTCCGGGGCTGCCGCCGCTCGGGCGCGGGGCATTGTAACGCCACTCGGCCGTTACACGACGTTTTCGTTCGAGCACGACGCGGGTAACATCGCGGCGAAACCCACTCGTGAGGGCTGCTGGCAATGATCCTCACTTTCTATCGCACGCGAAGCTTCCTCGTGACGTTGGCCTGCGCGTTGCTGCTGGCGGCGGACGCTACCGCGACGGGCCGACGCGACTGGTGCCTCATCCCGCTCGGCTCGTTCCCACTCCAGCCGGGAACGCAGGAGATTCGCGTGGCGCGGCCGTACGATCGCTTCGGCATCATCCGTTCGCCGATCGTATTTGTAGCGTTGTTCGATCCCGGCCAGCGGCCGCCGGTGCCCGGCGAGATCCGCTTCACAGCCGCCGAGCGGCCCTACCCGACCTGGAGCATTCGACACCCCGGGCAAATGTACGTCATCGGCACGGCGGCGTTGGAGCGGGACAGCACGGCCGACGGGCGACACCTCACGCTGCGCGTCGAGGCAAGGAACTGCGCTCCACAGTTGGCGCTGATGGCGAGCGGGGCGGCAGACCTCAGGCTGGCAGGGGAAGCGGCCCTGGGACCGCTGGACGGAGTCGTGCGGAACCTTCCGCGCAGCGCGGCGCGGGAGTATCTGAAAGCGGCGGTCGCTGCCGCCGGCGGCGAGCTGGAGCGGGCCAAAAGGGACTTCACGCGCTTGGCAAGCAGCTCGGATGAGACCATTGCGCGTTTCGCCCGCGCCGCCCTACGCCGCATTCGCTTCGCCGAGGCGGAAGCGGGGATGAAGCACGACTTCGCCACCCACTACCGCTTCGGGCTCTACGCGCAGCACTGCGGGATGTTTCGGGCCGCCCGGTTGCACTTCGAGCAGGCCCTGGCCGCCGACCAACGCCATCCCGACGCCTGGTTTCGGCTGGGCGAGATGATGGAGCGCTGCGGCGACCCGCTCGAGGACGTGGCGGCGGTGATGGAGCGTGCCGGGCAGACGGCGGGCATGAAAGCGAACGACTGGGACGTGCTCGTGACGCTCCTGCGATCCGAGAAGTACTACGACGTACAGGACAGCCGAGAGGTCGAGCTCCGCGCCGAGATGAGCCGCGCGCAGATCGAGAGGATCAAGCGCCAGTGGCATTGGGTGGAACAGATGATCTACGGCGCATCCGGCGGCCGACTGAAGCTCAATACGCGCTTCGTGGAGATCACGGATGAAGCGGGCCGGCGGTACACCACCGAGCCGTGCGGCGTGTTCGGACCCGCTGACGAATTCATCCCGCAGCGCGGCAGCTACGACTCGGTGCTGTCGTTCCGTCCGCGGGGCAAGGCGGAGACGGTGGGAGCCGACTGCGGGCCCAACGGTGCCGCACTCAGCGACATCGCTGCCCGGGCCGGGTGGGACATCTGCCTGCGAGAATGGACGCGGCAATTCGACTGGACGGTGCGCGCCACCGAGTTGGCCGAGCTGTTCCCCCTCGCCGACCACTCCGACGGCTGCGGGCATCAGCCGATCCCGTCGCTGGGCTACGGCCTGCGGGCGGCGTTTCGTTATTACGTTCCGCCGGCGGTATATCGACGTGTCGAGACCGCCGACCCGGACACCGGCACAGGCTACATCCGCGCGTGGTTCGTCAGCGACCCTGACGGTAGGGGCAAAGATCATCTTTGCCCTCCCACCGGCGATGACCCCGTGACCGGCGGCATCGTCCAGAAGTACGGCCCGGACCAAACCCGAGACTGGCCCCGCCGACTCGTCGTCTCGCAGACGGACTTCGTGGACCTCAACAAGGTTTATGCGGACGCCGGCCTGACGCCACGCCCCCCGGCGATTACGGCCGCGACGGCGTTCCTGCGCTCGCCCGCCCGACAGGAAACACGCCTCTGGCTGGGCTTCAACGACGGCATCGCCGTGTGGCTCAACGGGCGCATGCTCCACCGCGGCGACTACTATGCGGTGAACAAGTTCGCCGACCAAAACCTGACCAACACGCTCGCCAAGGCGGCCACGTTGCGGAAAGGTTGGAATCGCATTGATTGTGCGGTCGAAGCCTGGCCCGAGCCGTTCGACCGGGGCTTCGGGTTCTCCGTCCGCATTTGCGACTTCGACAACCGGCCGATCGAAGGCCTGCGCGCCGCCGAGCGGGAGCGCGACGTGCCCGCCTCCGTCATGCCGGATACGTTCCTCCCGCGTCCCGGCAATCTCTACAAGTGGGACGCCGTCCGCGACGACATCCACGAGAAGTTGCCGCTGCTGACGGCCGAATGGCTGCGTGAGTATGCCGGTCTGCACCCGGACTTCCAGATTCGCGGCGGCATCGACGGCGTGCACGGCTACGTTTCATTGGGGTCGCCCGAGGACCTCAGCGGCCGGCAGCGCGGCGGCGTGACGATGCACGACCGCGTGCGCGACTGGAACGCCGAGCAAGATCGCGACCTGCAACTCAATAACCTGCTCGACTGGAATCACGAATCGGTGGCCGTATACCCGTTTCTCAAGCATCCAGCACCAGCCGCTGGTGCTGGACGGCATCTGCTGGTCATCCGTCCGGAGGCTGTCGAAGTGCTTCTCACGTGCCTGCGCGAGTCGCCGCGGGCCGCACAACTCTTCGGCACCACGCCCGTGCGAAACCGGATTCTCGGTTACATCCGCATCGGCGATGGCGAACGCGCCCGCCACCTGATCGTCGCCGAAACGCTCCTACCGACGCCGCTGCCGATTGATGAAGAAGACTTGCTGAGCCCGTAGAACCAGTTCCACAAGTGGCTGGAGGCCACCGGCAGCTTGCTGCCGGTGGAACTCTCGTGCCGGGGGTGGTATACTGCGAATTGGCCGATACGCCTGGTACCTCGGCCGAGCACGTCCGCGGAGGCCAGGCGCCCGGTCGGCAGGAGGAGCAGAAGGGCTTCGCAGATTTCGCCAAATCGCTGAGGAGACCGACCCATGCACTGCAAAGGCAAGCTAATCGTTCACGTAGCCGCGTTCGCGATCCTCAACCTGGGGGCCAACGCTCTCGCTCAGGATCGGGCGCCGGTCCTGGCGGACACCAACGACACTTGCTCGGCACTCAGCTATACGGTCGTCGAACGCGACAGATGGCCGTCCCCTGAGAATGCAGGTGACGCTATCGGCGGCAGCGTTGACCTGAGTGTCCACTACTTCATCACCGCCGAGGACGCCCCGTGCCTGCTGTCGGGTTCGACAATCGACGACATCGCCGTGATCACCCTCCACGGCGAGGCGCCGCTGGACCTTGACGATATCGAGATCTGGATCACGCGCGACCGAGAGACCTGGATCAGGACCGAAATCGTCGAATCCGGCCTCTGGCAGATCGGCACCTCTATCACCATCCGCGAGCGATGTCCCGCTGAGGTCAAGTCAGGCTACTATCTCGTTTCGGTCGATACCGTAAACGGACGCATCCCAATCGCGGAGTGTATCTTCAACGCGGATGACGATCCCCAAAGCACGCACAGCTTCTTCGAGGGGGGCCTCCGCTCCGGGCAATGTGGTAGTGCTCTGCCCGATTACGTTAGCTCGAAGTGCTGGGATACGGATTGGCCGGGGCCGGAGTTCGTTGCAGGGGCAGCGGCAGGCGTTGAATTCTACGGGTGCGAATGGGATGACAATCGCCGGAGCTGGCGCTACATGTTCAGACTGGACGGCATTTTCACAGGCGAGAACGACGCTCCGATTGGTGATGCCTACGTCGATGACATGAGCGTGTTCATCGACAAAACACCGAGCTACCTCGGCGAAGGCTTTCCCGGAGTAGGTGCGTGGCACCTCGATGAGGACGGCCCAGATGCGTTTGACGAGGTAGCGGAGTTTGTTTGCACAGAAGCGATCAACGCGGCCGGAGGCGTGTTCGGCTTCTTCTTCACGACTGGCATTGCACTTGCAGACGCACTGGCGGAAGCTCCAGATATATCGTGGACCGCACCCTACCGCACGTATCTGTATGCCTCCTGCTATTGCCACTATGATCTCTTCGTTCCCCCCGACACGCCCTGGACACTAGAATTCGATCTGCATGCCAGCTACAACTGTTGGCCCGTTCTCGGAGCGGTCGCGTTGTCGTCCGATGTTCCTTGGGCCGGTGCTCACAGCGAGGGCGTGATTGTGTTTTCGGACACCTCTCCGCCAGCCCCGACTGAGGGCGACCTGATCTCGCTGGATGTGTGGATGAGCTCGCAAGCCGAAGATTGGGATAAGCAGTACGTCGTGGACGCGCCGGTGGCCGGGCAGGACGTGTGGTTTCATTTCGAGTACGACTGGACCGGCAGCGAGACGTGTCCGACGCATCATGTGGAGCTGCGCCTTGACGGGAACATCCAGTGTCAAGGGGACGTGGCGGGTGTGCCGGGTTGGAGCAGGGTGACGATCTGCTGCACCAGCCCCTGGACGGCGGTCGCTGGGCCGCACACGTTGACCGGCGAGACGGACACTTGGGGCCAGGTCGACGAGGTGAACGAGAACAACAACGACATGGACCACTATTTCACGGTGCCCACGCAGGACACGACGCCGCCGGAGACGTGGATCACGTACGGGCCCAGCGGCGAGATCGAGTACAACGACGTGACGTTTACCTGGCTCGGGGACGACGACATCACCTATCACGATGAGCTGGAGTATTCCTGCATCCTGGAGGGATACGACGGCTCCTGGTCAGGCTGGGACACCTCGACCGGCAAGACGTACAACGATCTGCCGGACGCCGGCTACACCTTCCGGGTGAAGGCCCGGGACGAGGCCCACAATGAGGACCCCACGCCGGACACTCGGTCCTTTACCGTCGCCGTCCCGGACAGCTACATCGTGAGGCCCGACGGCAGTGGCGACTTCCCCACGATCCAGGCGGCGATCGATGCGGCCAGCGACGGGATGCACATCCTGCTCGCCGACGGCACGTTCTACGGCGACGGCAACCGGGACATCGACTTCCTCGGCAAGGGCATCACCGTCCGCTCGCAGAGCGACAACCCCGAAAGCTGCATCATCGACTGCCAGGGCAGCGAGGCGGAGCCGCACCGGGGGTTCATCTTCCAGAATGGAGAAGGTACTACGACGGTGCTGCGTGGTGTGACGATCACGAATGGGCGTACTGACGACCGGGGTTCGGCAATCCGTTGCTTCGGTGGCGACCCCGAACCAACATTGACCAACTGTATCATCTCTAACAATCGGGGCAGATGTGCTGTGTATTACTTAGGCAACGGCCATGCGTACATTGAGGAGTGCAAGTTCATCAACAATGTTGGAGGTGGTCGTGGTGCTCTTTACCTTGAATTTACATATTATACTTCAGCCGATTTGACGAACTGTACATTTCAAGGCAATTCATGCTCGTCCCTTGGAGGGGCGATAGTGGCGTTTGGAGAAGACGCCGAATACGTACATCTCAGGTTGACGAATTGCGTTTTTACCGACAACACAGCCGGTGCGATGGGTGGAGCCATATACACGTATGACTGCTCTCTTGAATGTACCGGTTGTTTTATTTCTGGCAATTCGTCGGAATTCGGCGGAGGTATCGCTCGCGTAGGCTATGATCCGGACTGCAGCGAGATATTGACAGACTGTGTTTTGTCCGACAACGTTGCCACGAACAGCGGAGGTGCGATGTGGACTGAAGGCGGTACCGCGTTCAGAAACTGCACACTGGTAGGCAACAGCGCTCCCTCGGCGGGCGGTGTGGAAGGCTACCCCACCGTTACATTTGAGAACACCATTATCGCACTGAGCACTGAAGGGCAGGCCGTGAGTTGTCCCAATGCTGTACTGTCCTGCTGCGACGTCTACGGCAACGCGGGCGGCGATTGGGTGGGCGACATCGCAGACCAGTACGGCATCAACGGCAACATCTCGGAAGACCCG
>Ga0114919_10003452_pt1 | contig 12765 bp, 5 predicted proteins | sample BlataG_FD_88682 | JGI IMG/M metagenome (GOLD analysis project Ga0114919, IMG submission 88682) | Deep subsurface microbial communities from Black Sea to uncover new lineages of life (NeLLi) - Black_00105 metaG | ecosystem: Environmental > Aquatic > Marine > Oceanic > Sediment | place: Atlantic... | reverse complement strand
TGAAATGCGGCGACAGCCTGTTCTGCAGTGAATTGAGCAAATTCGGGGGATTCAGACACGGTCTGTATTACTACAAAGGAGGAACCGCGCGATCTCCTGCGATGAGTTATGTCTCTGCTGACAACAACAGAAATCGAGTCAGGTGGAAGATGTGGATACGCCTCAAGAATGCGCTTGTTAATGGCGTCGCGGTATGCGTAACTGTCCAGCAAGTAAAAATAGAATTCGTCCGAACCTCTCCATGGACTCATCGCATCCATCGCACTCCCACCGATCAAACTCGCCCTATTCTCAGAAGCGACGGAGGCGATCGCGGATGATTGATATCTCGGAACCAGACTGTACAGGTAGAATATGATCGGTATCATTACCAGAAAGATGGTACCGATGCTGAGCCACGGTCGCTTGAGAATGGCCAGTATTACAGGCAGAACTATGGAACGAGCAGAGATTCGTGCGTCCGGAGATATTACGTCTTCGTATGTTGTATCTTGACTGTCGTACGGCATTTGCCTAACCTTAATTTCAGTTTCTGTAAAGGTGTTTTAAAACAATACGTTTTTTTCTAAATACGAAATGATGTATCCGGCAAAAATATGACTTTCGAGCTTTGCTTTAAAATTCTTATAAATTTGAAAATACAATAATTGCTGTGACAAACCCCATGATCTGAAGTGTCCTTTCCATCCATGTCCAAACATCACGCCATCTTGAGATTCTCGGAACAATAATCAGATCCCCACCTGAGACGATTGGGAGCTCCGAGTATCGCCCGCTCTGCATGAATTTATGAACATTAACTATATTTCTCACGAGTTGACCGTTAACATGTGTTATATGTATGATCCGTCTCCTGTCACCCCCCAAGTTCTGTCTATAATCATATCCATAGGAACCACCGATCTCGCCAGCTTTCACAAGAAGATCCATCAAGTTGTCGCCAGGTATAACAGGGTATAAACCGGGTTCACTTACGGCTCCCAATACCCTTGCAGACCATTTAGATGAAATGCGGGGAACAGTGATGATGTCATTATCGAGAATTTCAGGCGGCAAAACAAGACTATCGCTGATAAAGTATTCGTTCATGTTTATCGTGTATTGCTTCCTTTGTAAGTTCTCAATACGCATGATATAAACACGAAAGTTATCGGCTTCCTCAGTGAAACCACCAGCCATTGCCAGGGCTTGCTGCAAGTTAAGTGGACTCTCAGCCTCGAATTTCCCAGGATGACTTATCTCCCCAAAAACATGGAATTTCAACATCCTGTCTTCTGTAACTATTACGAAGATGTCCGGTTCCAGATCGAAGCGCAATAGAGCGCTTCTTAACAGATCCTTTACATCATCCGCAGAAAGCCCTTCAATAGGAACACCCGCCAACAGCGGATACTCGCATGATCCATCCTTAAGGATCATTACCGCCTGAGTGAATTCCGGATGACCGGACACCGTGATCTTAAGTTGATTCCCGGGTCGAATGTATGCGGGAGCACCAATGGACAAGGTATTGACGTAGAGCAGCAGCAACCAGGTCATACATTTCAAGCAAACACTTTTATTTAAAATGTTACTTATTGTCATTTAGTTCCATTTACTAATTTATGAAGCAAGCATACAATTTAATATTTTTTCTAAAAAAACAAGCGCTTTTTTCGGTTGTTATTAGTTTCTCTGAATTAACTTGCCAAAATTTAAAGATCATATTTCGGTTAACAGAATCTCCAACGCTCTCAGTATATAATCCGCATCTCAGGTCATTCATAATCCTCATGTTATACGCTTAAAAATCAGACCCTGGTATTCTTCCTCCGATTACTGAATCCTCATGGTGTTAAAAAGGCTAAACTGTTTGCCCAGTAGATTATGGCTAAAGCAGCCATGGCGAAGATAAGAACAAATGGCAGACACTTCCTGACTATGAGCAGGTAATTATCGACTCCCGATATCTGAGCTGCAAACCTGGCTTCGATAGCGCTCGGAAGCATGACATCTCCCAGTCCCGCCAGCAGTGCGATCCCGGAACAGACGACGATCTCATTGCGTCCGAGTAATGACAGAAGGAACGGAATCCCGAAGACCATAGCCGATGCAAACGCCGAAACGCCTCCGAAGACCGGAAGGCTCACAATCAGTCCCAGAAAAGTGAGCGCTACCGGCAGCGACAACACCGTCACCACCAGCAGTCCGCGAACACCCGTCAAGGTCATTACCTGGAGAAACATCCCGATTCCCGCCAGCAAACCGAGTACCGGAAGTCCTGTCAGCAGAGCCCTGTATGCAGCACTCGCCGGGCGCACCTTCTCCCCGAGGAACAAGCCGACGACTGCGCCGATTATGAATATCAACGGTATTCCGATGTCCGGAATAACACTGGGAAACAACCTGATGGATGCCATCAGTGCGAATACTGCAAACAGTGGAAGGTATAACGTCCAGTTATATCTGCTCTGATTCTTCCCTGAAAGGCCCGGTGGGTCAGACATTCTTGTCTGACTCCTTTCGATCTGCGACGCGTCAGCCTTCTTCAGGTAAGGGTAACCGAGCGTGAAAGCAGCAGTGAGAGCCAGTGGAAAAGCCGCGAAAGCAAGTGGGCCTGTGAAGCCTATATAAGGCATATCCACGCCCTGTCCGATCAACATCGCCAGCAGGTTTATCGGCGGTGCGAACATCCCCATAATCGAGATCAACGCCACCATCGCACCGGTCGTTACCCGCGGCATGCCAAGTGCAATGAGTGTCGGGGCGATCAAAGCCCCCGTCGTCAGAACCGATGTTGTCGTTATCCCGGTCAGCATAGCTGGAAACATGATGAAGATCGTCAGCAATGCTGTCAACAACGCCGGTTTTCGTCCGAATTTTCGGGTGATCAGATTTGCCAGTGATCGGAGCGCGCCATTCTCTTCTATGACCCGCATGAAAAAAATGGCTGTGAAGATTATCATCATGGGGTCGAAATAGGTGAAAGCCCCCTCCACCAGATGCCTGGGATGAAGACCGTGCCCTTGCAGACTGCCCATCATGCCGCCGGCAATGGCTCCGAACATCAGCGAAATGCCGATCGGCTGACGACGCCAGAAGGACAGTGCGACAAACACCGTCACCATAACCCCGAATATCCACCATCCGTATGTCAGAATATCGTAAGGGGGCACCGTTTAATTCACCACAATTGATTGATCTCACCTACCCCCCTTAATATTGATTGATCCCCCCTACCCCCCTTAGTAAGGGGGGAGAAAGGGGGGATTGTGTTCAGTACCCCCGCGCTGCTCCGCCACGGCGCTTGTCAGCCGCCCCGCAAAAAACCTTTCTACTCAACGGAGGCAGCGTTATGCCGTGTGCACCCCCGAAATAGACATGGTAGGGCGGCGCCAGAAGTACCTGATAACCTGCTTTTTTAAGAAATTTCAACATCTTGATGTCGCACCGGTTTTCAATAACAATCTGCTCGAAAACCGGAAAGAATCTCGGATAATCTATGGCTGCAGATATGTCGAGGTTGAAATCGACAACGTTTACCACGATTTGTGCAACGGCGGCTATGATGCGCGATCCGCCAGGCGTTCCCACTACCAGTACAACGCTGTTGTCCTTCAGCATAATCAGGGGTGTCATGTTCGAGCGGGGTCGCTTGTTGCCCATGATAAAGTTCAGGGTATCTCTCACCATCGTTGGATCTGCTTCTGCCTGTGGAAGGCTGAAGTCAGCCATCAGATCATTGAGGAACAGACCGGTTCGTCCCGCCATGACGCCTGCCCCGAAGAAGTGGTTAATCGACTGCGTGAGCGATACCGCATTCCCCCAACTATCTACTATGACGAGATGAGTTGTATTTCCGTGATCCTTCAGATCACCGGTAACCGGGGAACGGATGCTGACTTCTGCCTCTGCCGATATGCCCTCTGCTGCAAGCCTGGCATGTTCGACAGTCAACATTCGCTGCCAGTCGGTCCTGATGACGGCGGGATCGGAAATGAGGAAGCGGGCGTCGGTATATGCCTGTTGAAAGCACTGGGACATGAGATGTATCGAAACAGGATCGCCCAGACCTCCATCGGTGGCTCCTGTTATTTCGAACAGGTTCAAGGCTTCAATCAGCGCAGCGCCGCCACGGCTCGGAGGAGGCACCGTCAGTATTTCGTAACCCCTGTATTCACCTCTGATCGGATCGGTGACTTCGATCCGGCAGAACTCCAGGTCGTCGATAGTCATCTTTCCACCGCCGGCAGTAACAGCCTCCACGATCGCCTCGGCTATCGGTCCCCGGTAGAACGATCTGAGACCGCGTTTTGTCAGCGTGCGGATAGTCTCCGCCAGTTTAGGCTGCCGTAATGTATCACCGACTTCGTACGGCAGCAGCACAGGTTCCTGATCGAGGCTGTCACTTGGTTCGTCCATATCCAGCTTTTTGAGGAAGGTCTCAGCGAGCAGGCTGTCCTGTGAGATCATATCGAAATAGCCCGCGATCAGGTCTGCCAGCGTTGGGTTTACGGGGAAGCCTTCTTCTGCGATCCGTATGGCGTCACGGGTCAGGCGCTCAAGCGGGAGCGTATGCCACCTTTCATACATCTCCGCCCAACCTGCGGCTGCCGAGGGAACACAGACTGATGTTCCGCCCAGTTTCATGCGTATATGGTTGGTGTCCGCAGGATCGGTGTAGATCGATGGATCAATTTTGGCAGGTGCGCGCTCGCGATAGTTGACAACCTTTGCCTCCCCGTCTGACATTCTGACAATTGCAAATCCGCCGCCGCCAAGACCCGACGCATGCGGTTCAACCACGTTGAGCATGAACAGGGCGGCAAGTGCTGCGTCTACAGCGTTGCCTCCCTCTTCGAGCACCGACAGACCTGCCTCGGAGGCAAGAGGGTGAGCGGCAACCACCATGCCGTTCTCAGCAGTGACCGGTGGAGGTGCCGGTTCCAGAGGCGTAACCTGCCACTTCGGTGCACAACCGGTAAGAAGACAAACAGAACAGACGATGCATGTTATCGAAGCTAAAAGGGCTGATCTGTTGTAGACCCACCCCCTCGCAATCGGAAATTCTGTAGATGAAAACAACGCTCCTCCAAGGCTTGAAATTAGGCTTCAAATATAGAAATTAGTAATGTGAAAAGCAAGGCTGTCATAGCCTATTAATCACGACATCATAATGCATACGATTAAGGAGCTGTTGGACTGCATGTTCGAAGCAGGGGTATTCTGTTTTTGATTCCCTTGATCGGGGCATGAAACCGTTAATCTATTTTTTTCGTGCGGTAATGTTGCTTATATTATCAGCAACTTGGAAAGCTGGAATAATCACGCTGCATCGAAGTAACCGGTGGCGCAGACATTCCTGTCTGCGATCCAAAGTAACTGGTGGCGCAGACATTAAATGGAGTTACTGGTGGCGCAGACATTCCTGTCTGCGATCCGCCATTAGGCGGATGAATAAGGAGTCAGACAAGAATGTCTGACCCACCTGGTCTTTTATGGATAAGGAGTCAGACAAGAATGTCTGACCCACCTGGTCTTTTATGGATAAGGAGTCAGACAAGAATGTCTGACCCACCGGCTCTATGGATAGGGAGTCAGACAAGAATGTCTGACCTACTGGCTTGATTTTGAAAAGTGTGCTGTAACTTATATGAAAAAACCCCTTACCATCCACACCGGCTTGCTGCATCCCGAGCTTGAGCGCGCATTCGTAGCTGAATTGAAGGCAATAAAACAGACAGATCCGCTTGAACCGGTGGTCGTTCTGGTAGGCTCGAACCTGCTGAGGGACTACCTGGGATTCCGTTTGATCGAAACCGGACTCAACCTGTTCAACATCCGTTTCCTTACAATCTCCGACCTCGCGCGGGATCTGTCACTCCTTGAAAATGTCGCCGACAGTCGTTCAGACCTGCCTGCAGATGGTCAACTCGGCGCTGTAATCGTTGCCGCCGAAGCCCTGACAGGAACGGGATATTTCCAGAAAATCCTGAACCGCACCGGCTTCATGCGCGCGCTGACGCAAACCTTCATCGACCTTGATGAAGCGCTGATCGACACCATTGAAGATGCGGCACGCCTCGATCGAACCGGGAAACTGAAGTCGGTTTCAGAACTCCGGCATAAATACATCGGGCTCATAAAAGGTTTCCGGTCATATCTCGATGACCTTCTGCCTGTCCCGGAATTCCGGAAACGTTTCGCACAAACATATCAGACGGAAACCCTTTTCATATACGGTCTCTACGATTTCAACGCAGCGCAATGGAGGTTTTTGAGCTCTCTCTCCGGCGAAATAAAGTTCAGGGTCTTTCTGCCATACCAACCCGGAGATGACTTCGGCGGTGCGTTCAGATATGCTGAAACTGCTCTTGATTTATTTCGGAAACTGCAAAAGAATACCCCCCCCCTTTATACTCCCCCGGAAACCGGGGAGGGGATAGAATCAGAACCTGTCAATGAAGAAAAGACCGGTTACGGACACCACCTCTTCCGCTTCAAACCGGATGAGAAGACTGCTGGTTATATACCGTCTGATCGCAGGTTATCCGTCTTCACCTCCCCGGATACAGCGTCGGAAGTCAAGGGTATAGTCAGCCGCATCAACGAACTGGCGTTATGGAAGGATGTGCCGCTGCACCGGATCGGAGTGTTGTTGTACCACCCGGAGCATTACCTTGAACCGCTGAGATACGAACTCGAACACGCCGGTATTCCGTACGTCGACACAATCGGCACCGCACTGGGGCAGTCACCCGAAGGAAGAACTTTTTATGCCCTGCTGTGCCTGGCAGGACGAATCCTTCCACATAAACAGCTCGTTGATCTGATCGCCTCTTCGGACATGAAGCTCGTTGACGCTGGTGATCCTGAACCGACTACACAACCGGATACCGCTGCATGGGAGACAATCAGCGTCGAAACCGGCATTTTGGAAGGTGATTTGAAGCAATGGATGAACCGGCTTGACCAACTTGAGAAAAACCTTGACCACGATGATCCCGGCAGGAGACGCAAGTCGCACCTGATAAATCAAGACCAGATCAACTCCTTCAGGATATTCATAGAGCGACTCTTCAAGTCATGGGGTAACCTGCCCGATAAGGCGACATGGACACAGTTTTCTGATGGTGCTGTGCAGCTTGCTCTCGACTTCCTGCCGGAGAACGATACTACCTCATTATTGTCAGAAACAGTTCGGGAGCTTCGCCATCTTGACGAACTGACCGGGCGGATTGAACGGGAACGGTTCGTCGCTGCTGCAGGACAAAACCTCGATGCTGTAAGGTTGAAAAGGGGACGTTACGGTCGGGACGGAATAACAATATGCGACAGGATGTCAAGCCGCGGCGTATCATTTGACCAGCTTTTCATACCCGGTTTGGCACAGGGGATGGTGCCGGCGGCTCCACGTGAAGACCCGATACTCAGCGACATGGAACGTCGCGATATCAACAAGCAATTTTCCGGAAGTGATCACTCTTCCGCCCACAAATTACTGCTGCCTCTGCCGTTGAAATCAGCGCGACTGGAAGAAGAACGACTCCTGTTCGCGCTCGCTGTCGACGCCGCCGGGAAGGGTCTGGTGCTGAGCTATCCCGGTCGAGGTACCGGTGGGAAGGAATGTATTCCTTCACGCTTCCTGCTCGAAGTCTGCCGTATCGCTTCAGGAAAACTGGTTGATTCGGAACAGCTTGATAAGCTCGACTTCTTCGAGAACGACGCCGATCCCACGAAACATGAAAAACTGACCAGCAGGGCAATCGATGCGGCAGCATTCCCGCTTCAATGGGTGAGCGCAAACGTGGGCTCGACCGGCAGCGAAGAAGCTTACCGGGAGCTCTTCGAGGGAAGATCGGAGCGATGCCGGCGATGCAGTGAGGTTTCCCGGCACAGGACTGCGGGAGATCGATTTACCGCATGGGATGGAGTTATGCCCCCTCGATGGAGCGCTCGGAGTTCGATTGATGACAGGTACAGTGTAACGAGCCTTGAGCGCTATTCGGACTGTCCGTTCAAGTACTTCATCCTGGACGTATTGAAGGTAGCGGAATGGGAAGAGCCGGAAATGCTGCTCGAACCTCTTCCGATGACAATCGGTCAGGTCGTTCACTCGATCCTCGAGAACTTCTACACACACGCGCAAAATGAAGAGCGTATCCCGCTTGATGAAGGTGACATGGATTGGTCTAAGACAATTATTGCAACACTGGTTACCGATGAATTAAAGAGGGTTGAAGCACATTATCCTATACCGCGTCCGATATGGGAGCTGGTAGCTCGGCGGCTGAAAAAGAGGCTTCTGCGCTTCATCGCTGAGGATGCTGCCCGTGCTGATCGTTTCCCGTTTCATGAAGCCGAGGTCGAGATCGACCGGACTGTTACCTTTGAAACAGGTGAAGGACCTTACAATATGCACCTGACGGGAAAGGTTGACAGGATCGATATGACCGGGGATGGGAAGGCGATCCGGGTGATCGACTACAAGACGGGACAGGTTCATGCCGGTGCTGACAGGTTCGACGGCGGCAGAGCGCTGCAGCTTCCCATCTACTTGAAAGCAATGTTGGAACAATACCCCGATCTGGAGCCACTGAAATGCAGCGCGGAATATCTGAAGATCGATCTCCAGGGTCGCTTGAAATCAGTTCCATTCGGAGGGCGGATCCTGATGGAGAGATCGGAAGATTTGGGACAACTTGTCACGACCGTCACCGAGAGCATTGGAGCCGGATTATTCCCGCCGCTTGGAGTAGGTCAGACGTGCCGGAACTGCGATGCGAGGTTCCTCTGTGATATACGCAGCAGGAAGGCTGTGGAGTACAGGAAGGTGGATCCCCGGATTGGTGCTCTGCTTACAGCAAGGGAGTTCGCATAAACAACTGGAGTTTCGCAGCTATGAAGTATATACGAATTTATCATTCCCGCGAAACATGAGTAACATAACTCACATCTAAGAAAATGAGATTACTGAAAATAATTCCTGCAAAGCATCCTGCGATAGCAATCCTGCTGCTTGCTGCGTTCTTTATCTCCACCTCCCGCGCCGCATATATCGGACGGCTGGATAACGGCATGGAAGTCGTGCTTGTGGAGAACCACTCCGTACCGATGATCGTATGCAATATCGTCATCAAAGCGGGTGCACGCGATGAAAGCTATGAAACATGGGGCGCCGCACATTTCCTCGAACATCTGCTTTTCAATGGCACGATAAACCGCACCCAGGAGGAAATCTATGCCGAGTTCGACCGCATCGGCGCCTACCATAACGCCCACACAGGTTCCCACTTTGTCGATTTCATGCTCCTCGTTTCAGGCGAAAACTTCCCGACCGGCTTCGAAATCCTGACAGACATGATCTTCAACTCCACACTGCCGCCCTGGAAGTTTGACAAGGAACGAGGTATTGTAATGGAAGAACTGGCGCAGTCCAAAGCGATGAGGCACGATTCCGACCGGTTTTTCAGAGAAGCACTCTATGCAGGTTCGCCGCTTTCACGACCGGTATTGGGCTCGGCAGAAAGTATCGAGCTGATGGAGCGAGACTCGGTGCTCGCCTTCTACCGCCGCTGGTATGCACCAAATAACATGCTGCTATTCGCATCAGGCAATTTCGCAGCCGATACGCTGTTCGACTGGCTCCAGGGAGAACTTTCCAACTACCGACCGCGAGAACTGGCTGCGAGACGTAAAATAGAACCTCCGGATTTCAAAGTTATGAACGATCGAGGCATCGTTCTCCGGCAAGGTAAAGGCTCAAAGCGAACCGTTTTCATTGCCATGAACGCTCCACAGCCGGGACATTCCGATTTCCCCGCTTTTTACCTGTTGAAAGAAGCTCTGAATCGTCATCTCGAAGAAGATCTTCCACCAGGATCATCAGGAGGAAGCCACCTTGTCAACGATCCTGACTTCTCAGTTTTTGAAATCAACCTGACATCGCCTGTCGATGGCGCTTCGACCGCCGAACTCCTGACCACGCTGGATAAAGTCATATCGGAATTGGCAGCCAAGCCTCCCGACCCGAAGGAGATAAATCAGCTTGCCCGCCGCTACCGCGCTGACAGGATATTCAATGCGGAGATGCTGCACCATTACGGGATCATGTATGCCGGCGACTGGGCGCTTGTTTCCTGGGATGAATTCGATTCCTGGCATGACAGGATGGCAAAGCTCACACCCGCGAAACTCCAGCAGGTCACGCGGAAATGGCTGCTTGATGTGGACAGGTTCGTGATGGCACTGGAACCTGTTGAAGAGTTCCGGGCAGTCGAAACAACCAGCAGAGTTTCAGTTATCGAACGCTTTGCACCCGATGACGGTACTGTTCTTATTGTGCAGAGCGATCCGTCCGCACAGGTTTTCGCGCTGCATATCCTGGTTAAGAACCGTTACCTTTACGACAGGGAATTCGGAGCCGGAGCTGTGGATCTGCTGCATCAATTGTTGGACGAAGCCTCGGATAAAAATGGTGTCAGCTTAACCGAACGACTCGATGAACTCACTGCCCGTCTCAAGGTTGCCGATAATCCGAACATCCCTTTTGACAACTATTATACAACGTCAGGATATTCCTTTATCAGGCTGGAGATATTGCCGGATAAGTGGCGGGAGGGGATAAAACTGATCGCTGAGCTGTTGACCGATCCACCTCTGACCGCAGATGCACTCGAGCGCGCCAGGGAACAGGCTTCTGCCGCCCGCCGTGCACAGGAGCGCTCCTCGGTAAACCAGGGACGCGCGAGACTGAGGCAGCATCTCTTCCCTGGCACAGCGCTGTCCGCATCGGTTTACGGTGACGTCTCCAACCTCACTCTTGACGATCTCAGGAGGCTAAGAGACAGATACTTCCAGCCCCGAAATATGATCGTTTCGGTAGCCGGACCGGTCGATCCTGACTCGGTTAACAGTGCGATCCGGGATGCGTTCAAACGTTTGTCGACGTCCGGCGAACCACTTACGGAAAGCCAGCCGTTCATTCCGGGCGAAGAAACTTACGCGGACAGCATCTGGTGCGACACCCTGTCGCTGGGACGCGGGCAGGGCGCAGTGGTCATGGGTAGGATCATCCCCGAGATCGATTCGTCGGATATAGCGGCGTTGATCATCGCCAACGGTTACTTTAACGATCGCATGGGGATCGTCCTCAGGGAAACGCTTGGTCTGGCGTATTCGCTTGGAAGTTCCGTGAGGCAGAATCCCGCGCCGGACAATAAGACATGGGGGTACTGGGAGCTATATATCGCGACGCGCGAGGAAAATATCGAACGCGCTGAGGAGTGTATTCACGATCTGATAGCCGAACTTGCGGATCATGCGTTCACCGATGAAGAGGTCGAAAGGCTGCGTAATGCTGTTGCCGGACGGCTGCTCATGCGCAGCATGCCGCGTATCGGACGGGCTTATGCGATGGGGACAGGTGAATTTTACTGGCACGATCCGGAATACCGTGATCGCTTTATTTCTGCACTTTCACAGGTGTCAGCTCAACAGGTTGAAGACGCTGCCAGAAAATATCTGCCGCACGGAGCCATGTCAACGGCGATAGTTAAATGAATTTTGAGGGTGTTAACTTATTAGTAATAAGACATACTTGTCATTGCGAGGAATCCGTCGGCTGACGGATGACTAAGCAATCTCCTCATGCTAAGCTATTGAGATTGCTTCCCCCGGCTTTCGCCGGGGTCGCAATGACAACAATGCTGTTATCGTAATAAACCCCAAATCACTACTTGGTTAATACTCTCTTAATTTTTTCCGAGAGCAGGTATAACTTGCTTTAATACCCTATTATTTTTATCTTATTATCAGGGAATGAATAGAGAATCTGATCCGGCGTTACCGCGCTATATAATTAATATCGGCTGCCTCGCTTTGCCTCAGCCCTTTGAGGGGAGGCTGGCTGATGAACCGGTTAAGAGCCTGGAGAATGTCTGGATCGAGATCGAGGATGGTCGGATAAGCCGGATCAGCCAGGAAGGTGAACCGGTTCCGAAAGGAGTATCATCGTCGCAAACCTTTGATGCGGATGGTTTGCTCGTTACACCGGGGTTGATAGACCCCCATACACATCCGATCTTTGTAAATTCGCGCCAGCATGAGTTCGTACGCCGTTGCCGAGGGGAGACTTACCAGCAGATAACCGCCTCCGGAGGCGGGATACTGTCCAGCATCAACGGCGTCAGGTCTGCCGACGAGGACGATCTGTCTATATTCATCAGCGAGAGGCTCGATCGATTCCTCGCCATGGGCGTTACAACCATCGAAGCAAAAAGCGGCTACGGACTTTCACTCGAAGATGAGCTGAAATCGCTGCGAGCCCTCCAGACAGCCGCTCTCGATCACCCTGTCGAGGTCAGCCCGACGCTGCTCGCCGCGCATGTCGTACCGCCCGAATTCAAGAACGACCCCGACGGATATATCGATTTGATCTGCAGCGAGATAATTCCACGAGCGGTCGAAGAGCGTATCGTCGATGCGGTCGATGTATTCCTCGAGGAGGGAGCATTCAATCCCGCTCAGACGAGGCGGGTTTTCGAAGCCGGTAAAAAAGCCGGCTTAGGATGCAGGCTGCACGCCGATCAATTCACTGCAGGTGAGGGTGCAATGATAGCGGCGGAGTTCGGCGCGCTCTCGGCTGATCACATGGATCAAACCGGCGAGAGCGGCATGGAAGCGCTTGCCGAAAGCGGAGTAACCGTCGTGTTGCTGCCGGGTGCAGTGTTTTTCCTGGGACTGGATCGCTATGCCCCGGCGCGGAAGATGATCGAAAAGGGCTGC
>Ga0114919_10003450_pt1 | contig 12767 bp, 12 predicted proteins | sample BlataG_FD_88682 | JGI IMG/M metagenome (GOLD analysis project Ga0114919, IMG submission 88682) | Deep subsurface microbial communities from Black Sea to uncover new lineages of life (NeLLi) - Black_00105 metaG | ecosystem: Environmental > Aquatic > Marine > Oceanic > Sediment | place: Atlantic... | reverse complement strand
TAAATTTTATCCCAATCTTATGAGGTGTTTTCCTCACAATTTACGGCTTCTCTCAGTCTCCTTTTTTTATCCGAGATTATACGTTATTGTCCTAATTAAATTAGAAAATATTTATCTTACGTAAGATATTTTATTATTAAATATTCACAAATCAAGGATTTTATAATGGATTTTGAGAAGTTAACAGAATTAATAATTGAATTAGAAGTCGATGATATTGAAGCTGCCGTAAAGGAGGCTTTAGAAGTGGATGGAAAGGAGCCTTTTGATATCTTAAATGCTTTGACTAAAGGAATGGACGAAGTAGGGCGTAGATACGAAGAAAAAGAGTATTATCTTACTGAACTCGTTCTTGCTGGCGAAACGATGAAAGAAGCGTTTAAAGTTCTCCAACCAGCTTTAGCGGCATCGGATCAATCGCAAGATAAGATTAAAATCATCCTCGCAACAGTACAGGGAGATAACCATGACATTGGGAAGAATATTCTCGCTTCTCTGTTGCTAAGCTCTGGTTTTGAATTATTCGACCTTGGAATGGATGTTAGTGCAGATGTTATAGTGGATAAAGTAAAGGAAACTGGAGCAGATGTTATTGCTTTGAGTTCATTGCTAACAATGACAGTTGAACAGATTAAAGCGGTTCATGAAGCTTTGATCGCAGCCGGACTAAGGGATTCTGTAAAATTAATAGTTGGCGGAGCTCCTTTGAACATGGAGCTTGCCCAGAAATTGGGAGCAGATCTATTTGCTGACGATGCGGTTTCAGGTGTAAAAGTTATCAAAAAAGCATTTGGAAAATAAAAGTAAGAAATAATTCTCATTTTTTTAACTCTTCAGGTGAAGAAATTTCTCTGAAGTAGTTTTAATTAATAAAAAATAATTTAAAAAAAAAGTTATTTTAATTTTAATTAGACTTTTACCAATTTCTTTTTAACGAATACAAGTGCTATAACTGTTGTTAGACTGATAAAGATAAATAAGCTAAATCCTGGAATTGTATCATTGTCTATTACTCCGTTGCTGCTTTCTATTGGGAAAGTTGGATTTTTTAATAGAAAAATGTCCATAATTCGCTCTATATTAAAACTTGTAGAATCTCCCGCAATGAAAATATCATCAGTTGTCTTATCGACTATTATTGAATGTGGAGTTTCAAAATGTCCTCCGCCCCAGGTAGTTTCACCGATTAAAACGCCATCGGTATTGAATTTAGCCATATACACGTTATCAATGCCCCATCCACCATTTAAACCTTCACCAATGAAATAAATAGTATCGCTTGAATCTATCGCGACCCCAGATCCATAATCTTGATATTCGCTGCTCCCCCACAATCTACTCCATAGCGCATTACCGTTAGTATCAAATTTTACTAAGCAATAACTTATATCATAAATACCTACTGTTGCTTGAAATACAGATGGATAATAGGTCCATCCAGCTAGGTATATGTTATCATTAGAATCCAAAGCAAGATTATAGACACGATCCAATTTACTAGTCCCCCAAGTAGTATTCCAAAGAAGATTTCCTGAAATATTGAAGAAAAGAATAAAACCGTCTGCATTACCGTTTCCAAAACTAGCTGTGGAACCGCTGATAATAAAATTATGGTTCGAATCCTCTTCAATTGCCGCGCTTGTTTCAGTACTTGTACCACCCCAAATCGTGCCGTAGTCAAGATATCCCGTACTATTGTATCTCAAATATGCAATATCACTAGATGGACCATAGCTACTTGTAGTGCAAATAACATGCACCCTCTCGTATGAATCTACACAAACATCACTGGCGTAATCATATTCACTCCCTCCCCATGTAACATTCCAAATTAAAATTCCTGAATTATCGTATTTTGCTACGAATGCGTCTCCATTTATAGTATCAGCACCTAAACTATAAGTCTTTCCCGCAAGATATATATTATCCAAAGCATCAACAAAAACAGATTTAGCTCCGTCCGTAAATTCTCCACCCCATGTTAAATTCCATTGATATATCCCATTTTGATCGTATTTTATTAGAGTAGCATTAGTATTACTTCCATTTATCTTATATTCCCCGGCTACGTATGCATTACCGTTGGAGTCTACTGCACAGGAATATCCTTGATCCACATCATCATATCCAAAAGTAACGTACCAGTCTACTGTTGCCATTTCTGTTATTGTACTTACCCCTTTTCCAAGAAATAGAGTTCCAAAAAGTCCCATAAATAGAAACATAAGGAGGATTTTATTCAATTTGCTGTTTTTTTTTCCTGTCATTTGATTTCAGCTTTAAAATTGTTTTAAATTTAATTTAATATTATATATGAAGAATATGACTTTAAGTCCTATTATTAAACTTTTCAAATTTTAAGGTATCAATTCTGTAGATTTATAAATTATAAAGTCGGTTCATATGAAGTTGATTTTCCTATTTTAAATAACAAAAAAGGTGTTTAAATTATAATAAGAACGTTTAATTTCTTAAGGAAAGTATATCTCATAGGAGAATTATAATTTAAATTAATTCTAAATACAAAATATCTTTATATAAGATATACAAATAATAGAAGGTTGTTAAAATGTCTGGAGAAAAAAAGGAGATCGAATACGACGAAGAATTGGATACACGAGGTCTATTTTGCCCAGAGCCACTATTTGAAGTCAGAAATTTTTCAGAAACTCTGGATGTTGGTCAGTGCTTTAAAGTGTTAGCTGACGATCCAGCAGCGGAAGAAGATTTAACAAGGTGGGCAAAGAGATCGGGAACAGAACTGCTCGAACTTGTGAAGGACGAGGATGATCTGATATTTTACTTCAAGAAAAAGAAATAAATAAGAGAGGTTAAAACTATGAGCGTTTATTTAGACAATCAAGCTGCAAAACCAGTTGATGATAGAGTAGTATCTGAAATGATGCTATATTTTAACGATAAATTTGCTAACCCTGCTTCGTTACATTGTGATGGTGATGTTGCTACTGATATATTAGAAAAATCACGGGAAAAAGTTGCTAATTTTGTAAATGCACCTAATCGTGCCGATATTATATTTACTTCAGGAGCAACTGAATCTAATAATCTGGGCATAATTGGAGCGGCGATGAGACAGAAAAAAAAAGGGAACCACGTAATTATTTCTGAAATCGAGCACATCTCTACTTTAAATATCGGTAAGTATCTTGAAAGACAAGGGTTTCGAGTTAGCAGAGTTCCTGTAGATCGGTTTGGTATAATCCGATTAGATAAACTTGAAAAGTATATTACAGACGAGACGATTTTAATTTCAATATCTACTGCGAGTAATGAGGTTGGTTCGGTACAACCTACAGCTGAGATAAGTAAACTTGCTCAAGAAAAAGGAATTTTATTCCATACTGATGCTGTAGCTAGTGAAAGTGTGCTTCCTATTGATGTTCAAAAAGTTCCAATCGATCTTATCACACTCTCGTCAAACGATATTTACGGACCGCGTGGAGTAGGTGCGCTTTACTTAAAAAAAGGAGTACGACTGAATCCTATATTAATTGGAGGAGGTCAAGAAAGAGGGTTTAGATCTGGCTCTGAAAACATTCCAGGAATCGTAGGATTTGCGAAAGCTGCTGAAATCATGAAAGAGGAAATGCCAAAAGAATCGGAAAAGTTGAAAAAATTAAGAGACAAATTAATTAAGAACGTCTTAGAATCAATCCCCAAATCGTATTTGAATGGGCACCCTGAAAAAAGAACCCCACACAACGCACACTTTAGATTTGATTACATTGAGGGAGAATCTTTAATTCTTACGCTAAAGGAAAATAATATAGCTGCTGCTACGGGTTCTGCTTGTAGTTCAAAAACTTTAGAACCGTCCCATTCGTTAATTGCCATGGGACTCCTTCATGAAGAAGCCCATGGAAGTTTATTAGTTTCTTTGGGTAGAACAACTCGTGAATCTGATGTTGATCGACTCATCGAAGTATTACCAGATCAAGTAAAAAGATTGAGAAAGTTGTCACCGTTAACACCTTCTGACTTATTAAAGAAGTATGAAGAGGTGAAATAATAATATGAAATCTACTGAATATTCTGATAAAGTATTAGACCATTTCAAAAATCCCCGAAATGTAGGGGAAATAGAAGAGGCCGATGGAGTTGGCCAAGTTGGGAATCCTGTTTGTGGGGATCTCATGTGGATATATATAAAAGTCGGTAAGAATGATAAAGACGAGGAGATAATTGATGATATTAAATTCAAAACATTTGGATGCGGCTCAGCGGTTTCAACATCTTCAATGATAACTGAGATGGCAAAAGGCATGACTCTTGATGAAGCCTATAAAATATCAAGACAAGATGTAGCCGATGAATTGGATGGCCTTCCGCCTATTAAAATGCATTGTTCGAATCTAGCTGCTGATGCTTTACAAGCGGCAATTGATAACTACCGCTTAGGTACGAGTCCAGAAGTAGAAATTACTACTTCATGTCAATTAGGTGTTAGAGTGATCTTAGGAATAGAAAAGTTTTTTGGAAAGGGAGTATATGATGCCGTTCCAGCGGATTTGGAGGAACTTAGAGAAAAAAGAATCCTTGTAGTTGACTCGGGAGATAATTCCTTAGAACTCGCAATTAAGTTAACAGAATATACCGGGCGAGTAATTTTAGTGACATCAGCAAAATCTATCCCGGGTAACGTCGAAATAAGGAAGAAATTGAAACACTCTGAAGTTAAAATCTTACACGAATCAGATCTAATTGAAGTCAATGGAGAACTGGATGAAGTTGAAAAGGTAACAATACACGATAACGACGAAGACGAGAATTACGAGCTTTTTGTAGATGTAGTTATCATTTTAGATTATAGAGGCTAATTTTTTCTTTTAATTTTTCTTAATTTTTAAAAATATTAAAAACAATCATCACTTTTTGTACTAAATTAAGTTCAAAAAAGTAAATTTTTAGTTCTTAGATTAATCAATATATCATAAGAAAGCTCTTTAAATGGAATCATTAATTTTGAAGCTTATAAGTAGTGATCATGATCGATCACAACTAAAAATAAATGAGAAGAAAGTAAAATGGAAAAAGTTATTATCGTAGGTGGGGTAGCGGGGGGAGCTTCAGCGGCAGCTAGGCTCCGAAGGTTAAGAGAAGATTTAGAAATAACTGTACTCGAAAGAGGACCGTTTGTTTCTTTTGCTAATTGTGGTTTACCTTATTATATAGGTCAGGTCATAAAAGAGGAAAAACGGTTAAAACTTATGACCCCTAAGAGGTTTCTGGATCGGTTTAACATTAATATTAAGATAGACCATGAAGTAAAGAGTATTGATAGAAGTAATAAAAAAATTACTGTGCAGAATTTAGCAAATGGGGAGACTATAATTTTAAATTACGATTATTTGATCCTTTCTCCTGGAGCAGCTCCAATTATTCCCCCTTTCGCAGGAATAAACGATGTTCCAATTTTTACCTTAAGAAATATTCCTGATTCCAATAAAATTAAGCAATACATAGAAAATAACCATGTTATTCATGCAACAGTTATTGGAGGAGGATTTATCGGCTTAGAAATGGCAGAAAATCTTAGACATCGTGGAATTAAGGTAAAGATTGTGGAAATGCTTGACCAAATAATGGCTCCTTTAGATAAGGAAATTGCTCAGTTTGTTCATCAAGAATTACTCCTAAACGGTGTTTGTTTACAGCTAGAGGATCCCGTGGATTCATTCAAAGTTGATAGCGAAGGAAAATTTTATGTAGTTCCTAAGAGTGGGGCTAATATTAAAACGGATATGATAATTCTAGCAATTGGAGTAAGACCAGAGAATCACTTAGCGAAAGAAGCAGGATTAGAAATTGGCCCTAAAGGCCACATCGTAGTAGACGATCAAATGAGAACTTCTGATCCTTCAATATTTGCTGTTGGAGATGCCATTCAGATTAAAAATTATGTAACAAAACAACCAATCGCAGTACCCTTAGCAGGTCCGGCTAATAAGCAAGGTAGAATCGTTGCAGATGTCATAGCAGGGCGTAATTCAAAGTATAATGGAGTATTAGGAGCTTCCGTTGTGAAAGTATTTGATATAACTGTTGCTTCAGTAGGATTAAGTGAAAAACAGTTGAATCAAACGAATTTTAAGTATGAAAAAATATATATTCATCCTAATAATCACGCGGGATACTATCCGGGATCTGAACCGATAACTATAAAACTAATTTTTGAAACCCCAAATGGAAGAATTCTCGGTGCTCAAGCGGTCGGAGGTTCAGGAACTGAAAAAAGGATTGATGTAATTTCTACTGTTATGAAATTTAATGGAACTGTCTTCGATTTAGAGGAACTTGAACTTACCTATGCGCCACCTTACGGTTCTGCTAAAGATCCTGTAAATATGGCAGGTTTTGTTGCATCAAATGTCCTAAGGAGAGATATGTCTGTCTGGCATTGGCACGATGTAGAGAAACTCAAAGCCAAAAATAGTTTTTTTCTTGATGTTAGAACTAAGGGAGAGTATCAAATCGGATCAATTGAAGGAGCAGTGAATATAAGTGATTTAGAGTTAAGAAACCGATTAGACGAGTTACCAAAGGATAAAGATTTGTATCTTTTCTGTGAAGTAGGATTCAGAGCTTACCTTGCAACGAGATTATTAAGCCAAAAAGGTTATCGTGTTAGGAATTTATCTGGTGGTTATAAGCTGTATAAAACCGCAAAAGCTACAACCGAGGAGATTGCTTCTGAGTGTGGATCTTCAATGGAAATAGTTGAGGAGTATATTGAAAAGAAAAGGAAAGTTACGGGTGATTACATAGAAGTGGATGCTGCGGGTTTAGCGTGTCCTGGTCCATTAAATGCTCTTATTAAGTCTCTTGAAACATTACCAGAGAATAAAAAGTTAAAAATCTTTGCTACAGATCCGGGTTTTAAAGCCAGTGTTGAAGCTTATGCAGAATTAAACGGATCAGTCAAATTGTTACATTTGGGAAAAGAAGATGGAAAGATAGTTGCCATATTAGAAAAAGATTCAACAAGCTCAGAAGAAATTATATCACCTGTGAAACTTGAGAAAAAAACGAGAAAACAGTCAAGAGATCCAAATGCAACAGCGTTATCTGATATAAGCGCAGGTGAATTATACGAAAGACTTGATATGGATGATTCCCCCGCTATAATGATCGATGTAAGAACACCTCAGGAATATAATGGAAGAATGTGGCATATTAAAAATACAAAATTGATTCCTTTAGGCGAATTAATGCACAAAATTGATACTTTAGACGAATATAAGAACGAGGAAATAGTTGTTATCTGCCATAGTGGCTCGCGATCGATGATGGCGTCTCAGTTGTTAGTTAGATCAGGTTTTAAGGATGTTAGAAACTTAACGGGCGGAATGATGGCATGGCATCGGAGCGGATATCCTGTATAAGCATTGAAATTATCCTAATATGTTTAGACTTAGATTGTTTTAATTTTTTTCTAACATATTTTTCTCGTTTTAACCATATTTTATTCTTTAAAATATAAGTAAAAAAGTTAATATTCTCGAAATAAATATATATTCAAAAAGGTTCAATTTATTGAAAATTTCCAATTAAGAACTAAAAAAAGGTGAAAAAATGAAAAAAACAATTGAAAATTTATTTGCTGCATTCTTGGGAGAATCTCAAGCACGAAATAGATATACCTTGTTTTCATCAATCGCTAAAAAAGAAGGATATGTTCTCATATCACAAATTTTCGAAGAAACTGCAAATCAAGAAAGAGAGCATGGTGGTTGGAACTATAAAATGCTTCAGGATCTTAAAAAAAAAGAGTCTTTTGAAGAGTTAAAAATAAAAGCTGCTGGCCCTACCACTTATGGAACTACAGAAGAAAACCTGAAGTCAGCTATAGAGGGTGAAGATTACGAATGGCAGGAGATGTATCCGGGTTTTGCTGAAATCGCAGAAAAGGAAGGTCTTCCTGAAATAGCTAAAAGATTTAGAGCTATCGCCTTCGCAGAAAAGCATCATTCAGAGAGGTATGGCAAATTGTTAAAATTAGTAGGAGACGATATTTTCTTTAAACGAGGGGATAAAGTCGTATGGATATGCCTTGAATGTGGTTACCAAGTTGAATTTAACGAGCTTCCAGAAGACTTCATGTGTCCAAGCTGTTCACACCCAAGAGCGTATTTTAGGAAAAGATGTGAAGAATACTAGAATGAGAATATGTATTATAATTTTTAAACAATATAATTAAATATTAACTTTCAAATATTAGAAACAACGCTGTTCTTAAATAAAGAAAGTGATTGATGGATATGAAACAAAAAACAATTTACAAATGTGAAGTGTGCGGTAAAGTAGTCGAGATCCTTACTCCAGGAGTTCCTGAGACGATATGTTGTGGAAAACCCATGATCTTGATGGAAGAAAAAACTGCTGATTGGAAGGGAGAAAAACACGTTCCTAAAATAACCATTGATGGTAATAAGGTTACCGTTGATGTTGGTATTTCTATGGGAACACCACATCCTATGACAGCCGAGCATTATATAATGTGGATTGAATTAATCTGTAAGAATAACTGCTATAAAAGGCAAATGCTAGCGCCTGGAATGGAACCTAAAGCAGTATTTGTAGTTAGTGATACAACAGGGTTAATCGCCAGAGAATATTGCAACCTTCATGGATTATGGAAAGGTACCGAATAAATAATTCTCTTTTTATTTTTTTTTTAATTTAATAAATTTAAATAAACTTTTTAATTCGGTAATGAGTTTTAAAGCATAGAATATGTCGTTATTACTCCAGATTATTGTTGTAAGCTGTTTTGTTATTGTAATTATCGCTCTTTTTAGAGAGAAATCTGATTTTCTTTATTATTCTATGGTGGCTATGTTAGTTGCAGCAGTCTCAACTTTTTTACTATCCCCAGGTGTGTCAACCGAAGAAGTTTTTCTTGCTGTAGATTGGGAGGTAATATTTTTCTTAGTTTCTTTATTTACAATTGTAGCAATTCTGGAAGAGCAGTGTATATTTCAGGAAGTAGCGAGAAGGATTACCACCAAATTTAGCACTAATACTCGAAAATTTTTCTGGGTGATATGTCTTATTTCAACTGTAAGTGCTGCGTTCATCGAAGATATCTCTGTTGCTGTTATTTTTATTCCAATGATAATTAGCACCAGCCAAAAGATGAGAATTAATCCCGCTCCAATATTATTAGGGATGACTATTTGTATTAATCTTGCGTCGACGTTAACTCCATTTGGTTCTGCAGAGAATATTATAATAGCAAATCGTTTCAATCTTTCATCTACATGGTTTTTTACTAATCTTGGTATTTATTTTGTAATAGGTACATTATCTACGCTTTTCTTACTCGATAGATTTGTATTAAAGAAACATCTGGGCGAAATATGGATCCCACACTGTGAAGAAAATGAGGAACCACAAAAAATCGAACATTACGAGGATCACGAATTAGTGATTCTAGAAGACCCAATAGATAAAAAGATTTTTTATCGGAACCTAATCGGATTAGGGATTTTTTTTGTCATGCTTATTTTGATACAAAATATTTTGTTTGTCGGTCTTCTAGGCATGCTCCTCTTTGTTTTTATCAATCCACGCCTTAATACTGCTGGAAAGAAAAAACCGGATATATCCTTTTATTTAACTAAGGTAGATTTCAAATTAATCTTCTTCTTCATCAGCCTTTTTGTACTAGTTTTTTCATTTGAAAAGGCAGGGATCATTGATTTGTTGGAGAACTTCGTATTGCTTATTGCTCCTTCTGATCTGTTCTTATTGAGTGTTATGATTTTAATCATTACTTCTGTTCTCTCGGGTTTACTCGATAATGTCCCCGTAACAATTTTGTTCATTCCTATAATTAGTTCAATAACGGAACCACCCATCGCATTCTCAGCTATCCCATTATTAATTGCATTTATCCTAGGTATAAATTTAGGAGGGAATATACTACCCCAAGGATCTGCTGCGGATATGATGACTTTAGAATTATCAAAGAAATATTGCGCGGATGATTTAAATTACAAACGACTATTCAAAGTAGGCGGTATTTTTGCTATTTTCCATATTGCTCTTGGAATTATTTATTTAGGAGTAATGATATTCTTCTTTTTTTAGTCTTTAATTAAGGGACAGTAAAGCTTGATTTTCAAAATTAAGAGATTCTAATTTTAGATACTGGTCATAAATTTGTTTAGGATCGCCAGCAAACATCTTTTTAAATTGTGGTTTTAAAAATATATTAAGTAATCCCGCAATAATCCTCTTAATAATCCCTATTCTAGTATCGTAATAAAACTGCTTATTGTCTTCTAACCATCCTTGTTCAAACCAATATTTATAATCAGCATTAGTTTCGTCTATTGCTATATTATGGAGTGTTTTTCTTATCTTAAATCCAAGAACACTTCCTAAACTTGGTTTTTGATATCTTTTTCCGTTTAACGCCTTTAGAAATACTTTGCTTGTTTTCCTGATTTTCTTAACAATTTTTTTTTCTGCTCCTTCTATGGGCATCGTCCGTACTTCTAATCGGTGTACGAAATTAAATCCCCAGGAACTAGCTACTTGATTAAAATACTTTGTTACTTTCTTTGCATCGGCAATACCTTGATTACAAACTCCAATTGCGATTTTTCCGAAAAAGTAAGGTCTATGGAAAATGTAGGACAACCTATCGAAAAAATTTTTCATGAGTGCAGGAACATGCAGGGCATAAGCGGGAGCCATGAAAATTACACCGTCTGCTCCGTCAATTTTATTGAAGATTAAATCCCGATCGTCGTTTCCTACCGGGCACTTATCTTCACCTTTAAAAAAACAGATATGACACCCTCGGCATGATTCTAGATAAATATCTTTAAGATATAAATATTCAAATTCAACTTCCTGAAGCACTTTCAGTTGGTATTCTAGTTGTTGCATTATTATGGTCCCATAACCTTTTCTAGGACCACCCATTATAGCTAAAATTCTCATTTTCTATCCTCATTAATTTTTAACTTAAGTAATAAATATTTGACTTTCTATTTAGACTTATTGTTAATTCTACATAGTGTGTGTTAAGTCTACATAGTAATATAAACGGAGATTTCACAGCGTCTATCATAATTAAAATCAATTTGACTACTTTAAGTAAATTGAAAAATTACTAAAATTATGGGTAAAAAAAAAGCAATTATTTTAGATAGAGATGGTGTTTTGATAGAAGATAAAAATTACTCGTATAAGATTGAAGATTTAGAGATGTTACCCGGAGTAATTGAAGGTTTAAAGCAATTGCAAAGACACTTTCTCTTTTTTATAGTAACCAATCAAGCTGGTATAGGCAAAGGTTACTATACTATAGAAGACTTCCATATATATAACGATTATTTGATATCAATTCTAAATGAAAATAATATTAAGATTGAGAAAACCTTTTTCTGTCCACATGTGAGAGAGGATAATTGTGATTGCAGAAAGCCTAACCCAAAATATTTGAAAGAAATAACTGAACAATGGGATATTGATATGAGCTCATCTTGGATGATAGGTGATTATCCCTCTGATATAGAATTTGGAATAAATGGAGGGTGCAAAACAATCTATATGATTACGGGACACGGAGAAAAACATTTGCAGGATTTAAAAGAAAAAGGAATAACACCAAATTTAATTCACTCTAATTTTTTCGATGCGACTGAAGAAATTTTGAGACTAACTTAAAGAAATTCTTAATTCAGCAGGATTCTATACAATCGAAAATCTATAAAAAATTTGAAAAAGTTTAGGACTAATGTTTTACGAAAGATGCTTCTCTTTGTATTCGTTTCTTTTTTGTTCATGAAGAATGCGTACTTCTTTTTTCATCTCTTCTACAACTTCTCCAGTTAAGGGATAAAACTTTATCCATATTAATAAACCGATTGAGCATACGATTCCCGGTAGAAGAGTCATACTAATATTAACGCTAAGTGAAGCTCTGGCTAAACCTTGAGTTGCTGATAATCCATCACCAACAAATATTAAGCCAAATGCGGTCATTAAAGCTGGTGGTACCGCTAAAGCGACGCTTATCATGGGTTTGCTAAGTAATGGCCCTATGCCAGCATAAAGTCCCTCTCTTCTTTCACCCGAAATTTTCCAATAATCGTAATCTATAGTATCTGCTCTCATGGGATTATGTTGTACAAATTCTCCAGGGAAACCTAGCATAAATAGAGAAAAACCAATCGAAACAAGAATCCAGTTTCCTGAAAGTCCAGCGAAAAAGCTAAAGAAGCCTCCAATTGCAAGTGCTCCAAAATAGAATGAAATCGAGGCTTTTGTTGAATATTTTTTAGCGATTTTTAAAATAATAGGAATTGAAATAACTACACAAATAATTGGCCCAATCCAGAAAAGAAGGATGTTAAAACCTTCCATTGGTCCTAAAACCCACGTTAAGTAAAATGGTAAACTTACCATGACTCGATTAAGGAACAATACTGAAACTCCATCGTATATAAAATATACTCTAAACGATGGATTTTTGAAAGCGAGTTTTATTGATTTAATTAACGGAGTTTTATTTTCAGGAATATACTCACTATGTTCTCGTACATACTTTTAGAAAATTAAGTAAGGAAATATGCCAAAAATAGCGATAATTACAACTAGTACTTGAAATTGAGCAATGGTATCTGAATTAGGATTTGCTAAGTATATGACTGGAACAATAAAACCAATTAAAATCGCAGGTAATTGAAATGCGGTACCGTAGAGTTGTATTTTCTCTCTCTCTCTTTGAT
>Ga0114919_10003449_pt1 | contig 12770 bp, 8 predicted proteins | sample BlataG_FD_88682 | JGI IMG/M metagenome (GOLD analysis project Ga0114919, IMG submission 88682) | Deep subsurface microbial communities from Black Sea to uncover new lineages of life (NeLLi) - Black_00105 metaG | ecosystem: Environmental > Aquatic > Marine > Oceanic > Sediment | place: Atlantic... | reverse complement strand
ACATTGCTTTTGAGTTTATTTTTCTAAAACCCTTTATAAGCAAAGATGCGGGGCATTTCGAGCATTTTTATGAAATCCAGCACCATAAAGAAGAAAAAATCACGCTTGTATAGGGACTAGTTGTTTGATATGCGTATAGTGCAAATGCAGTAACAAAACCAACAGTAATACTGAGCATTGTCACATGAAGGATTGGCAATGAATTAAGGAGTGATGTGATCATAGAGTTCTCTCATTTAGTTCGATAGCATGTTATGCCAACATAATAATATCCAACACTATTTGCTATCAAGTTAGCATACCTGAAATAAAATGTCAACATTTCTGTATGGTTGGCCCTATGGTCTTTAGCTCTTCTCTGTGTCCTCTGTGCCCTTGTGGCTAATTTAATTTTCAATAATCAATCATACTTAACCAATACCTGCCTGCGCAGGAATGACAAACGGACGATTCGATGAAGCTTGAGCTGCCAGGTGCTATTATCATTCAGGGGGTACAATAACAGAAAGGAAGGAGGAAGTCAAAGGAAAAAAGGGAAAAATAGCGTATAGCGTATAGAGTTTAGGGAGTTTAGATTCCTGCTTTTGGGAGAATGACAGGTTGGCAGGTTTATTTAATTGTGTGGCCAGATTTCTCGACTTCGCTCGAAATGACAGAGAGGAAGGGGGGAGGCAAGGGGAAAAAGGGAAAAATAGCGTATAGCGTATAGAGTTTAGGGAGTTTAGATTCCTGCTCCCGTAAGGGATAAATTTCGCAGGAATGACAGGTCGGTAGGTTTATTTAATTGTGTGTCCAGATTTCTCGACTGCGCCTTCGGCTCCGCTCGAAATGACAGGGATTGAAATTGCTGCCCCGGTTGTTAGCTGGTTCCCAGCACCAAATGACGCAAGCTTGCTATTTCGTGCGGGGCAAGTGTAATTATACCCTTTTGGTCAAAAACCGCAAGATTTAATCCGCACTAATCGAAATCAGTGAAAATCCGCGTATAAAAATACTCCCTTGTCGCAAGATGATTGTCCCCCCAGCACAGGGAAGAGATAGTTTTGAGTTTTTAGTGCTTAGTTTTGAGTTCTTAGTTGAGGAGATTGCTTCGGCCTAAAAGGCAGGCCTCGCAATGACATTTTCTTATGGATTTGTGCTCCGTCTAAAGCCGGATCTTCGATTTTGCAGGAATGACCCCGCACCAAATTGCCCCGCACTAATTAGACGTGAGTTCGCACTCAATTCGTGCGGGACACGGCGGCAAGGACCTATTTCGTGCGGGGCAAGCAACCCCCGACAGGGCCGGGGGGAAATATGAAGAAGACCCCCTGCGGTGCAGGGGGCTAATAGAGGGGGGGCGTCGAGTTTTTCGTTGATAAGGTTTTGATAATGTAGTAACTTATCTCTTAAATAACCCTGATTTTTCTCAAAAAATACTGACACTGCACCAATTAAACCGGAAAGGAGCGAAGATGAAAAAGTTACGAACGACAAAGGCATACGAGATGTCCCGGCGGGGCTTCCTCCAGACAATGGGCACCACTGCAGCGGGAATTTCGCTGACCTCTAAGAAGCTGCTTGGGGCTGCCGGGGCTTCTCCGAAGGCCGGCGGCAGCCGGAAGAAAACCGCTACCGTGCGCGGAGCTTTTATATATCCGCCCACCGAGTCTCTAAGAAAAGTTGGCTATTATAGCTGGCCTGGCTCAACCTTCGATGCTGAAGGGCGTCAAAAGCAGTATATGGGCAGAATTAAAGCAATCGAGCGAAATTTAGGTATGCGTATCTTGATGGATGACAAGCCGCTCGATGAGACGGCGAGTGTAACGCAGTTCATCAACGAGGTCAAGCAGTCAAAGCCCGATGGATTGCTCCTTATACCCTTCAAGAAGGGGCATTGGGGACACGTTACTCGTATCGTTGAGGAGGTGGGAATCCCAGCGGTCGTACTTGCTACGTTAGGCATACTGCTTGTTGGTCACATTAATCAGCTTCGTGAAAAGTCCGGCGTGTACCTGATAAATTCGCTGGATAATCTTGATGCCGTCGAAGACGGGATGAGGATGATTAAAACGGCCCGCTGGATGAAGGAGAGCTGCATTATCAACATCGGGGGCTCGCAGACGAGGGAAACAACGGTGCCGCATCTTGGCACCCGCGTGCGCACCATCCCGCACGAGAGGTTTTATGAGGAATATAGGCGCACTGAAGTTACGGACGCAGTCAGGAAGCTCGCCCGGGCCTATCTGAAGAATGCCAGGGATGTAATCCAGCCAACCGAATTTGATATCCTCGAGGCTGCAAAAGCATATTTTGCCTTCAAGAAAATCATCAAGGCCGAGAATGCCGATGCGGTAATGATGGACTGTTTACCGGGACTTAAAAGGCCGCATAAGCACGTCCCGCCTTGTATGGGCTTTATGAGCTTGAGGGACGAAGGCATCGCTGCCGGCTGTCAATCTGACCTGAGCGCAACACTGACCTTGATGCTGGTGCAGGAACTCTTTGACAGGCCGGGCTTTCAGCAGAATGCTTCTATGGAGACGGAGAAAAATCACTATTTCGGTGCGCATTGCACCTGTGCCTCGAAGTTGAAGGGTACAACCACCGCTGCCGAGCCGTACATCTTAATGAACCACGCTGAAGCGGGCTGGGGCTGTGTCCCGCGTGTCCTCTGGCCTGTGGGAAAAGACGTTACTATGGCCCAGTACCGTCCAGGCGAAACGCCACGGATGCATATTTACAGTGGTAAAGTGGTGGGATGCCCGCCCGTACCCGCCACGGGCGGCTGCCGCACAAATATAGAGATGACGATTAACGAGGTAGATGACGTATGTGATGTAAAGGGCATGCATCAGATTGTATTCTATGGCAGCTACGCCAAACAACTGCGAACGTTCTGTCAACTGTACGGCATTGAGGTTGACACTTGATGGTTCAGGGTATCAGAAAATCAGAAAATCAGGAAATCAGTTACCTGATAACCTGGTCTGAATGCTTGATGCTCGCAACGAATATCGGGTATCGAGAATAGAGGTGTTTTTTTTCTATTTGCGTCGTCGGTGAATCAATACCAGGCAGCCGAGGCCCAGCATACCTATTGTTGCCGGCTCAGGCACTGTTGTAACGCAAACGGCGTCGATGTTGGCGTTGCTGCTGAAGAGAGCTTCGGCGAAGTATAAAGTCGCACTGTATGTTGTCGGATTGTACTCGATGAGGTCGCCGTCTCCGAAGCTCAGCCCGCCGAGCGTCGCTGCGCCGCAAGTTGACAGAACAATGTTGCCGCTCTCAAGGATATGTACCGCATCGATGTCTTCATCGGCGGAGAACAAAGTTTCGTCGAAGAATAATGTTGCCGTGTCTGTTGTCGGGTTGTACTCGATAAGGTCGCCGTCTGCGAAGCTCAGCCCGCCCAGTGTTGCCCCGTCGATTGTTGAAAGAATAATGTTACCGTTGGTAAGGACGTGCACCGCATCGATGTCTTCATCGCTGCCGAACAGGCCTTCGCCGAAGAACAATGTTGCGGTATCGGTTGTCGGGTTGTACTCGATAAGGTCGCCGTCTGCGAAGCTCAGCCCGCCGAGTGTTGCGCCACCCTCGGCTGAAAGAATAATGTTACCGTTGTCGAGGATGTGTGCTGCATCGATGTCTTCGTCTCCCCCGAACAGGTTTTCGTCGAAGTACAATGTTGCGGTGTCGGTTGCCGGGTCATACTCGGCTATGTCACCGTCGTAAAAGGTCAGCCCCCCAAGTGTTTCCGTTGCGTCGGTCGAAAGGATGATGGTTGCGTTAACCGGCCCGGCAGCCGCTGCAACCAGAATCAGCACCGCACCAAGAATCGTTATTGACTTTTTAAGATTGAATCTCCGCTCTTGTTGTATTTCCGAAACACATGGACGCCATTGGCTTTTTGCTTTGCGCCCCTGGCATTCACGTTCTACTTGGCGCCGAATTTTGTAGGCACAGTCTCGCATCACGCCCAGCAGTATCCCACAGACGTTGTCATTTCCGAGCACCTCTTCGTTGTTGGCAAGGCCTATTAAGTCATTGGCTATTTTTAACGCCTTCAAAATGTATTCATTGTGTTGCTTTTCCACTTTGTTTCTCCTTTATTATCTAAGCATTTACCTTACATTAGGACTGCTAAATCCCTATGCCCATACATCCAAAAATTGCCCTTTTGCAGCTTCTTCAGCGAATTTGTGCCGGCCAAAAGATTCGCCGAAATCGGACGTTACCTTATCACCCAAATGGCCTGTATTATGAGCGCTTTGCTCATACGCCTTCGCCCGTGCATTCCGTCCTCTAACCGTCTTACTCAAAGCAGCCTGGCTGTTTGCCCTTTCGGGTTGATTACGTTCACTGGTTTTATGAATCAATGGAACCGACCGGACAACTTTGCAATGTATCTTTTTGACTGTTCTATTCACCACAACAACCCCCCATTTGTTTGCCAGCTTATCCTGGCTTGCTTATCTAAATAAGCAATAGGCGTGCCGAACTATGAAGCGGAGCTGCGAAAAAGGCGTAAGTTTATGTATAGCAAGCAGTTATGTTGCTCGAATTTTCAGGGGTCGGTGGGAGAATGGCTTGTTTCAAAGCCGTTAATGAGACATTAAAAGACCGGCCGCAGAAGGTTGGACGAAACACCTCGGCGAGGAGGGTGTTGTAAGGTCTTATGTATCAAACCGTTATAGGTGGATTTGCAGCGGGCCTTCGAGATTGTGGTGTCTCATTTAGAGTATATGAGACGCTATAAGCTATATGAGACGCTATAAGCTATCTGAGACACTTGAACGACAGGTTATCGGACTGTGATTTCGCTTGTTTTTTCGCTCTCTTTGAGGAATCGATACAGGGTGGCCCGTGAAACGTCAAGCCTCACTGCCGCTTTGACTTTATTGCCGCCGGTTTCTTCGAGTGTTCGCCGCACGGCCTCTGCATCAAGCTTGTGTTTCCGCTGTTTCTTTGGCAAGCCGTCTCTATGCACCTGCCTCTCAACGATATTCAACGGAAAATGTTCGGGCAGAAGGAGCGTATCTGTATCTCTACATTTTATCAGCGCATATCGAAGAGCATTCTCAAGCTCTCGAACATTCCCGGGCCAGTCGTAATCCATCATAACATCGACAGTTTCTGATGATAGCCCGATATCCTCCCGCCCGGCCTCTCTCAGAGCTTTTTTCAAGAGGCTCTCGGCCAGAAGGGGTATGTCGTTCCGTCGCTCACGCAGCGGCGGAAGATGGATGGGAATTACGCACAACCTGTAGAAAAGGTCTTCTCGAAATCTTCCCTCAGCAACTTCCTCCGCGAGATTTTTGTTCGTTGCACTGATAATCCGCACGTCAACTTGTATGTTCTCCTCTCCTCCAACACGCTGAAAAATCCCCTCCTGCAGGACCCGCAGAAGCTTGACCTGCATCGTACCGGGAATATCGCCGATTTCATCTAAAAAGATTGACCCGTCGTTTGCCAGCTCGAAACGCCCCTTTCTGTCCTGAATAGCTCCCGTAAAAGCCCCTTTAACATGCCCGAACAGCTCACTTTCCAGCACCCCCTCAGGCAGCGCCCCGCAGTTGACAGGAACAAACGGTCTATCTGCGTTGGGGCCTTCGTTGTGAATCGCTGCGGCCACCAGCTCCTTGCCTGTACCGCTTTCGCCCTGAATCAGAACCGGCACATTGACCTCGGCAACCTCCCTGATAGTATCAAACAATTCCAGCATCTTCACATCCCGGCCCACAATCCCGGCAAAAGACTGTTCCGTCCTCAGCCGGTAACGCAATTGAGTAAGCTCGGTAATATCCACAAATGAAAACACCATACACAGTGATTCACCGGACTCACCTTTTTCCTTCACTATAAATGCCGAAAGTTGCAAATCAAACTTGCCGCCGTTCTTCCTTTGGCTGCGTACCTTCCCTACCCAGCTGCCGCCGCTGAATACCGTTTCCATTATCCACAAAGTCTTGGCGGTTTTGTGCCAGAACTCCTTAACAGCTCTTCCAGCAACGTCCTCCATACTTTCGTATTGCCACAGTTTAAGAAAGGAATTGTTTACATAAGTCAGTTTGCCTTGCAGGTCCGTGATGGCGATGGGATTGATGGACGATTCGATAATACGGTTCTTTATCCACAGAGCCTCCTCATACTGCTTGCGCTCTATCGCATAACGCAGACACCGGCGCAGAGCGTCACGATTTATGTCCCCCTTTATCAGATAGTCCTGTGCACCGTGCTGTAAAGCACTCATTGATAGCGCTTCATCCTTATGGCCTGTCAGAACAACGATTGGCGCGTGTGCCGCTTGCGCACGCATCTTGGCAAAAGTCTCCAATCCGGAACTATCCGGCAGACCCAAATCCAGCAGAACTACGTCAAAACGTCCCTTCTCAAGGAATTCTATTGCTTCTGAAAGCCGGCTTGCGCATTCAAGGGTGAACGGGCTGTCCGTCCAACCCGCCAGCATCCTCCGCGCCGACAGAATGTCCACCTTGTTGTCTTCGACCAATAAAACTTTAATCTTTTTCTCGGCCATTTCATTCATCAGCTTGTTTAGTCAATTCTTGCCCTTTTTAATCGCCCCGCGTTATTTGCTTGTTATTTTGCTCTCCTGGAGGAACCGGTACACCGTGGCCCGTGAAACTCCGAGTCTCTGTGCCGCCTCCACTTTATTGCCGCCGGTTTCTTCGAGCGTTCGCCACACGCTCTCCGCATCGAGCTTGCGTTTTCGCTGTTTCCTTGGGTAGGGCCGGCTCGGCACGTATGTCTCAAGAATCTTTAAGGGTAAATATTCAGGCAGCAGTAGATTATCTCTGCATTTTATCAGCGCATATCGAAGAGCATTTTCAAGCTCTCGAACATTTCCAGGCCAGTCATAATCCATCATAATACAGACGGTTTCTGGTGATAGTACAACGTCCCCTCGTTCGACCTCTCTCAAGGCTTTTTTCAAGAGGTGCTCGGCCAGCAGTGGGATATCGTTTCGCCGCTCACGCAACGGCGGCAGATATACCGGAACCACGCACAACCTGTAGAAAAGGTCTTCACGAAATCTCCCTGCAGCCACTTCCTCTGCGAGATTTTTATTCGTTGCACTGATAACCCGCACATCGACTTTTATGCCCTCCTCTCCTCCGACACGAGTTAGAGTCCCCTCCTCCAGGACTCGCAGCAGCTTGACCTGCATCGCAGCAGGAATATCTCCGATTTCATCCAGAAAGATTGTTCCTCCATCTGCCAGCTCGAAACGCCCCTTTCTATCGTGAACAGCTCCGGTAAAGGCCCCTTTAACATGCCCGAACAGCTCACTTTCCAGGATTCCCTCCGGCAGTGCTCCGCAGTTGACCGGGACGAAGGGCTTGGCTGTGCTGTGGCCTTCGTTGTGAATAGCTGCGGCCACCAGCTCCTTGCCCGTACCGCTTTCGCCCTGAATTAGCACGGGGATATTGACCTCGGCAACCTCCCTGATGGTGTCAAAGAGTTCCAGCATCTTTGTGTCCCGGCTCACAATCCCGGCAAACGACTGTTCCGTTTTCAGCCGACGACGCAGGTGGGTCAGCTCAGCAGTCTCCATTTGCAGCTTCTTTTTTGTTGCCCTGAGGATGTCTGTTTGGGATATAATCCCGCAAGGCCGTTTGTCCTCCGTAATAACCAGTCGGCGGATACCCATCTTCTCCATAATCCTGCTGCTGCTGAAGACCGAGTAATCGGGCGACACCGTCGCCGCCGGAGAAGACATCACCTCCTCCATTTTAATCTGACCGGGGTCCTTTTGTAGGGCGACAACTCTTTCCAGAAGGTCTCTTTCCGTAACAACACCCACCACCTCATCTCCCTCTAATACTACGATGCACGATATCTTGCGGCTGGTCATAATTTCCGCCGCTTCCACTATGGTCGCTTTGCTCTGGATTCCAGCCACGTCCCTGCTCATTATCTCCTCAACGTCCTTCCACCTGCCGTAGAATGTTACAACTCGAACCAGGTCCGTTTGTGTTACAATCCCAACCAATCGTTTCTTCTCCAGGATTGGCAGTCGCTTGATGTGCTTGTCCTCCATAATTCTGATGGCATCAAACACAGACACGTTAGGGGCTATACTCTCTACCGGGGAAGACATTATTTCCCTCACCTTTATCCTGTCGAAATCCTTCTCCCTCTCCGCTACCCTTTTAAGAAAGTCTGTCTCGGTAAGGATGCCTGTCACGTTCCCATTGTCTGCAACGACGATGCACGAAACGCTGTTCTCAGACATAATCTTCGCCGCTGAAGCTACCGTTTCATCTGAGCAAATGGTAATCACATCTTTGCTCATCACGTTCCCTACTGTCAGCGGGGCCCACAGCGAGCCGGTCAAATTATCGAAAACATCCATTATCTTGCTCTTGGCTAAATTGCTAAACTACTCTCTATTTTTCGTCAGCTTTTCCTTCACCACCCGTTTTTAACAGCGACTCACCCGTTCTTGCAGGCAGCGTTCTTCTTTTTGATTGCAGACACGATAATAATATCGGCTAAAGTCAACCGTCACTTTTCAGATACCCCCCCAAACGAAAACCTTTCCGGCCGCAGCGATTATACAATGCCGTGGCAGGCCTTAATCTGTCCGGCCTTTAATACGCTTGGTTCTCAATAGTGGGAATCTGTCCTTTTTCGGACCTAACAATCGCCCCAAAAATTGTTTAGCTCCTTTGAATTTGTTATAAGGTTTTATCGAAAACAACTGAGCAGGATAACAACAGGTTCGGCGGGAGTTAAGTCTTGTTTTTATATCTATGGAGGGTTCGGTGAAGGAGATGTCCCACGATAATAATAATGACCAATAGAGCTATAAGGACCATTGTGGCGTATGAACTGTAGGATGCTACCTGGTCATGGACCCGCCGCAGAAAAAAGGCCCAGCCGAAAATCGCTGCATAAGTCCCTGCCAGTACAACGGTCATATTAAGCCAGGTTCGCAGGCCTAACATAAAACCAATCACACAGCCAACTACCGGGCCGGTCATCCAGAAAGGAAACCATACGAAGACAAATAGCCCGACAATACCATACCTTTGGATTTTGCCCTTGTGAACCTCGGCCGCATTGTGGATTCGCTCGAATGTGTTCTTGAGCAATTTGACCACCAATAGATGCCGCCAGCTGAACACAAAAAGGGGATAGAAAATAAGCACCAGGATTGTTTCAATTATCATACATATTGGGATAACTGTACTGTGTTCAAGGCCCAGCGAATATCCGAAGGCCAAGCCCGCAGCTCGGCCAAACATGACTTCCGTGGCGGTCATTCCAATCAGAACCTGCGATTCCTCTGGAGACAATAGAAGCTTAACCCCGAGCCAGAAAGTGAATATAAATGCCAGAGCAACTCCAGCCAGTAAAAGACGACCCTCTGAACTGGCCATAAGAGTCACCTTTACCTGATTTCCCTGCCCTGAATTCAGCTCGCTTGTTGGTTGTTCTGTTTCTCCTGCCATTCCTTCAATGTCCAATCGTTGAGTCCGTAACAATTCACTATATTAACCTAATATTTTCCATTTACAAATAAAATGGAATTGCCCCGCACCAATTGTCCAGCACCAAAACGGCGTGTGCCGAAGCAGTTCGACTGTCCTGAGCTCACTGCCGAAGGGCGCAGTGGAGGGCTCCTCCAACTCAAAACTAAGCACTAAAAACTCAAAACTACTTAAGGTCATTCCGAGCAAAGCAATCTCATATTTAGCCCGCTGTTTTACTGCGGGTTTTCCTTTGTTTAGCCGTCGCCGGCACGGCGACGCAATCCGTCGTCCATTGTCCCTCGTCCATCGTCCCTCATCCCTCGTCCATCGTCCCTCATCCCTCGTCCCTCATCCCTCGTCCCCGTCCCTCGTTTGGGGTGGCACCCTCTCGTGCTTCGCTGCGAAGCGCTGCTTCGCAGAGTAGTACAAACTTGTTTGGGCGTGTTGAAAATAATCCCTTTGTGCTTCTCGTTCTCACAATAGTTTCATTTGTTTTGCAAACATCATTAACGGCGACTTACCCGTTCTTACAGGCAGCGATTTTCTTTTTGATTGCAGACACGATAACAATATCGGCTAAAGTCAACCGTCACTTTTCAGATACCCCCCCCAAACAAAAACCTTTCCGGCCGCAGCGATTATACAATGCCGTAGCAGGCCTTAATCTGTCCGGCCTTTAATACGCTTGGTTCTCAATAGTGGGAATCTGTCCTTTTTCGGACCTAACAATCGCCCCAGAAATACTCAGGTACCGATAAGCTGCCACATCCGAAATAAGTCCTGAGCAAAAAAAGCCTGCCCCGAGCACGGTCGAGGGGGCGAAGGGCGCAGCCGAGGGATCTGGCCACCGAATTGATTGAACCTCACAACGTATCATTCCTGCGCAAACAGGAATCTATTTTTTGAACATTTGAATTTCGAACCTTCGAATTTGTTTCCACCGCAAGGTGTCCGCCGCAAGGCGTCCCCAAGCGGACTGCGGAGAGTTTCGGATTTCGTGCTTCGTATTTCGCCTCGCCTACTTGGTGTCTTCGTGGCGGAAAAAACTGCTCAAATTTTTGAATATTTTCGAATATTTCACACAACTTTTCGAATGTTTTCGAATATTTTCGAACGTTTTCGAATGTTTTCGAATATTTTCAAACGTTTTTGACCATTTATTTCTTGCCCAAATCCCCCAGCTTCCCTCTTCCGTCCCATCAAGTTCCCTGACCCTCTTACATTTCTGCCTGGCCAATTACCCCATTTTCGCTGTTTTCAAGCAATTTCACCCTCATTATTTCGTTTCTTTTCAGCATATTCTGCGTCTTTTCGAGATAGACCATAAAATACCTTTCGCTTCGCCCACGGGCCTGCCCATTGCTATTTTCCACTAAAATTGCTGCTGTTTCGCTAATGAATTGCTGCCGGAAATTTGCGCCCAATTCGATATCCAAATCACGCAATATTTCTGCTCTTTTCTTTATAACTCTATTATCTACCGTATCTTGCATACCTGCTGCTGCGGTGCCTTGACGCGCCGAAAAGCTGAAAATATGCATTTTTGCAAAGCCCGTCTCTTTCGCCAAATCGATAGTTTGCTCAAAGTCAGCATCCGTTTCACCCGGAAAACCAACGATAATATCGGCGGTTATAGCAGGCCTGTCGAGCCGGGATTTAATTAACTCAATCTTACCTCTAAGTTCGTCACTTCTGTATTGTCTGCACATCTTTTTTAGTACCGCGTTTGAACCCGACTGTACCGACAAGTGCAGGTGTGGCATAATGTTACGGTGTTTGCAGAATGTATCGAGCAATCGCGGCGTTACGTCAGCCGGCTCCAGCGAGCTTGCTCTTATCCTTGAAAGATTCGGGATTTCCGCCATTTTATCGAGCAGATTGGCTAATTTGTCGTTCTGCGGCTCATCCCAGTTCTTTCGTCTGACGCTTCTCTGGCCGTAAGCGCCGAGAAACACGCCTGTTACGACAATTTCCCTATGCCCTGCTTCAACAAGCCCTTGCGCCTCCTCAAGGACCGCTTCGACCGGCTTGCTGTGAACAACAGGGCGGGTTTTGGGTATGATACAATAGGAGCAGTATCCGTCACAGCCGTCCTGGACCTTTAGAAAAGCCCTGGTATGGCCTTTAAAGCAGGTTAATTGGGGTAGTTTTGGCGGATTGGCCGACCTGTTTTTATACTTGATTTTAGAGTCATTTTCTGTTTTAATAATAGTGTTTTCGCAGGTTTGAGGGCTTTGTGAGGCCGCTGGGGCGGCTTTGCCGTTGACTATTTGGCTTAACGTGGCAGCAAGGCTGTTCCGATACCTTATGAGATGGACATTTTTACCTAAAGCGTTTAATTCGCCGATATCGACAGTTGGCAGGCAGCCACAGATAACTATAACAGCATCAGGGCTTAGCTTTTGGGCTTTTCGGACGTATTGCCGGCTCTTGGCTGAAGCAGTATGAGTTACGCAACAGGTATTGATAACAACTAAATCGGGCTTTTTAGTCCCGCACCTATTAAGCATAGGCTCACGCCTAATAGGTGCGGGGTCGAGCTGGTCGAGTCCGAGTTGTTCGAGCAGCTCTCGAATCTGCTGGCTTTCGTATTGATTGACTTTGCAGCCAAGGGTTTTAATGGAAAAAGTCTTCATAATATGGTATAATTTATATTTGTTGAGACGGATTTACAAGGCTAATTGAGTTTGTAGTTCATAGCCCTTCTATGTTTGAATTACAAACATCATATTAAAGCTATGGCTAAAGAGAAATGGATTTTAACTAAATTTAGAGAAAGGATTTGTCATGCGTAGTCAAAAAACATTTCTACTAGCTGCTGTTGTTTTGATTATGGCTTCAGTTGCCAACGCAGATTTAGCCTTGACGGTCAATGGTCTCGACACATCAATGCCAATTGAGGTCGAAGCCGATGACGATATTATCGTTGCAGTTGCCGGTCAAACTGACGAGCAAAAAGAAAGTTATTCTGTGACTTGCGAAATGGGCGGCAAACTTGAGCCACTGCCGGAACCAAACACGCTGACAGAGAAACCCAAAGAAGGCAATTATTTGTTTACCTTTGAAGATGAAGAATTGGGCCTGGCAATAGTCAACCTGACTGTCGGCAATGTACTCGACTACCAGCTTATTCTTTTCAAGATACCGGATGCGAACACAATTATCTTTGGTATAGATTCAGATGCGATCGAAATACCTGAGCCTGAACCGGAACCTGAGCCGGAACCCCTACCTACTACAACACCTTATAGTCATTTGAAGATTAAGCCGAGACAGAAGGAAAAAAGAGTT
>Ga0114919_10003448_pt1 | contig 12771 bp, 14 predicted proteins | sample BlataG_FD_88682 | JGI IMG/M metagenome (GOLD analysis project Ga0114919, IMG submission 88682) | Deep subsurface microbial communities from Black Sea to uncover new lineages of life (NeLLi) - Black_00105 metaG | ecosystem: Environmental > Aquatic > Marine > Oceanic > Sediment | place: Atlantic... | reverse complement strand
AGCCAATTACCGCTACCTGGGCTGCCCCCTCCCTCTCAATAACCATTGACGCCCGCTTGGTGGCTGCCTTCTTTTCCGACGCCACGGTCAGCTTGGCAATACATCTCCTCAGCTCAGCACGGAGGTCGTCAGTCCCCTTGTGCTTGGGCATAATCGCCAGCATTTCCTCTAGGGCGGCTATCTTTTCTAACGGATTCTTTGCCTCCCGGAAGTTCTTTTCGGCTTCAAAGTATTGTGGTGGTAAGTTAGCTGGCATTATCCCTCACCAGTGATTTTACTTTATGTGGGGAAGATTGAAGGGGCTTCGCCCCTGATGAAATCCCAAATTCAAAGCACGAAACCCTAAACAAGCCCAAAGCACTAATGACCAAAACCTAAAGAACCAAGACACTTTTGAGTTTTGCATTTTGAATTTGTTTAGAATTTGGAAATTAGAATTTAGGATTTGTTTCAGATAGGGGGTGAGGTTAGTAAATAATCTCACAAGTGCTCCTTTATTTTTTTAGCTAGGCTCTGGGTTATGCCCCTGGCGGCAGCCAGGTCTCCAATGGGAGCCTCCCGGATGGCTTTAACCGAGCCGAACTGCCTCAGCAGGGCTCGCTTGCGCTTGGGTCCGATTCCAGGGATAGCATCCAGAGCTGAGGCAAAGGCTTCCCTTTTGCGTATTCTCTGGTGATAGCCCAGGGCAAAACGGTGTGCCTCGTCCCTGAGGCGCTGAAGTAATTGAAGACCGGGGGAAGACTTAGGCAGGATGATGGGCGCTGTCTTTTGGGGGATAAAAATCTCCTCATTCTCCTTGGCTAAACTGGCAGTGGGCACTAAGCCAGCCCCTATTTCCTGCATCGCTGCTCGGGCAGCGTTAAGCTGCCCCTTGCCGCCGTCAATGAGGACGAGGTCGGGCAGGATTGCCCAGGTATCCGAGGCAGAGGCACCGCTTGCCCGCTTGAATCGTCTCCTCAGCACCTCCTCAAGCATGGCATAGTCGTTGGCAGCAGACACGGTTTTGATTCTGAAGCGCCTATAGTGAGCGGGCTTTGGTTTTCCTTTATCAAAGACCACCATACTGCCTACCGCTGCCATTCCCTGGATATCGGAGATGTCATAGCCCTCTAGGCGAGAGGGCAACCGGGGTAGCTGGAGTTCCCCTTTTATTTCCTCTAATGCCGCTGATAGCGCTGTTGGCGAAGCTAGCTGTTTAATCTTCAGTTGCTCTAAGCCTTGTTGAGCGTTTTCAGCCACAATGTTCACCAGTTGTTTTTTATTTCCCCGGCGTGGCACTTGAATATTGACCTTGCCCCCCCGTTTACCTTGCAGCCAGTTCTGAATCATAGCCATATCTTCCACCGGGTGCTGGAGCAGCAATAACGGGGGGATATGGGGGCTGGAAGCGTAAAACTGCTTGATAAAGCTGGTCATGATTTGGCTTGGCTCTTCAGAGCGGGTCCCCTGCAATAGAAAGCTCTCCCGACCAATTAGCTTGCTATTGCGGATAAAGAAGACCTGGACACAGGCTTGGTCTTTATCGTCGGCGAAGGCGATAACATCCTGTTCCCCTTTCACCGTAGTGGCGATTCTTTGCCCCTCAACCACCCTGTCCACAGCTTGGATTTGGTCTCTAAACATGGCTGCCCTCTCAAAATCCAGAGCTTCGGCAGCCTTATTCATCTTGCTCTCAAGCTGTTGAACCACCCTTTCCTGCTTCCCCTCAAGGAAAAGGATTACCTGCTTTATCACCTCGGCGTATTCCTCCCTGCTCACCGCACCGATGCAGGGAGCAAGACAATGCCCGATATCATAATCAAGACAAGGTCGGGGGTCGGTGCCAGTGATGGGCCTGGAACAGGAGCGAAAGGGGAAAATCCCTTTTATCAGCTTCAGGGTTTGGCGCACTGACCTGGCGCTGGCAAAGGGACCAAAGTAGCGCCCCCCGTCCTCCAGGCGCCGGGTGATGTGCACCCTGGGCCAGCCCTCACCGGTGTCTATCTTGAGGTAGGGGAAGGTCTTATCATCTTTAAGCCGAACATTGTAGCGGGGGTGGTGCCTCTTTATCAGGTTTAACTCAAGGATGAGAGCCTCCTGTTCTGAAGTGGTAACAAAGTAGTCCAGGTCAGCGACTTTGCTTACCATCCGTTGTAGTTTTGGCGTTAGCTTTTGCCCGGCACCGAAATATGAGCTTACCCGGTGGCGCAGGTTAGCCGCCTTACCAACATAGATTATATTGCCTTCGGCATCTTTCATCAGATAAACGCCGGGGCTGGTTGGTAACCCTCTTAGTTGCTCTAATATAAGATTGCTGGTCAACCCTATCCCCTTTGTGAAATCCAAACTGTTTAGAATTTAGTATTTTGGTCATTTGATATTGTTTAGGATTTAGAAATTAGTATTTAGAGTTTCCCCTTTAGGATTTAGAAATTAGTATTTAGTATTTGCCCCTAGCCTTCCCTATTTCTTCTTTCCTTAGATTTATTGTAGCATAGCCTATAAAAGGGGACAAAGTTTTTGGTTTAGGAAAGAGGTGCATCCCCTGTATTGACATATTTGCCATTTGGTAGGTTATTAGGTTGAGTGATATTAAATGGGGGGTGAGAGCGAGATAAGGTAATCCTGTTACCCAAGTGCTGGCCCATTGGTGGCGCTCATTGTGGTGGTGGGAAGGGTGGTTTCTGGTCCACTCCAAGCTCTTTGAGAGCCGCATCCCGCAATTTCTCCAAGCATGAACTCAGTTGCTGGCACTCCTCTTCAGATAAGGAGGACATAATCTTGCGGAGGGACTCTATTTTGGTTGACTGGTAATAGGCTTGCTGTCCCTTCTCGGTCAGGGTAACTCTTGTCAGGTTCTTTCTTTCCAGGTCCTTGGTCTTCCTCAGCAGCCCATTCCTCTCCATTCGGTTCAGGATGCCCAAAACGGTGTGGTGCCTTCGGAGCAGCCATCGCGATATCTCACTGGGTGTTGCCTGGTTATCCAGAAACTGGACAATGGACAGAACGGCAGCCTCCTCAGGTGAAATGCCGTATCGGCTCAGTTCCTTCTGCGCAGCTTTCAATACCATGTCTTTCGCCTGCCTTAACAACACCCACAGGGTGAAATCTTTGTCCATAGATGAAGAATTTCTCACCGACTGCCTCCATGATTTTGGTCTCAAGGGTTGGAAATATAATAGCACTATTTTATCACAAGGCTGGACAGGAGTCTAGCCAGTATTAGCAAATTGCCTGCAGAGTGTTGACAAACTGCAAAGTATCATATATGATAATCGCATAGGTTATTTGCCATTTGGCAAAGATATTCTAAGCTGAGAATTAGGGTAATAGAGGGGGCGTTGAACCGCCATCTGTAACTGGTCACTTGGATGGCGGGAGCCAATAGTGAAACCGACCCTTTAAGGGTCGGTTTTTTTATGTTTGGGAAAGGAGATGATGCCTATTGAAAACGAAATTAAAAGACGCTCGGGATGAACCTGAATCATGGTGACATTGAGAGCGCTAGGCACTAGACGCGATGAGGTAGTTAAGCTAAGGCAGGCTGGGCTTACTTATGCCGAAATTGGCCGCAGGTTTGGCATAAGTAAGGAACGGGTGAGGCAAATTCTCAAGCCGAAACCTATATCACAAAAGCTGGCTCTGCAGTCCAAGATTATGCTGAGGACAGGCGAAGTAGGTCAACTCCTCGGGGTGCATGTTAATACCGTGAGGCGCTTGAGCCAAAAAGGAATACTAAAATCATACCGTATTGGCACCCGGGGTGATAGGAGGTTCCGGCGGGAGGATGTGAATGCCTTTCTCAAGGAGGGCTGAGACGATAGGGAGAGACCTGTTGGCGCTCGGGAAAGACCGATTGATATAAAAATAAAGTAAGAAAGGATAGAGCATTGAAAAAGAAAATCTTTAGTATCTTATTTACCCTGGTGCTGGTGGTGAGCTTCAGCTTGGTGACAGCGGTGCCAGCTGGGGCAGCATATGGAACGCCTACAATTAACGGAGTTCTTGGTGAAGGAGAATGGGGAGACTCAGCCTTCGGGAGTGACTATTTTGATGTCTATGTGTTGAACGATGCCGAATACCTGTACGTCGGCTTTAAAACACTCGATGGCACTTACCTACCCACAGGAGACGGAGTTGTAGGTATGGTCAACGTTTATACTATGAACCCTGTAACTGGGGAGTGTTGGGCATATTGCTGGATTCACCGAACCCCTGATTTGATTGAACTCAAATACACGTACCCGCTAGACCCAACGCAAACCCTTGAGACTGGTGCAACGTTTGCCGTAACGGCAACCGTGTTCGAAATACAGATTCCATTCTCAGAGCTAAACAGCATAAGTTTAGGGGATACTATCAACTTCCATTTCTTATCATATGCTGAGGGGGGGACTGACTGGACTACTGCGTGGCTGTACAATCAAGAGTACACTCTTTCGCAACCCACTAAAGCTGACATCCTCAAAGACAGCGGCATCCCCGGGAATGGACTCGATAAGGCTCCAGGCCTGCAAAAACCCTTCAATCCCAAATCACAAGCCGAGGAACATGCTGGCAAGAAATAAGGACATGACCACCCTGCCGGTAAAGGAGGGCTGAGACGATAGGGAAAGACCTGTTGGCGCTCGGGAAAGACCGATTGATATAAAAATAAAGTAAGAAAGGAATAAAAATGAAAAGGAAACTTATTAGTATGGCTCTTGCCCTGGTGCTGGTGCTGAGCTTCAGCCTGGTGACGGCAGTGCCGGCGGCGGCAGTAGGCGGGAAAATTTGTATGGTCGACCCCGATTATACGGGTGACCAGGGTGCCGAGAGCAACGGCATGTACTGGTATTCGACGCTTGCCGACATCGGGGCTTGGGGTCCCGGCGATGACGCTATCGTCTATCTTGCTGCCGGTGAACACATGGGCAAGACTATGCCTGTCGGAAAGGTTTATGACTGCCTGTATTTGTCGGGGGCCACTAATGTTCAGATTATCGGTGCTGGTGCCGATGAGACCATTGTATGGGGACAGCTCTCCAGAATCGGCACGGGAACTGAGGTCAAGGGGATAACCTTCAAAGGAAACCTCAATGAGCAGGAGCCTCCCCAGGAGTACAGAATCGACATGGGCGCTGCTTTCACTATCGGGACTGGCGCAGTAACCTTCGACCACGTTATTTTTGACGGCTTCGAATATCAGTACATTGCGGGTATGCCCGCTGGGAGTACGGTTGACCACTGTGACTTCATAGCTGAGAGTTTCTGGGTTAATTATAAGACATATCGTGCAATCACCTGGTCCTACGGTGCCCACGGTACGGTGACCAATAGCATTTTCGCTAGCCCTTGGTATGTCCTCAGTAGTATGAATTTCGGCAGCCCTAGCGAAATTCGTAATAATGACTTCTATGGTGGGAAGTACGGTATACCGGGTAATAACGGAACCAACATTACAGGCAACCTGTATATCGATCCGGAACTGAATGAGGACTACTCTTTGCCTGACGGTTCACCGCTCCTGACCGCTGGAATTGACGGCACATACATCGGTGCGATTGCCCCCATCGAGACCTTCACCATTACGGCTACAGCCGGTGAGGGTGGCGCGATTTCACCTTCGGGTGATGTGGTAGTTAATTCTGGTGGCAGCCAGGCATTCACCATCACCCCTAGCGAGGGCTACGAGATAGCCGATGTCGTGGTTGATGGCGAATCGGTGCTGGATGAGCTGGTGGACAATACCTACACCTTTGTCAATGTTACTGCTGACCATATCATCAGCGCTACCTTTGTCCATATAGTCGAAATCGACATCAAGCCGGGCAGCGACCCCAACAGCATCAACCTGGGTGACCATGGCGTCCTCCCAGTAACCATCTTAGGTAGCCCAAGCTTTGATGTTGACACAATAGACCTTAGTAGCATCACACTCGGAGGCGAAAGTGTGACAACTCGTGGACCAGCAAAGGCTCCGAAGCTGGCGGTCTCCTACGAAGATGTTAACGGGGATGACTTGATGGATTTAGTTGCGTTTTTCAGTGTACAGGAATTGGTCACATCTGGCGCACTGGGCGAAACTACTACTGAGCTCATGCTAGAAGCGGAGACCACTGATGATGTGTCAATCTGCGGCATCGATTCGGTCAGGGTTGTCCCGCCGGAGTAGTCAGTTGGCCTGCCTTGAAGGGAGGTGATGCTTATACAAAGTAACCGGGGTGGTGTGTGTGGGGCTGGTTGTCTTCTTCCTAATCAGAAAGAGGGCTGCTCAGAAACCAGACTGACTGCGGATAAGCTTCAAATCCTAATATCCAAGCACTAAATTCTAAACAAATCCTAATTTTCAAAATTTCAAATTCAAAATCGTTTGGGTCATTTGAGTTTTATTTATTTGATATTGTTTAGAGTTTAGAAATTAGTATTTAGAGTTTCAAGCTTGCCGTCATACAAATTTATTGTAGCATAGCCTATGAGAAGGGCAAAGCCCTTCCTAGGGGAGGGGCTGAATTTTCTTTTTAGTTATGTTACAATACATAAAGATTATCTGGTAGCGAGGGAGAGCGGTGAAAGAAGCTATTGACCAATTTTTAAACTATCTGGTTGTGGAAAAGGGTTTTTCCGAAAACACGAAAGCTGCCTATCAAAATGACCTGCATCAATTAGCCGGCTTTGTTGAGAAGGAGGCTGCCAAGCGGGGCACTATTCCCCCCTGGGCTAGTTTTGACCGCCAGGCCATGCTAAGCTATCTGCTCGACCTTAAGGGGAGGGGCTATGCTGCCACCACCGTAGCCCGCAAAGTAGCCGCTATCAAGTCCTTCTTTGGCTTTTTGGTGGCTGAGGGTATTTTGAGGAATAACCCAACACAGGGTGTTAGTTCAGCTAAGGTGGGGAAGTCATTGCCTAAGCCTATCTCAATCAGCCAGGTCCACCGCTTGTTAGAGCAACCAACCAAGCTGTCCACGCCAGAAGCCAAGAGAGATAGTGCCATGCTGCATCTATTATACGCCAGCGGCATGAGAGTAAGCGAGCTAGTGTCTTTGAACTTAGATGATATAATAGATGATGGCTATGTCCGCTGCTTTGGCAAGGGGCATAAAGAGCGGCTCATCCCTATTGCTCCCCGAGCGGCTTTGGTAGTGAAAGAGTATTTAACCGAAGCGCGTCCTCACCTGGCACATAACATTGATGAGAAGGCTTTGTGCCTCAATCGCCGTGGTGAGAGGCTGACCAGGCAAGGACTGTGGCAGATACTAAAGGGCTATGCTAAATCAGCCGAGCTGGGGACTGAGATTACTCCTCATACTCTAAGGCACAGCTTTGCTACTCATATGTTGAATGGTGGGGCTGACCTGAGGTCGGTTCAAGAACTGCTGGGTCACGCCAACATCTCTACTACCCAGGTTTATACTCATCTTACCACCGAGCATATCCGGCGAGCCTATGAGAAATCTCACCCACGGGCTAAGTAGGAGGTTTTTTAGATGTCGGGTAAATCACGGCGGGGTCGAGGCAGACACCTGCCTCGGAGTAAAAGAAGAAAAGGCGGGAAGGACCTTTCCGCCCCAGTGGCTCAGCCATCGGCGGTTGCTCCAAGCTCTGAGCCAGCTCCTCGGGCTGCTCTGCTTGTTCCTTCGGCAAAGACGCCAACCTCGAGGGCTACAGTTACAGCAGCTCAGCACCCCAATATAGCTGCTGAACTACGGAGAATTGGTATTCTGGGGGGGATAATACTGGCTATTCTTGTGGTGCTAGCCTTGATTTTCTCCTAGCCTTATCCTGGCAGTGGGTGCCTATTATGGATATGGATTTTGAGGTAGCGAGGGCTGAGTTAATTGAGCATCTTAGCACTGAGATTAAAGATGAGCGGGTATTGGCAGCGATGCGCTGTATACCCAGGGAACGCTTTGTGCCACCAGAAAGTCGGCACTTTGCCTATGAGGATAGACCGCTTCCTATCGGCTATGACCAGACAATTTCCCAGCCTTTTATCATTGCCCTTATGACCGAGGCATTAGAGCTTACTGGCAGGGAAAGGGTGCTCGAAGTAGGTACTGGCAGCGGATATCAGGCAGCTATTCTGGCCGAGCTAGCCCGGTTTGTGGTTACCACCGAGCGCCTGCCAGCCCTGGCTGAGACAGCCAAGCAGGTATTGGATAGTTTGGGATATACCAATATTGAGGTGCACCTGGCGGAGGAGACTCTGGGCTGGCAGAGGGGAGCCCCTTATGATGCTATAATGGTTACCGCTGCTGCTCCTGGGGTGTCGGCTGACCTTTTAGCTCAGTTGGCGATTGGTGGACGCCTGGTAATTCCTGTTGGCTCTCGCTATGTGCAGGAGTTATATAAAATTACCAGAGGCAGGAAGAAGAATGTGGTTCAGAATTTAGGTGGCTGCCGCTTTGTCTCCCTTGTTGGTAAGGATGCCTGGGAAGAGGAATAATAAGAGAGTCTAAGAGAGGCGAAGCCTCTCTTCGAGGGATAGGGTTACATAATAAAAACCTAAAGGAGACTCTGGATGGAGGTTCTGGGGGCAATTAAAACCAGGAGAAGTATCCGAAAATATAAGTCTACCCCAGTAGATGACAAGACTATTGAGCTTGTTTTGGAAGCTGCCCGTTGGGCACCATCCTGGGCTAATAGCCAGTGCTGGAGATTCATTGTGGTGCGGGATAGTAACATAAAGGATAAACTCGCCGATGCATTAATTGCTGTGTCAGATAGACCTAATCGTGCTGCTGATGCTATTAGGAACGCCCCGGTAGCAATTGTTGCCTGTGCTGAGCTGGGAAAGTCGGGGTATTATGCTCGAGAGCCGAGAGAGCCGGTTACCGATAAGGGCGATTGGTATATGTTTGATGTGGCACTGGCAATGCAGAACCTGACTCTGGCAGCTCATTCGCTGGGTCTGGGCACGGTGCATGTTGGCGCTTTTGATGCTAAAAAGGCGGCAACTATTCTGGAGGTTCCTCAGGGTTTTTGTGTGGTCTCAATGACACCTCTGGGCTACCCTGATGAGGAGCCGCCAATCAGACCGAGGAAAGAGCTATCAGAAATCGTTTTTTATGATAAATTTGGTCTTCAATAATACGCTGATTACCCCAGGCGAGAGGTAAAACCATGTTGCGTCATATAATTGTGCTTACACTAACTTGCGCTCTACTTTTTAGCAGTGGCTGTAGCTGCCTATTCCCCTCTCCAATGCCTTATGGTCCCAAGGTAACTGGTGATGGTACCGGTGGCGCTATAGCTATATATGAGGACATTAAGGGCAGCAACCAGCGGGATTTCTACGCCCAGAAAATAAGCGCCGAGGGGGATATTCTCTGGGGTGATAAAGGCGTGCTCATCGGGGGCGGGTACAAAGAGGCTGATAGCTTTTTCGACCTGCACATTGTGAGTGATGATTCTGGGGGAGCCATCATCGCTTGGAGGGCAAGTCCCTCCAGTGAGCAACGGACATATGCAACATACGTCGTCCGGGTTGATGCAGAAGGTGACATCCTCTGGAAAAAGGAGGTCAGGGCTGTTGACCACATGATAAGCGACGGTGCCAGTGGTGCCATTATTGCCACCGATTACAGCTATGACGAAAGGACTTTATTCCTCATAAAGATAGATTCCCAAGGCGATTTCAGCTGGGGTGAGGATGGAGTCTATGTGCGCCGGGAAGGTTACTGCGACCACTCACTTGATCTGGTCGGTGACGGTAACGGCGGAGCCATATTCATCTGGCAGGAGCGGAAGGGAGAGCCGGGTAAAAGGGTAACACGTATCTTCACGCAGAGGATAAATGCCGAAGGAAGCCTACCCTGGGGACAAGAAGATGTCCTTTTGTATGCCACTCCAGAAGAGGTTCATGCCGATGAAGTCAGGGTGGTAAGCGACGGTTCAGGTGGAGCCATCGCCGTCTGGATGCAGGTGCCCGAAGGGAGAATAGAAGAAGGCTCGCCGGAAGCCTTGTTGTTCGATATCTATGCCCAGCGGGTGGATGCTAACGGTAATATCCTGTGGCAGCAGAATGGTGTTCCGCTGGGAATAACCAAGGGAGGAGGAGAGTGCCCCACCAACCCTCTTGTCGTAAGCGATGGCGCCGCCGGCGCTATCGTCATCTGGGAAGACCTGCGGAAGGGACTGATGAGCATGTACACCCAGAAGATAGATGCCGATGGCAACATTAAGTGGCAGCCGGGTGGAGAAGAGGTCTGCTATATCGAAACCCATTCGAGCTTTTGGCCCCGCACGGCAGTAAGTGATGGCTCAGGAGGGACTATCATTGCCTGTAGCTACAAAGAGGCTGAGACAGGTAAAAAGGGGCTTCTTGCCCAGAGATTGGATGCAACTGGCAGAGCAGTATGGGGCAATGGGGTAGTGGTCACAAATAGCGACCATATTACTCATTTCCTGGCATCTGACGGGCACGGCGGGGCTGTTATTGTCTGGGGTAGCAGTAAGTCCATGTTTACGTCAGAAAGGTCATATGTGCAGAGGGTAGACTCAGAGGGTAAACTTCTCTGGGGAGATAAGGGAATCAGGCTCAATCCATAAACTTTCACAGCTTAATGAAGGTGACCTTAGGAAGAAGGAATTTACGCTGATATGAGTTATAAATGGTGGATTTTCGTTGCTATCCTCCTATTTGGCATCGGTATTATCTTCGGTCTGGCTACCCCGGCTAGTATCACCGGCCTACTTTCTGAAGAGCTTACTGCCCTGGAGGAGTTCAGCGGCATATTGGCCCCATTTACCCTCTCCACCGTCATTTTTATCTTTCTTAAGAACGCTGTAGTCTTACTATTTAGCTTCGCATTTAGCCCGGTTTTTTGTCTGGTGCCTATTCTGACCTTAACTGTCAATGGCTGGCTCGTGGCTTGGGTATCAACTATAGTAGTTCAGGAGAAGTCCCTTGGTTTTGTCTTAGCCGGTTTGCTGCCTCATGGCATTATTGAACTCCCGGCTCTGTTCATAGCCGAGGCGGCGGCTCTCAGCTTCGGCGCTATGGCGATAGTAGCCCTATTCAAAAAGGAGAGGAGAGAGCTACTGCTCCCCAGCCTGAAGTATCTGTCTCTGGCCGTGGCTTTAATGCTGCCGGCAGCTGTCATTGAGACTTATATCACACCATTATTGATAACCTAATATAAACAATAAGGAGGATATTTTATGAATGAGCTAGGTTTAGCCGCCCCCTTCTGGGTAATTGTCCTGATATGGCTAGCCAAGGTGGTATTGCTAACTTTCATCTCTGTTTTTCTAGCGTGGCTTGGAGTTCGGGCATTAGATGCTCTCACCCCTCATATCTCTCATCGCGAGCGCATAGGAGAGAACCCTGTGGCTACCGGATTATTCATTGCCGGCTTTTTCATCCTGGTTGGTCTGGTTCTCCATGGCGCTATTACGGCACTCACTGCGGTCACCGCCCCCATACTGTGGTACATCTTCGATTTTAGGACGTGGGGGTTATTAGCTATGAGCTTCGTGGTGAGCTTGCTTATCGGGGTAGCCATATTCTATATTGTGGATAAGCTAACGCCTAAAATACCGTTTGGCAGCATTAAAGAAAGCCCAGTGGCAGCCGGGGTACATGTCTTTGGCTATCTCGTCTTCTTTGGCTTGGTACTCCATGCCGCACTGACAGGACCACTATGAGCAGGACAAAGGTTTTACTAAGTTTAATGGTTGTTTTTTTAGCCGGGCTGGCAACCGCCGGCTATGCCTCGGCATCTCCATCTGAGGGTTTCCATGAGATAAATGACGATGTATTCGATGACTGGGAGGTATGCCGAACCAGAGCCTTTGGTGAAGACGGTTTTTATCAAATATCTGAGACAGCCTTCCGCCCGGTTATAGCCTTCGAGAGCCTGGGAGAAAATGCTGCCTTAGCTTATAGCTTGGGCCAGCAGATTGCAGATAAATACCCAGACCGACTCCAGAGGGCGGAAGCGGTATTTCGCTTTGTTCGGGATAGGGTTAAATATACCTCTGATATTGACCAGTTTGGCCATGATGAGTTCGCCCTGAATGCCGATGAGCTGGCGACCAGCATTGACCAAAATGGCGTTGGTTATGGCGATTGTGAAGATAGCGCAGTGCTGCTGGCGGTTATGTATAAAGGAGCCGGATACCGCTCAGCTATAGTGGTCGGCAAGGGTCATACCGCAGCACTGGTCTATTTACCCGACTATAAGAAGGCAACCGCATTTTTTGAGCTGAAGGGTGAGCCGGGCTGGGTCTGGGCTGAGGCTACGGGCAGGAATAATCCTCTGGGCTGGGCAGCCAAGGAGTTTATCAATGTCAAACTGGCGGCATATGAAATATCTGAAGAGGCGATAGCCCCGGCAAAACCAACTACAGCCCCAGCGGTTGCCGTTGCCGGAAACGGCGCTGGTGTTTCATTCGGACGTTTTCCCTTCTTCGGCATAATAGGTTTGTTATGGCTTATGTCCCTCTTCCGGAGAAGACGGCGCCGCGCTCGCTAGCCCTTACCACTAAAGAGGTTGCTAAACAACCTCTTTCTTCCCCACCCACCCCCCTCCCTTAGGAGCTTTGCTTATCAGCCTCAGGGGCTACGGGGGCAAAGCCCCCGAAATAAAGAGAGTTTAAGAGGGGCGCTAGCCCCTCTTTATTAATTCCCTCCCCCCCTCCTTTGAAGGAGAGAGATGAAAAAGAGAGTCAAAGAGAGGCGAAGCCTCTCTTACATAAACAATTCCCCTTCCCCTTGATAAGGGGAAGGGGATAAAGGGGATAGGGTTACCAAGTAAATGTCTAAGGGGGTGAGGTTGATAAAGGAACTCGACCATCATTACTTGCTGT
>Ga0114919_10003447_pt1 | contig 12771 bp, 6 predicted proteins | sample BlataG_FD_88682 | JGI IMG/M metagenome (GOLD analysis project Ga0114919, IMG submission 88682) | Deep subsurface microbial communities from Black Sea to uncover new lineages of life (NeLLi) - Black_00105 metaG | ecosystem: Environmental > Aquatic > Marine > Oceanic > Sediment | place: Atlantic... | reverse complement strand
ATCAAAAAAATAAATAATATTTGTTTGTATGACACACCCCTACACCCCTCTTTTTACCCGCCTGCCAGCATAACAATCCAATGATGGCGGGCAGGGAGGGGAATAATGGTATTTATTTTTTTGATTCTGTAAGTTTCTTATTTGATATTATAGACAGACTCTAATTAGTGGTTTAAAAAGATCTGAAAATTCTGAAGAGAACAGTTCTATAGATAATCCAGCCTCAATGGCACTGGTCATTCTGTCGACTGATCGTCTGATATTGCCCCTTACAGAAAAGAGAAAAGAATAGGCAAAATGTGTCTCTTTAGCATCTATTACCGCAATCCCATTATCATTCAACCATCTGTGTGCTTTATCCAGCTCCCCTGTTTCTATCCAATATATCAGCTTCATCAAATGATCTGACAAACCATATTCTTTATGAAACTTTTCCTTACCCGGTCTGGCATAATATCTGCTTTTGTTTTTTGCTAAAAGATCTTCAACCATTTTCTTCTCATATGGCAATGTACGGTAAAGACCCATACGGTTGCCACCACTACCTAAATCAGGATTATAATATTCCCATGTTCTTTCTCCTTCGGGAGTAACTTCAAAGAACCAACCAAAATCAGAAGTGGCTATAAGTGTATTTCCTCCGCTCATCCTCAATGCGGATCCTCTTGCGGGAGACCAGAATCCTCCTTTATGTCCGTATTCCCATACTATTTCACCCGATATGGGATCAATCTCAATTGCCTTTGTATAATCACGACTTACGGCAGGATAACGATGTCCGTTATCATATATCAGTATGTTTCCATCGGATAGCATTGTTGGCATATGCGGTCCTTCAAGCACCCCGGGTCCCCAGGCCCAAACTACTTCATCGGTTTTTCTGTCAACGATCCAGATTACATCTGAATGCCTGCCACACATCAGGATATTTCCTGAACGGAATCTCTTATCCCTTTTTGCCAGAGGATTATCAGGTAATATCTCAATAGTATTTATATGCGGATAGTCCACCCTTGATTCAAGCGCAGGTTCTGGCACATAGCCAATGAGTGCTTTAAATTCCTCCATATGCTCTTCATAGTTCCATGTCCAGACTTCTTTACCTGTTTTATCATACTCCACTATCTGGTCAAGTACAATCGTTTTGCCTGCCTGCCATGGATTGGGCATATCTCTCCGGGAGTCAACATATGTATTACCTTTTTCTCCCCTTGCAAAATCATGGTGAGCCCTCAGTTTTGCTTTCCATACAAGATTACTGTTCCAGTCAAGTTCAATTATCATCTCATCCTTTACTATAGCGACGAGATTACCATTGGGTAACATCTCAGCATAATGCCATGACATCCCAAAACCACCAAAGTTCGTGGTCACAATATCTTCTGTATGTGGATAATACCATGTATGAACATATCTGCCTTCGGGTGTAATTAGATGAGCTGTTGTGAGGTTTCTACTGGAATATAACCTGTAGCCGTCATCTACTTTCTCATTATCGATAAAAGTAACACCCAGCATTACCTCTGTCTCCTTTACCTTTTCCTGGGAACAGAGGGTGGTATTAAGCAAGGATATTATTGCGAAAAAAATAAATATTTGTTTCATATGTTTATGGTTTGTTTTTCTTAGTGGTCATCTTTTGGTAATGTCTCAATCGGCTCATTAGGTATTATCCAGATATTCCTGAACTGCACTTTGGCAAGGTGATCCTGCAGCATTATCGGGCCCGGTTCACTGCCCTCGGGAAATCCTACTCCTGTTTTTGTTTTAATAATCACATTATTATGTATTACCACACCATTGTGTATCACTGTTATCCTCGCATTTTCCACCTTTTTCTCCGGATCATTGTCATCGAATCGAGCTGAGCGGAAAAGAATATCATATGTCTCCCATTCACCTACAGGCATCCCAACTACCACATCCGGAACTTTTTGCCTGTAAATAGAGCCACCCATTCCCGGGGAAAGTTCCACATTATATGAATTATTTATTTGTATCTCATAACGTTTCTGAATATATACACCACTGTTTGTATTTTCGTTGTCAGGGAGCTTAAATTCCAGGTGTAACTGGAAATCTTTAAAATTTCTCTTTGTCTTTGTTCCCTGTATCCGTTCGCATGCCCATGTTGAATCAGGAATCACTTCCATGACCCCGTCAACGATCTTCCAGCGTACCTCTCCCCCATCACAGTTAGTCCACTCAGCAAAGTCAGATCCATCAAACAAGATTATTGCACCTTCAGGGGCTGTTGAGTATATTTTATCAAAATTATCCGGATTAACACAGCCATAAATAATTATTGTTATGCATAATAGCATTAAATGTATTTGTTTTTTCATGATTTGATATTTTTTGGATTCAAATGTTAAACCTGGTTCCTGATAACAAAAGGTTCACGGTAATTACGTGATATATACCTGTTGGCTTTATCGGCATGCTCACCCTTGAACATTTCCTTCTTCGAGTCCATCTTCAGCCACGGTCCCAGTATTACAGGGAGCTGCTTCATATTGAGCCCGTTAGCTTTAAGGTGCTTGTATGTACGTTCCAATGCATCAAGTATCTCGTAATCTTTTCTGAAAGCATCATTTATTTCCTCATATGAGGACTCCTTCCCAACACGGTAAGATATATTTCCCATATGACAGAGCGATGCTGACAGGTGGCCTTCAATTATCGGTGCCCTGATGTCTTCCTGCTTTCTTGACCTTATTGCCTTGAGGAAATTCAGAATTGAGTTTATACCTTCTCCTTCGAAATCGCGAATCTTTTTACCATCATTATCATAAGCGATCTGTCTGCCCATATCAACAAATCCGTTTTCACAAACTATAATATTTGCGGTGTTAGGATTCTGCCTGTCCCATTCATAAAACAGTTCTACTCCTTTTTTGGTAGTGGTTTTAAATGAATCCATTACAGGATCTCCCTTTTTTCTTGGTAATCCCCTAACCTCAAATAAAATTGGAGCTGTCTTATAATCAAAAAAAGTAATACTGGTATTAGGTGTTTCTCCATCATCATCATAATCATACCTGCCACCAAATGTAATTACCCGTGATGGCAGATCATTATGTCCAAGTACCCACCTGCACAGATCGAGATGGTGAGGACCATTATTCCCTATTTCACCATTGCCAAAATCCCACTGCCAGTGCCAATCATAATGAAGGTTAACACGTGGTAAAGGCCCCATAGGAGCTGGACCGCAGTAGATACCATAATCAACAGTCCTCGGGATGTACCCTCCTGAATCTCTAACTGTTCCAATGCTTTTACGTCGTTTATACACCCATGAATGGCAAAACTCTATCTTTCCAAGGGCACCACTCTGGATATATTCCACTGCTGCCTGTATCTTTGTATTTGATCTCATATCATGATCGGCCTGTACTATCCTTCTATATTTCTCAGCTGCTTCTACCATTTTTCTGCCTTCCCATATATTATGTGATACTGGTTTTTCAACACATACATCCTTACCTGCCTGACAACCCCAAACCGTTGCAAGGGCATGCCAGTGATTAGGTGTTGCAACAGAAATAGCATCTATATCTTTGTTTTCCAGCATCTTTCTGATATCTGTATATGCTTTAGCCGGTCGTGCCCCCTTATCGTACATTATTTTGGAACAACGATCTATACTGGCAAGGTCAGGATCACATAAGGCAATAACATTTACATTCGGAAAGTTCAGGTATGAATTCTCCAGATGAGCCCATGATCCATGGTTCCTGCAACCAACAACTCCAATATTGATAGTATCATTTGCACCTATGATCCTTGACCAGCTGGCTGCTGCTGTATATCTGGAGGCCATGCCTAAACCTATCCCTGCTAATGCTGAAGTTTTTAAAAAGCTTCGCCTGTTTTGCTTACTGTTCATAATAAATGTTTTTTACTTGAAATAAACTTTTGTTACTAAATCCAATAAAAAAAATTATACAATTCATCGGTTTTACTGGAATATAGTCAATTCCACCCTGCAAATGTCGATGATTAGTTTAATTATTTATTTTCCCAATGTAAATATATACTTTTTATACTACAAAATTATTCCACACTCAATACATTTTTTAAGAAATCAATCCCTAAGTCATCACCTGGAGAGAACTTTGAAGAATCGGCATATTTAATTAAGCTATGTAAAAATTGTCTTACTTCAGGTTTATCCTGGTTATTTAACAGATCAACCGTACATACCAGCAATTTCCCTTTCCCCACCTTTGTTTCGAACAATATTCCCAGTTTATGATTACGCCAGAAATTATCAATAACCTGAACAATTGGGCGATAATCTGCGGATGTTTCATCCAATATAACAGGGTTTGAATTTTTCACCAGCTGCCACCATTGCCAGTTACTGTGAAACTCAGTTGGGAATTCTTTCAATGCCGGATTATCCGGATCACAAAGAATGCCCAGTGTGCCGGGTGCTACCTCCACATTATTCTTCAGGGCAGCCCTCCTGAACATGGGAAAACACCAGAAATCAGTCTGGAAAGCACCCTTAACCGAATTTACAAGTTTATCCTTCCCGGGGATAAATATTACCTTACCTCCCTTTTCCAGGTATTCTTCGATATTATCGTCAAATGAATCAGTCACCATAATACCGGGGGGCACTGTATTGTCAATCTTTGTCTCATAAACCCATATACTATAGTGATTACGGTATTTCGTTCCCCTCAGCGACAGTTCAATAGTTAGTTTCCGGGGAGTGTCAACATCATGAAGAGGAAAAGAAAACATATCAATCATTGACAGGCTTCCCTGTTGAATGTTTTGAGGATCCGTGCTGCCTGAGAATATTGTTTTACCCTTACTATTGCTGACCTTCCAGTCAATTATACATTCCCTGTAATCTGCGGGGCCAAAATGAGACAATTCTATTGCTCCTGTAAAGGTTTCGGATTTTGTCCATGTGTATTTTTTCATCTTTAGCAGTGGAACAACTTCGCAACAAAACTCTCTCCATTCTACGGGCTTAATAAGACCCTTCGATTCCATGAAAACATTTAATATTCCCACAGGTGCTGTGCCCTGGCCTGAAAAATCATGCAGGTCTAGTAATTGGAATCCTCCAAACCACTTTGTTCTTAAAGCTGCCTCGATATCTTCCCTGTAGCATATTACAGAAAGGGCACCTGATGCTTTGACAAAATCATCAGCCTGGTCAAGCATGTTTTTTGCTTTTAGCCTGTCTCTGAAAATTTCGTAATTACGTGCTTTGAGCACACCGGTATATTTTGGTATTTCGGTAAAATCAGGAGACACCTGGAACTGGCCTGTCTCATGTCCCACAACCGGTACCGGCAAACCTGCAATAGACCGGTCATAGTCAATCATAGTTGAAGGAGGCATATAATCAATATGTCCCATTTCATAGTCGCCCTGGTAGAACGAACCACGTACAGGCAACTCCCCCTCTGTTTGCGATGTAACCCAAAAATCATCACCCTCAGCAAGTGTCAGGTCACATCCCGGGTAGTTCTCATTGTTTGAACCCTGAGCATACAGGTGTCTGTTATCTTCCTTCTTAAAATGAGCTACCATATCATAATATGCCTGGTTACGACCCAGTTCATTTCCCAGCGTAAACATTACAAATGAAGGATGATTGCCATAGGCCTGAAAGATCATTTCACCCTCTTTGCGCAGGTAGTCATCGTGCTCCTTTTTCCCATAATCCCTTTTATTGGGGAGTTCAGGCTGTAGGTACATACCTGTCTCATCAGCTGCCTCAAAAGCTGCCTTTGGAGGACACCATGAGTGGAAACGATAATTATTAATCCCATAAGACTTTGCAATCTCAAATATTCTCAACCATTCTGTCTTTGTCATAGGTGCATATCCTGTTAAAGGGTATATAGCACAATCATGACTACCCCTAAGAAATGTACCCTTCCCATTGATTTTAAAACCTGTTCCGCCAGAAATAAATGATCTCATCCCAAACAGAACTGATTTTGTGTCCCTCAGCCAACCGGTTCCCGGTTGAGTCTGCACAGTAACCTCCATCTCTATCAGGGACGGATCAAATTCGTCCCATAAAGGATAATCCTTATCAAATTGATACTGTATCTTATGCCAGCTATTGCGACCGTTAATAAAAACCGGCCATATCATTTTCTTATACGCTACCGGATTATCGCTGTCCAAGCTTCGAGCCTGTAGTATAATGTCTGCAGTACCTCCCCACCTGGTCAGATTCCCGATATTAACATTTACAGTAGCCCTGTCATTATTGATATCAGGATAAACCTGTATCTCTTCTACATAAAATTTATCGGTGGCCTGCAGTTCAATCTTTCCCACGATACCATTCCAGTTTGTCTGTGTGCGTTCATCCACTGCATGAGCAGGTCCTACCGGTGGTAGTTTTGAATTATCAACCAGGATTGTTATGCTATGTTCACCGGGACTTAATGCCTCCGTAAGATCATAGGTATGAGGGGCACTCAAACTGGATCCATTGCCAATATAGGTATTATCGATCCAAACCTTCACATTCTTTGTTCTCCCAATGAATAATGTGATACGCTTATCCTGCCAGGAATCCGTAATATTTACCTGGCACTGATACCATGCTGCTCCTACCCAATACCATATACGCGACAAGCGGTCGTCTCTTAACTCATCCTTAAATATTCCCTTTTTGTTTTCATCTGTTGTACCAGGTAATACTACCTTATCTTCATACGACATAGAATACCACTCATCCTTAATCCCCCTGCTGTCCGGATCAAGTTTAAACTGCCATTCTCCGGCTAATGATATAACATTTGAAGGAGCATTTGATGAGGTAGCCAAACTGCTTTTCTGACCATATAAATTATTAATTGACAGACTCAATAACAAATTAAATACAAAAAATGCAGCTACAGATCTCATAACTATTTTCAACATTAAATTCATTTGTTCGTTTTTTTTTAAATACTACATGATAAAAATATTGTAACTAACCAGTGTGCAAGTTAGAGATAACTTTCAAAGAATTTAAGACATCCTGATTATTTTTGACAATCGTATAGGTAACAGACCTCAATACAGCAAAAATAAATGCTCCGTTTGGTGATTTAAACTGACCTGATACTTTCTGTTTTACTTTGATATTCCTTATTGCCCTTTCCGAAGCGTTATTGTCAGGTGGTACTTTGGGGTGGTAAAGAAAGGTGAACAGAAATTTCCTGTATTTAAAAATCAGAAATTAAAAAGTTACTTTAATCCTTTCATCAGTTGCAGTATCAATCACTTCACCAGCAACCCAGACCTTAGGTAAAGGATTTCCTGTCATAGATTTTATATTTGCTTGTATCAATTTACCATTTTCCCATTCTATATCCACTTCAAATCCACCGCGAGCACAAAGTCCTTTAACTTGTCCATTGTACCAATTGGAAGGAAGTGCGGGCAAAAGACGGAGTCTGTTTCCATGGCTCTGCAACAACATTTCAGCTACAGTAGAAGAAAAATAAAAAGGTGTAAAAGAAAAAAACATTGAATCTTGCTTTGTTTGCTGCAAGGCACGATCACCTTCACCTAAACGTGCCCACATATTACTTGTAAACCCCACGAATGAACCACCATTTGCAATACGACGCTCGAGAGAAACTTTTGCAGCTTTAGCTAGCTCTGGAGTATCCTCAATAGTAATTTGTTCGCCAGGGAAAAGTCCAAATAAGTGTGATATATGGCGATGGCCTGGCTCACCTTCTTCGTAATCTTCTAACCATTCCTGCAACTGTCCATACTTACCGATTTGCAGCGGTGGAATTTGTTCCAGGATCTTTTTCCACTGATTACGCTTTTCCTGGTCTGAACCAAGTATTTCGCTTGCTGTAATAGCGTGAGTCAGGACGTCATAAATGAGTTGTAAATCACTTGTAGCACCAATACAAAGCGAAACAGGCTGGATTCCACCAACAAAAAAGTTTTCCGGGGAATATGAGGGTACAGGTACCAGCATGCCATAAAAACGACTATCAGGACGGGGATCAGGAATAAGATAATCTTCATAGAATTGAGCCACTCCTTTAATAAATGGATAAGCCCGGGACCGTAAAAATTCCTCATCTCCACTGAACTCATAATGCCACCAATAATGTTGTGCTAACCAAGCAGCTCCACCCGTCCATTCATCCCAACCTGGTTCATCCTTTATACACCTGGCCCAGGGACCGGTACTGAGGGGGATGAATACACCCTGACAACCATAATAATTTCTTGCTGCAATCTTGGCAGCAGGTATAAGGCGATCAATATATTCAAATAAAGGAGTAGTCAGTTCTCCCAAATTACAGGTTTCAGCCAACCAATAATCATCATGAAGACCATCATCGTGATGAAAATCACAGTTCCAAGGTGGTCGTAACAATTCATTCCAAATACCCTGTAAATTCGAAGGTAACCCCCCAGGACGGGAGGAACACATCAGCAAATATCTTCCGAATTGAAACCTTAAAACGGATAACTTATCGTTGGGTAATTGTAATTGTACCAGGTTAAATAGTCTCTGATGTTCATTGATATGAGCCTTAATCATTGTTTTAAAGTCATGTTCTGGAATAAAAGAATCGAGTTGTTTTAAACAATAATTCCTGAGAGATTCTGCTTCATGATCTGTTACAATATTAAGTAAAATAAGAGCCTCATTAGCCTTATGTATTATATATTCAGATTGACTGTCGTTAACCAGCACATATCCCTGGCCATTATTAAGGAAAACAGACGCCATTACCACAAACTTCTTATTCTCGATAAACTTCCCTGAAAAACCAAAACGATTACCTTCTCCCCATGGGGTAATTGTACATTCCGTATCTTGAATTCGGGACAATTCAAGTCTGCAGGAGATCATTTTGGGCTTGTTTGCCGACAGTCTTATTACAATAACTCCATCTGTACTGGAAGCAAAAATTTCTCGTTTATAACTGACACCATTAATATTGTAATTTAAATCCATTACCCCTTTAGACAGATCCAGATTGCATTGGTAATCAGTAAATTGTTTATGATCCAGAAAGTGGATAAACAGATCGCCTGCAGGTTGGTAGGGATCCGGTCCGAACCTCTTCATAGGAGGATCATATGCTTCTGGATATACACACTGGGATCCCAGCAGGAGGTTTGCAGCATGTCCGGCCTTGATCTGATCTCCTTCAAAGAACAGTTTCCTTACATATGGAAGATTATACGACACCTCGGGTATAGTCCAGCCAACATGTTTAATATTACGCCAAAGCCAGGTATGGTTCAGCGAGATACGTTCACGTTCAACGGAACCATAGACCCTTGCTCCTAAAATTCCGTTCCCAATGGGAACTGCATTGGTCCAATCTACAGCTGGCTTTTTGTACTCAATATTCAAATCTTGAGATGAAAAAACCGGAACTATACAAAGCAGTGTCCACATAAAAAACACGATTACTGACTTTTTCATATTTAATTGATTTTGAATTAATACAATAGATCCGTTTTTTAGTTATTTCACTCGAAAATATTTATGTTAAACATTCGGTTATCTGAATGATTCCAGTTCAGGCAACCCATCAGAAGGCTTAACATTAAAAATATTACAATAAGACTCACTGATTTCATATGACGTAACATGATGGTTTAATTTAATGCATCATTCTGTTCAGCCAGACTGCCTATTTGCCAACTCTGATTAAAACACTTGAACTTTCCAAGCCAGTGGATGATACCGATATTTTAATATTCCCAGATGTTTTTCCTGCTTGCAGTATCAGAAGACATTTCCCCAGATTGGTGAAACAATAATCGCTTTTATTGTCTTGAATAATGTACTCCGATCCATTATCAACTCCGAGTATGCGGCAGTCACCCTCTACTTTAAAATGTACTTTCCGTTCATCATAAACCACCGGAATCCCTGTTTTATCAACAAGAAAGGCCTCAAGGTGTACCACATCATATTCATCTGGCAGAATATTTTTCTTGTCGGCTTTCAGAATTATACGTTGTGGATTACCGGCCGAACGGATTCTATGGGTCACTGTATCACCATTTTCATAGTATGCTTTTGCCTTGAGTTCTCCCGGTTTAAACCTTACCAGCCATTTCACAGCATGGTCTTTAAAATCATCAGGTCTTTTTCTTCCGAGTGATTGTCCGTTCAAAAACAATTCTGTTTCATGGCAATTTGTATATGCATGTACCAGAACGGAATCTCCTTCCTTGTAATTCCATGATTCAACCACATGATCCCATGACCATTTACGCAGCCTGTCTTTTCGTCTGTCTTCAACAACGCCGCTTTCATTATTGTAAATGTATTCCGATTCCGATATCAGATTTGTACACAGGTATACTTTCGGGTCCTCATTCCAGAGACATTCAAAGAAATGTCCCCTGGGAGTTTTAAAACATGCGAAGTCAAAAAATGAGGCCTGGCTCCCCTTTTTGGGCCAGGGACCTGCCTCTCCCAGGTAAGATATTCCTGTCCACACAAATATTCCCGACACAAAATCACGGTCGATACAGTCTTTCCACTCCTGGTATTGTCCCCAGTTTTCGGTTCCCAGTATAATCCGCCCGGGATTTTGCTTGTGTGTCCAGTCGTAATCTTCAGCCTTATAGTTGTAACCCATCACCTCGACGGCATCAGCAAATCCGGTGATGATGTCGGCATCAGGCAACACTTCACCCGCCATAACCAGGCGGGTTGTATCAATTTCTTTCACCCAATTTTTCAGCCGGTTTGCTATATCAACCAGTTCACATTTTCCACCGGCAAGTTTCCTGAACACTTCTTCCTTTTTATCTTCCGGAGCATTGTTTATCGGCCGGTAATATGGGAACGTCCATTCTATTTCGTTCCCGATGCTCCAGAGTATCACACTCGGGTGATTGCGATCACGCAGCACCATGTGTTTCAGATCATGCTCGGCCCACTCACTGAAATACTTCGGATATCCACTCGTCAATGAATCGGGGCCGTCATAGGCGCTTCGTACAGTAATCCATTTACTCTTGCAGCGGTTCCACTCATCAAAAGCTTCATCGATTACCAGGAAGCCCATCCTGTCGCAGAGATCAAGGAATTCAGGTGCAGGAGGATTATGTGCAGTACGAATAGCATTGCATCCTATTTCTTTCAATTTCTTGAGTCTCCGCTCCCAGACACCAACGGGCACCGCCGCTCCCACGCATCCTGCATCGTGGTGAAGGCAAACGCCTTTCATATTCATGTTTTTCCCGTTAAGAAAAAATCCTGTTTTACTGTCAAAATGAATATCACGGATGCCAAAAGTTACCTTGTATGAATCCACCTCCCTTTTGGCCATGTACAGTTTGATTTCTGCAGTATACATTGCCGGTGACCGTGTATCCCATAATTCCGGATTGGCTATATCCAGTTTTCCCGTAACTTCATTTGAACTTCCCGGAGCTATGTTTGTTTCTATTTTTTTTCCAGCCACTATCTGGTTGTCAGGAGAAATGATACTTATTGCTGCTTCTACCTTGTTTTCTCGATTCCCGTCATTTTGTATCTGTATCTGTAAATTAACGGTAGCACTGCTATTTGATATTTGAGGAGTAGTGACAAACACACCCCATACCGGGATATGTACACGACCCGTGGAAACCAGCCTTACGTTCCTGTAAATTCCTGATCCGGTATACCAGCGGCAGTCGATGTATGCAGAATGGTCGACCTTTACTGCGATCAGGTTTTTCTTATGCCCAAAATTCAGATAAGGTGTTAAGTCATAATTAAAACTGCTATATCCATAAGGCCACTTCCCAAGATAATGCCCGTTAATCCATACCTCAGCATTATTGTATATTCCATCGAATTCGATCCAGGTAGAGTTCTGCCTGGTCTTTTCAGGCAGGGTGAATGTTTTGCGAAACCATCCCACTCCTCCCGGAAGAAACGCATTGCTTGCCCCTGCATTCTTCTGCGTAAAGGATTGTTCTGCGCTCCAGTCATAGGGGAGCCTTACATCCTGCCAGGCGGCATCGTCAAAGTCTGGCCTTTCGGCCCACGGCAAGTCCTCGAGGATGAATTTCCAGCCAAAATTAAAATCGGTAACTCTCCTGGGATTTTCTGTTAATAACAGATCACAACTGATCAGAAATAATGAAAAAATGAAAATAAGGAAAAGTCGGAGTCTCATTACCGATGGCTTTTGTAAAGCACAACTAATTAAAATTATATTTTTCATAAAGACTTTAGAAATTAAGACATAAAATAATAAAACCGGGCCGATCAACGGAATTGATCTGGCTTTAGATTTAGATATATTATTGTTCATTGTTCATCTGGGCACCAAGCTCTTTCCTCCAATTTCTAAGTTTTCCAAGCATCGCCTGTCTGATGTCCGGGTATTCTTCTGCCAGGTTATTCTGCTATCCAATATCGTCTGCCAGGTTATAAAGTTCGATCTCGCCTGTATCAATAAATTCTATCAGCTTCCAGTCTCCTTCCCTGATAGCACCGGATGATCTGCCCCCGAGAAAATGAGGTTTTTCAAGCGGATAATGCCAGAAGAATGTATTTCTTTTCAAGCTGTTGTTGGGTTTCTTCATTAATGACCAGATAGACACACCATCTATTTCCTGTTCTGGATCCTTATTGAGGCCCAGTATCTCACGAAAGGTTGGATAGAAATCACAGCTTATGGTAGGTTCGTGGCATATTTTACCAGTTGGAATTTTGCCCGGGTATTTTGCAATCAGCGGTTCCCGTATTCCTCCTTCATACAGGGTACTTTTTCCTTCTCGCAGCGGTGCATT
>Ga0114919_10003445_pt1 | contig 12773 bp, 14 predicted proteins | sample BlataG_FD_88682 | JGI IMG/M metagenome (GOLD analysis project Ga0114919, IMG submission 88682) | Deep subsurface microbial communities from Black Sea to uncover new lineages of life (NeLLi) - Black_00105 metaG | ecosystem: Environmental > Aquatic > Marine > Oceanic > Sediment | place: Atlantic... | reverse complement strand
GGACATCACGGAGCGCAAAAGGGCGGAGGCAAAACTTCTTGACTATCAGGCGCAGCTTAAGTCTTTAGCTTCGCAATTGACTTTGGCCGAGGAGCATGAAAGGCGGCGCATCGCCACGGAGCTGCACGACCAAATCAGCCAATCGCTGGTCGTCTCCAAACTCAAGCTGGAAAAAGTGCGCGAATCTGCATCTTCGGTGGAGTTGGGCAACGCCCTGAACGAGGTTTGTAATTCACTCGGCCAGACCATTGCGGAAACGCGCTCGTTGACATCTGAAGTCCATTCGCCTCTGTTGTCTCTGTTGGGTTTTGAGGCAGCGGTGGCCGATTGGCTTACCGAACAAATCGAGGGAAAGTATGGTATTGCAGTTGAATTTAAAGATGACGGGCAGCCTAAACCGCTGGATGATGATATTCGCATTCTTTTGTTCCGCGATGTGCGGGAATTGCTCACCAACATTGTTAAGCATGCACATGCGCACAAGGTAAAAGTTTCTATCCGGAAGGTTGGCAGCCGGATACGGGTCGAAGTTAAGGATGACGGCATCGGATTCAATCCCAGTGAAGTTACCTGGATGCCAGCCATAACCGGTGGATTTGGCCTCTTTAGTATCCGGGAGCGATTGGAAGAGGTAGGGGGCCGGCTTAAGATTGAATCAAAACCAGGCCATGGAACAACGGTTGCGATTACGGCACCGTTGAAAGCCGAGAAAAATGCCGAAGGGAGATAAATATGAGCACTCGAATTCTATTAGCCGATGACCACACACTTTTACGCGGGCTTCTGCGTTCTGAGTTTGAGGGCCACTCGGACATGGAAGTAGTCGGCGAGGCCGAAGACGGCCGAAAAACGCTGCAGCTTGTGCGAGAACTTGTGCCGGACATCGTCCTTATGGATATAACCATGCCAAACTTGAATGGGATGGATGCTACACGTCAGATTGTTCGTGAATTCCCGGCAGTCAAGGTGATTGCCTTGTCGATGCATCACAACAGGAAGTTTGTCATCAACATGCTTAACGCCGGGGCATCAGGCTATCTGTTGAAGGATTGTACGTCTCAAGAACTTGTCGAAGCCATACGAACCGTAGCAGGAGGCGGTGCCTGCCTTGCACCAAAAAAAGTGGTAAAGGAGGTTACCGACTGGATACAGGACCCACAGAAACTTGAGTCATTGTTGGATACTCTCAAAGACAGAGAACGCGAGGTGTTTCAACTCTTAGTCGAGGGAAAAAATACCAAAGAGATTGCTATAGTTCTGCACCTTACCGACAAGGCGATTCAGGCAATCCGGCATAAGATTATGGAAAAGCTGAATGCTCACAGCATAGTAGACCTTGTCCTGATAGCACTACAGGAAGGAATAGTCTCCATAGAATAGTTAGCGCTACACAGGGGACAGATATTTAACTGTGAGCGTTGCGAAAACAGCATCACTGCCGTTAAATCGAGGCATGAACCTGTCATTCCTGCGAAACTTATCCTGAGCAAAGTCGAAGGAGCAGGAATCCAGGACGTTCGAGCCGGTTTTAGGGGCAGTTCTTTCGGCAATTTTTAACTGTGATTGGTATAACATATCTCCGTCAAAAAACTTAAGAAAAAACGGCGATTTGCCGATAATATCTGTGTGTTATGTCTTTGCTAACCGAAAAATGGGGGCGAGCTAGCCTTATAAACAGGATTTTACCTGTCCGATAATAGGATTTGAGAAGGCCATATTTAGGGAATTCCTATTTGCTTTCTTCTTTGGTTTCAACGTAAAAGTAATCAGACTTGGTTTTATGCAGGGATACTTTTTTTTGGTGCGGAGTGCCACACAGGTGTCACAGGCAGAAAAAAAGGTTTTTCAAATGTGCAACAACCAAGATACAAGGTTGAATAGCATAACTTTCCGGACACGGTATAGTCGTGAAAAACCTGGTATCCGGCGCTTGTAAGAAACTCGTAGAGGCCTAAAATCGGCAGGTTTGGGTACTTAAGAAAAAATTAGCGAGCTCTCATATACTTAGTAAGCCGTATCCGGGTAATAAGATAGAGGAGATTAAGCAATTGCTCGTCCTCTCGAACGACCGAAGACTTATGATGATTGAAAGAGGATAAAATGATTGAAAGAACAAGAAAAACGGGAAGTGATGTTATCGGTGATGTCCCAAAAACTATCGTGGTCAGTGGTTATGAAAGTTTCACAAGAGATATTGCCGAACAGAATGGTTTGGACTATTTCTGTATAGATTTGGAATTGGACCCTGTCGATTTTGAAATTGTTGATTTCGCTTGCACAAAGATGGCGGGCTTAGCAGAAAAGATTCTCCGTGACGCACTCTTGGGATACAAAGTAGAGGAGGGGATTAAAAATGCTATCGACCAAGTGGAAAAAAGATTTTCTTTCCCCTTCAAAAGTGGTATTATTGCTTGTCTTGAAGACGCGAATAAGTGGTATATGAAGATGAAGGAGTATAATACTCCCCAAAAACTGGGCGCATGATTAAGGTGGGTTTGTCGCCTGAGACGATAACGTATTCAGAAGACGGATTCATGAAGAGCAAAAGGCGTAATCACAGTGTTCAGTTTAAGGCAAAAGTTGCCTTGGCGGCGGCTAAAGGTGATAAAACAATAGATGAGCTGGCCAGCGAGTTTGATGTTCATCACAATCAGATCACTCAATGGAAGAAACAATTGTTGCAATCGCGGCTGGATGTATCTGGTAGCGGTGATGGACCGGTTCAGCCGTTATGTTCTTAATTGGGAAGTGTCGGTAACATTGGAGTCGGAGTTTTGTGTTTCGGTCCTGGAGCAGGTTTTGAGCTACTGTACCCCAGCCGAGGTGTACGGCGTAGCAGTTGGCACTCCGGTCGCCCTTAAGGCTCCCTCCGTTCCAACGGCTTTAACATACGGTGATGAATCCACCTTAAAAACGCTTGGTTTTTGTCTTGACAATGGGTAGGGGTATAATAATATGGCAAGATGTTGCCGTAAAATCTAAGTGGGCAACACTGTTTAGGTGGCCGAGCTTACTGTGATAGTATTTTGTAATTGGGGGATGTAATTGGAAAAAAAGAAATGCCCAACGGGCCGCGAGAAAATTCAAGAGCAGAAACTATAGTGATTTGTGGAACTGCTCGACTGCCAAAAGAGATGACCAGGGATGGAAGTCTTGGCCGTCTTTGGATCGAATTGGAACTAACCACAGGTGATTATAAAATTATAGATTTCTTATGTACGATGGAATCAAGCTTAGGAAAAAAGATTCTTCGTAGCGCACTTTTAGGATATGAAATAGAGGAAGGGATTGAAAATGCTATAAACGAGGTAGAGAAGAGATTTTATAGCGTAATAAAAAGAGCAATCATTGCCGCTCTTAAAGATACGCGTTTGTCGTATAGAAGAATCAGAAAGAGTGAGGTACGAGAATAACCCCGATTCACGCGTAGGAATCTCTAAGCTAACGGTAAGTTAACTTATGCACTGGCTTGGAATCAACCGGGTAGGCGGTGGGTAAATAATTGCAGCGAGGTATTAGCATGCATCCTCAGAAGACAGGAAAAACCTGTCGATATGCCGATATATAGACGTGCTTATCTTTTTGCTGTTCTGGGAATGGGGGTGTGGTGGTTCTATAAATAGGGTCTTACTCGTTCTATAATGGGTTTTTGCCAATCCGATATTAGGTTTTGCGAGCTTTGTATTTAGGAATAACCTATTTCGCCTTTTCTGCGATTCAGCCGATAATCTTTGAAATAAAACGTTGTAAAATACGGTTTCATACGTAAAGGAATCTTCGGACTGGAAAAAAGGTTCCAATTTTATTATCGGATATTAACAGTATTTACGTGGTGTAAATGGGGGGAGGAAGGGGCAGATATTGCTGTCTGTGGTTTGCTGAGAGTCAGCAACCCCGGCAATATGCTTCGCCGAGGTTTGTACAGTTGAGAACTAACAATCTTAGTGCTGATGGTTGTGGAATCTTTGCAGTGTGAGTACCAGAGTAAATCAGCGTTATGCGGAGGTGATTATGTATGGTAAGTTTTGCGCGAGAAGCCCTTGTCAATATTTCAGAAAGAGGAGTGGTCCATTATACACGGCTGGCTGATATGATGAGAATTAGTGATTATTATGCCATGCTTATATGCAGGTTGTTAGGTAGGGACGATTACATTGTTATAGATGCTGCCGGAAGGTGCAAAATTACACCAAAAGGTAAGAATTTTCTAAGGGATGAGGCCTTATCAGTGCAACCTAAACCAACTATTTTGATTACAACACAATAAGCTTGTTATGAGATACCATTCGGCAGAGGGTTAGATATCTTCGCCCCTGGTCTTGGTTATATTTAACTCCATTTTCTTGTATTCGAGCCACAGCTTGGCCAGTAGCGAGGCCGTTCCAAATGGGTACCAGAAGAGAAAGAATACAGTGGCCCAAAAGATAGAAGCTGCTAAACGAGCTGCCTTCAAGGGGTCGGTCAAGAGGAAAGAACGATACAAGATAATAGTACTAAATACAAAAACCAAAACCGCCACAATCGTGATAAACCTATCTTGATTTTTCCACGGCTGCTTACCTATCTCAGGATTGCTCTCTACGATTTCTGCAAGTGTCCTATATATCGCGCGTAGGAAGTATATGAGAAACCAGAGCAGGATGTGTATTGAAACCGCGCCCCAGCAAATAGAATGGACCACGTTATCAGCGGATTCCCGCTGCATATATGCCCAAAAAGCAGCTGAGAACAGGGCAATATAGATTGCACCCCCAATTATTTTTCCTAACCAGATACGACGTTTAACCTTTTCGAAAAGGATTTCTTTGTGTCGTAGCTGCTTATCGGCCGGCGGTGGGTCTTGTGCAAGCAGGTTTTTCGCAAATTGTTTTTTATTTGAGGATTCAGACATCCTTTGCTCCTTTTAATGCTTCGCAAAGCTTGTTTTTCGAGTAATATAAACGTGATTTGACCGTACCTTCGGATACTCCAATAACCTGGGCCATTTCTCTCATCGAGAAACTTTCGAGAAAATAAAGCATTATAACTTCCCGATGGGCTAAACGTCACAATACAGGGCGAATACAGGAATGTCGTTGCGGAGATGACCGGCACCGAAACGCCGGAAAAAATCTATATCGTCGGCTGTCACTATGACACCTGCGGCAGTGGGGAGCGACCCGGTGGCGACGACAACGCTTCAGGAACAGCCGGCGTACTTGAAGCCGCCAGGGTGCTCAGCCAATATACCTTCGAGTCTACCATACGATTTATCGGCTTCAATGCAGAGGAGGATTGGATGAAGGGCAGCCAGGATTACGTTGACAACGTGGTCACGGTCAACAACGAGGAAATCGCTGGTATGCTCAACCTGGACATGATACTTCGACCGGCTTGGGACAACGACCCCACACAGCCAGAAGACCTTGACCTTGGAACTGCAAACACAGAACTCTGCCTTGAATGGGCCAATACGTTCATCACTGCCGCTCATAACTATGTGCCATCCCTATACTTCGATTCCAGCACCCCCGACGCCGACTACTGGTACGCTGGTGACCAGGGTCCATTCATTGAAGCCGGATTTGCTGCATTGATGGTCATAGAAAACACGGCTGGTGAAGTTTGGTCCGGGAGCAACGCATACTACCACTCACCCGAAGACGCCAGCGATGGTTTGGCCAACGATCCCTTCAGTCTAAGCGGCGTAACCTACGACTACGCCTTTGCAACAGATGTTGTCAGGACGACGGTGGCAACACTCACTCAGGAAGCCGTTTTTATCCCTGAACCGGCTGCGATTTTGCTCCTTGGCATTGGTGCTCTGTTTTTAAGAAGAAGACCCTGAACTTTCACCAGAGCCTTGGCGGTTAAAGACCTTGTTTTCAGTTCCTGCCAATAGTCTCTTTATATTTTCTCGGTGTCGGACGATGACCATCAGCGGTATTGCTGTTGCCGCGATAAGTAACGGCCACAGATTAGTAAAATCCCAGCCTGGTCTTAGCGCTATCGACAAAATCAGAACGAGAGGAAAAGCAATAGAAGCGGCAATCGAAGCTAACGAGACATATCGCCATATCAAAGCGACGGCTGCCCATGTTGCAAGAGCAAGCGTGGCACAAATTGTATAATACGGCCAAAGGCCGATTGCTACGCCGAGACTGGTTGCGACGCCTTTGCCGCCTTTGAATTTCAGGTATATGGAGAAGATATGGCCTAAGATAGCAGCACAACCTACGGCAAGCCACAAGGAAAGTAAACCGGGCGTTGGGTGCGGCATTTCTATAAGGCTTCTGACAGCTAACATTGGGACCACGCCTTTAAGAACATCGAGCACGAAACAAAAAAAGGCCCATCTCCTACCCAGAGCACGTGCAACATTTGTTGCACCGATATTGCCTGAGCCGATACTCCGCAGGTCTTTGCCGTGGGCTTTAACGATGATAAAGCCAAAGGGTATCGAGCCGAGCAAATACGCTGATATGACCGCAACTGCGAATACCGGGTACATTATTTTTGGCCTTTCTTTTGTAATATCGATTCGTAAACGGACATTAGCTGCCTGGCGACTCGGGTAATGGATATTTTTTCTTTGAGGTTATCTGCGACAATCGCCTCCGATGCCGCCTTTATATTGTTTGTATTTGTGAAATAGCCGATGGCTTCTGTCAGAGCCGAGACATCTTCGCTCCGTTCGATGACTTTGCCGTGCCGATTATTAACGAACTGTTCGCTTGCGCCGTTAAATCTGGTAGTTATTACCGGCTTGTCAGCCGCCAGCGCCTCGAGAATATACCGCGAACATGGGTCATAGAAAGTTGGCAAAATGGCAACATCGATTATCGACAGGGCGTTTTGAATATGTCTGATTGGTCCTAAAAAAATAATCTTTCCATCTGCCGTTGGCTGATTGAGTTTTCTTACGAGCCGGCGATATTTGTGCGTTCTGCCGCCGCCCGCGACAACTAAGTAAGCCTGCCGGCCCGTTTTGCCGCGGCGTGTTTCTCCATATACGGACATTGCTTTTATTAAGACAGCCAGTCCCTTTAGTCTGAAGTTGTTTGCAACGAATAGAAAGAGGACCGGGTTGTCCGCTTCCTTGAGGCCCAGCTTCGCCAGTATCTGGGTACGGAGCTTGCCGGCTTCAACGGTATCTATTCGCTTATTTGTTTTTACGCCGTTCGGGATAACTACGACCCGGCCATTAGCAATGCCATAGTGTTTCTCGAACTGCCTGACAACATATTGCGAAACCGCGGCGATTAGCGGCCCATTCGACTCTTTGCACAGCTTCCGCTCAGCATTCAAGAGAACCGTTCGGCGAAAGTTGGCAAAAGCCGTGATTCTCTTATAAGATTCAAGAAGCCTGTTTTGATAACTGGCGGCATTGCGAAGGATTGATTCGGTATATGTACCACCGCGAGGCTGATAAACATCGGCAAAGTCAAAAGGTAAAACGCTGTGAACTATGTCGTAGTGGTTTTCAGATAGATGCTTTTTCAGTGCCTTCGCAAAGGTAAAGTAACAGGCGCGTTTGCCGGGAGAGTCCTGGCATAGAATGTTAATGCTTTTGGCATTCGTTTGCCCTTTCGCGGCAACCATGTGCACTTCAAGACCAAGTGCCCCCAATGCCGCTGCTAACTCAAAAACCGAGCGTTCCGCTCCTCCGAGGGCTATATTTGCTCGTTCTATTATGATTGCGATTTTCTTCTTCATCGCGCATTTAAGCCGAATCTGGCCGGCTTTCAAATGGGACCGGTCTGCTGTGCCTCATATCGTGTCGTGCCATACGCTTTGCCCTGTTTATCACCTTACGAATAAATGCCTTGTCTTTTTTGTTCAGCTTCTGCCGCCCGGCATAGGTAATATAAAATCGCAGCCGGTCCGTTTTTGAAAAATACTTGGCAGGAGCCGAATAATATACTTGTGCGATATCTTTTATCAGAAATCGCCGGCGCCGGACGCCTGGCTTAAAAGCACGGGCAAGGTCTATCAAATAAAAATCGCCGCTGTCACTGTGGAATATATGGGATAGATAAAGGTCCCGATGACAGTAACCAGTCTCGTGAAACTTTTTCACAAAGACCGCCAATTGAGCGATAAAATCTCTTCGCAGCTTTATGTTCTCAACCGTTGTCAGGCCGCTGAAGAAGCCGGGCAATCTCCGCTCCAGGGATTCGGCATTCGGAATCTTCTCCGTGATTATGAAGCTCCTTTTCTCAAAAAATGTCCCCCATTGCTCGCCGTAGAAAAGGGTCTTCGGGGTATGTATACCCACTGCTGTCAGTTCACTTGCCGACTTAAACCCGATAAGGCCGCAACTTATCCGTCTGCGCGACGTGATCCAGTTTTTGAGTTGAACTGAGATTGGCGGCCTGTCGTAGCGCTTCAAATAAACGGTAACTGCCGGCGCGTTTATTTCAAACTGCACGCGGCTGCGGTATTTCGCAAGATTGTTTTTGGCTAAATTCCTGCCGGCTTGGAAAGAAAAAACATCATCAATTGACGTTAAGCCCAATTTGCTGAAAGCCGCTTTATAATCAGGGTCGATGAAACACGACTCCGAAATATCTACAAGTTTCTGCTCACGCATAGCTGCTGCCGTTTTGGGTGGCTGTTGTCGAGTAATCTTTTTGAGGCGTCACAAACCATCTCTACCGTGATTGACTGCATACATAGATGCTCGGTTTTTTTGCAGATTGGCCTGTCGCAGGGAGCACAAGGGGCTTCGCCGACTATCCTGATTTCATTTTCATAACCGAAGTCTGTCCAGGAAGGGTCGTTTGGTCCGAGCAGGCTGACAATCTTACGCCGCAGAGCAATCGCAATATGTCGGGGACCTGTATCGTTCGATATCACCAGCTCGGAACCGGCAAAAAGCGTTTTTAATTCGCCAAGACTTATGGAACAGGCTGCAAGGTTGATAAGTTTGTGCTTACGATTACTTTGTTGTGCCGGCGATGACAATCTGCTTGAATCGCAAATCTCTTGTGCAATCTGCCTCTCAACAGCGGTGGGTGCAACGGATATGACGACCGTTGCGTTGCAGTTATCAATCAGCCAATCGGCTGTTTGGGCAAATCTTTCGCTGGGCCAGCGTTTACTTGGCCCGGCTGCCGCGCCGGGAACGATAATGATGACCGGACCTTCGGATTCGGCAATTTCCGGTAATTTGGCTTTTAGTTTTTCCTTGTTTTGCGGCTCTACCTGAAGTTCAAGGTTCTTATCGGTAGTATTTGCACCAAGCCGGGACGCAATCGCAAGATAGTAGTCAATCATAGAAATCGGCTTGTATTTACCATCAGGTAGTTTTGGCGAATAAAGTTTGTCAGTTAGCAGAAGCCCTCGTCCATCGCGGGCATAGCCAACCCGTGATGGTATCCTTGCTAAGAAAACCGACAGGCCTGAAGAAAAAGAATTCTTGAAAAGAATTGCATGCGTGAATTTATGGACCTTGAGAATTTTTGCAATCGCAAACGGACTCTTATTCTCTTGCTCCAGCCATCTGTCGGCAAAGCTGCCTGGCGATAAAACCTCACGAACCACGGGCCTGGCAAAAAATGTGACTCTGGAGGATTTGAAATGTTGACGTATGGCTCGCAAGGCCGGCGTGCTGATAACAGCGTCGCCTATAGGAGAAGGAAGCCAGACTAAAATCTCGTGTCCCATTTCTTGCATCTCATCCAAGGTATCACTATTTTCGACCCTGCATGATGTAGAAGGTTAGCGACATCATCTGCAGGACCATAGCGAAACCGAGCGAAATCAAAACCGCAATGTCCTGCCGGTTCGGCCTCGTCAGGAGCCAAACGGTCAACAGCAGGCAAAACACAACGATAATTTGCACACTCCCGGCCAGCAGTCTCATTATGGAAAATTCGCTGAACATATTGGCCCGCTGCATACCTTTTAGTTGGTCAAGAATACTGTTGAGCAATTGCTTTTCGCTTTCAGCTTCAGCGGGGACATCTTGCTCTGTGGGTTTTGCCTGCTGGGGTTTTGGTTGTTCGGCAGCTTCCGGCACTGGCTTAGCTTTGAGCTTCGTAGCAGGCTTGGGTTTGGACTCTAAAGCCGGCTTCGGTTTGGATTCCGGCGCCGACTTCAGTTTGGATTCCGGTGCCGGCTTGGCTTGGGCTTTTGGGGCTAACTTAGTTTGGACTTTTACATTGTTGGACGAGCGGTGATATTGTTTAACGATATTTACCGCTTCCTTCATATTCACACTCTTATAGTCCGGAGTTGGCTCGGCCGGCCCGTCGTAGCTGGTTTTGTACAGCGACAAGCGGTTTACCAATATGGTTTTGCAGCCGGCCCGTAAACCAGCCTCTATGTCCCGGCTGCTATCGCCGATGCACCACGATTGGCTGAGGTCGATTTTCAACTCATCGGCTGCGGCCAGCAGCATCCCAGGATTCGGCTTTCTCCAGTCACTTTCTTTACGGTATTTTCGGACAACTCCCTCTGGGTGATAGGGACAGTAATAAATCTCGTCTAAATGAGCTCCCTTTTCGGCCAGTTGTTGCCTTAAGCGGTTATGAATTTCACCGAGAACTTGTTCGGTAACAATTCCACGTGCAACACCAGATTGATTGGAGACGACAATTAGCTTATATCCCATAGCTCGAAGCTCAACAAGTGCCTCAGTAACACCTTCCAGCAGCTTTACCTGGTCTGGACTATTGATATAGCCGGGGTCTTCAATTAAAGTACCGTCGCAATCTAAAAATATCGCTTTATTGGACATGTTCATTTTCTTAATTAACCTGTTCGCAAAAGTTCTGTTCTACAAGTTTACAAATTATATGAAAGCCGAGCTGGTGAATTTCCTGACTGCGGGCCGTTGGACCGTCCGCACAAAAACAAATATCGGATATTTGCTCCAGCTCACTGTTAGTCTTGCCGGTAAAAGCCAGTACGCAAGCGCCCTTTGCTTTAGCCGACCGGGCGGCCTCAATGACATTTGCCGAGGTCCCGCTCGTTGAAATGGCCCAGAAGATATCGCCTTCTCTAACCAGGGCTTCGACCTGCCTGGCAAATACATTTTCATAGCCATAGTCATTGGAAATCGATGTCATCACGGATGCATCAGTCGTCAGGGCGACTGCGGGCAAAGCCTTGCGCTCACGCTCGAATCTTCCGACAAGCTCGCTGGCTATGTGCTGGGCATCTGCCGCCGAGCCGCCATTGCCGCACAGATAAACCCTGCCGTTTTGCCTCAGGGCTTTTGTTATTTCATCCGCGGCAGCGGCGAGTATTTCAATCCCGCTTGTCTGCAGTTCGGCAACCATTTTCTTGTGCGTCTCTATCACTTCTAAAATCTGTTTCTTTGACTTGTTGTCCATCAGGATTTACTTTCCGGCGACACCATTCTGGAATTATTTGCAGAATGAGAATCCTTCAATGCCTTCATTTTCTCAATTGTTGTGGTGGAGCTTTTGCCTTCAACGAGAGGTGCAAGAACGACCTTGCCGCCGCAAGACTCAATAAACTCCTGACCGATGACACCTTTCTGTGCCCAATCCTGACCTTTCACTAATACATCAGGCTTTACTTGTTTGATTAGGTTGAGCGGGTCCGGCTCATCGAAGACCATGATATAATCGACTGTTTCCAATGCAGCCAGGACGGCGGCCCTGTCATACTGGTTGTTAATCGGCCGGCCAGGCCCTTTTATCGTTTTTACAGAGTTGTCGCTGTTTAGCCCAACAACGACTATGTCGCCCTGCATCTTGCAGAATTTTAGAAATTCGGTGTGTCCCCTGTGCACCACATCAAAACAGCCATTGGTAAAGACAATAGTGGCCTTTTGCCCGCGTTGCCAGTCAAGTTCGTCTACTAAAGAATCAATCGAGCGCACCTTACCGCTTTTGCCGCGATTTTCGCAGACGATTTCATTGATAATTTCCGGGATAGTAACAGTTGATGCGCCGAATTTTTCTACCTCTATACCGGCGGTTATATTGCACAACTGCACGGCTGTTTGATAATCACAACCAGCGGCCAAAGTTATCGCAAGCGTTGCCAGGACCATATCACCGGCGCCTGTAACGTCATAGACACTGCGAGGTCTTGCAGGTATGATTTCGCCCGTCTGGTCTGTTCTAAGATACGCTCCTTCCTTATCGAGCGTAATTACCACAGCTTCCAGCTTTAATTTCCTGGCGAGCTCCGCTGACGCTCCGGCTGCCATTTCTGCGCTTTCTATATCGAAACCAACCGCCTCCGAAGCCTCCCGGCGGTTTGGCGTGATGATGGTGGCGCCGACGTACTTTGAATAATCACTGGTCAGGCAGGGGTCAACAAGGACTTTTTTGTTTGCTCGCGCTGCCAACTGTACCATTTGCTTGCACAGCGATGGACAAAGCAGGCCCTTGTTATAATCCTGCAGACAAACGATGTCAGTCTCCTTCAGCTTGTCTTTGTAGGCCTGCAAAATAGCCTCATTTAGTTCATCAGGCAATGGCTCTGTGGATTCTTCATCAATTCTCATCAATTGCTGCCGATGACGATGTTGCGCCAGTCCTATGAGTCGTTGCTTACTGATGGTAGACCTGTCTGAGCCAACAAACAGGCCCGCGGTATCAGCTCCTGCCTCTGTCAGCATTTGCTCAAGGATTTTGCCATTTGCGTCATCCCCGATAACTCCCAGACAAGTAGGAACTGCACCCAAAGCGGCGAGGTTGGCGGCCACAGAACCTGCTCCGCCGCAGCTATGCTCGGTCCTGGTAACTTTCAGCACGGGCACGGGCGCCTCCGGGCTTATTCTTAGCGCATCGCCGTAAGTATAAACGTCG
>Ga0114919_10003443_pt1 | contig 12776 bp, 7 predicted proteins | sample BlataG_FD_88682 | JGI IMG/M metagenome (GOLD analysis project Ga0114919, IMG submission 88682) | Deep subsurface microbial communities from Black Sea to uncover new lineages of life (NeLLi) - Black_00105 metaG | ecosystem: Environmental > Aquatic > Marine > Oceanic > Sediment | place: Atlantic... | reverse complement strand
TCGCTTCATTTATTATTTCTTGAGTGATCCAGTCAGGTTGCATTATCATCATCGTCCATTTCCATTTATCCCGATTCCCTTCAGTAAAGTCATCCATGTTATCTGCCCACCATAAGCCTTCTAGAGGGGGGACAACATAATCTTTGCCTTTTGCTTTACTTAAAAATTTCGTTTTAAATGCTACGGGATAAAGTACGGCAAGCGCATCAATATATTCTTTAGAATCACCTGGAGAACCTATTCCGTCTATCATCAAGAACTGCATCTCAGGAGCATCAACTTGTACCACTTCTTTAGAGCTCGGTTGATAAAACTCTTTCATGGTTCTCTTGAAATCTATTTTTGATGGCATTTTTTCTCACTCCTTTTAGTTTCTTGGTTGAAAGCTATTAGTTGGACAATTGTTGGTATCTAAAGTAGCTGGAACTTCGTGCCCGAAGCAGTCTCCTTTAGTTTCATCAATAGGTTTATAAAATTTACAATCTTTACATTGAGCCATTTTATTATCACTTATTTTTTTAGGTTATTATAGTAATAAATTAATTGTGACAATATTAACCTATTTATGATACAAAAAATATTTAAGCATATGTCACAAATTAATAATACAAGGAAATAACCTTATTTTTTGTTTTCATGACTATGATCACAAACACAATTAATAGGTTTTTAAATGAAATTGGATTAACTGATATTCAAATAAAAATATACAATTATCTATTAACTCATAAATTTGGAACTATAAACAATATAAAAAGGGAATTAAATTATTCTTATACACAAGTACACCATAATTTAATGATTTTAGAAGAAATAAGTTTAATCGAATCGTCAGATTCAAACCCTCGAATTTACCTTAAGATCAGTCCTAAAATTGCTTTAACAGAATTAATCAATAAAAAATTTAACGCATTTCAAGAAAAAATTAATAAGTTGGACGAAGAATTAAAAGTTCAAGAAAGCGTAATGGGAAGTTGTGTTCGAGATGTAAGTTTTTATCATTATTCCAATCTTAATTTAGCTTTTGAAAATTATTACACTCTAATAGAAAATACACTTCACGAGATATATATGAGCTCCTTGCCTATTTCTCTTTTAAAAAGATTGGAACCCGCATTATATCAGGCATTTATGAGGGGCGTTCAGATAAGGCTATACTTCTCGGATTTAGATTTTGAGAAATATCCAAGTTATCTTGAAGAGGTTACCAATACACTAAAAAGAACCGGAACTGAGATAATTCAAACAAAAGAAAAGACTTGTCAACTGATTAGGTTTAACGACGAAATTGTTAATATGGGGCATATACTTATTGATGAAGATTACCTAAATTCCGTAATTTTCAAAGAAGATGATGTTTTTCAAGTTGATGGGTTTCGCGGTCCATTCGCAAAACAAGCAAAGAAGATGTTAGAAATTAAAACTGTAGAAAAAAGAATTAAAATAGGTTACCCAAGATCATTTAAAGAAGTTTTAGGCGTAATTGATGAAAGAAACATGATAAAAACCAGAGATCTGAGTAAATCTTCTGGTATTGGAGGAACCAAATTAAAAGAGATCTTAAATTTTCTAGTGAGAGAAGGAGTTATTAAAGAACACATTAAGAGTGAGGGTGTAGGTAGACCTGGAATATATTATAGTATAGTTGAATAATTAAATAAGTAGTTTCTGAAATAAAAAAAAAAGAATTAAGGAATTATAATTATCTCGAAATAGTCAAATATTATAAATACTAAACATACTATCTCTAATAATGTCCAAAGATTGCGCTTTAAACTTCTTAGGCCTTTCAATACTTTTCCTGAATAATTTATGCAATTATAAATGAATATTATTACCCAAGCTGTTAATAGGAAAACTATTGGTAAGAATAAGACATATAATTCTCGTCCTACGAAATCTAATAGGTATTTATAACCAAGTATAGAAAATGCTGTTATGACTAAAGTAAATCCGAAACCGAACGAATATTCCGCAAACGTCACAAACCTATTAATTTGTTCTTCTGGCATATTCCCTGCTCTTGTTTCATAATTTGCTTTTGAGTTAGTTGATACCGAATTTACAAAAAAAATAAACGAAAGCATTAACAAGAAAGTTGCAGAAACAATACCACTTGAAGGTCTTACTTGCCATAGTAAAGCTAGAATTGTTAAAACAGCAGCAATCATGGTTGTACTAAGGATAATCCAATCTTTTACATTTAAGTTTTTATTTTCTCTATTTTCTTCCATTATTTTCACTAAAATATTTACTAATATTTAATTAAATTAATCTTAAAGTTAATAAATTTTAATAATATAGATTTTTGTACTTTTTTGCGTATTTTTTTTTAATTATTAGATTATAGTACAAGCTTTCTAATACAATTTTAAAATCACCTTTTTAGTAAATTTGCACTCAGTATTGCTTTATTTTTGTTTAATGTTAAAATTAAATTATGTCATCAAAAGTAGTTTCTTATTATGATTGGTCGTTAGGTTTTAAAGGTAATAACACAGATAGCACTTCAAAAATTACGCTTACAAAAAAAAATAGATTTAATTCAATTGGAATTGCTGATGATGACTTTAAAAATTATTTGAGAAAATGGAAGAATAGAAACCTTTCCTAATATTATTTAACTTATTATCTAATGATTTTTTATTTATCATCCATATTTTTTGCTTTTTTATATATTTATGTTCTTTTAGTACGAAATTCATTAAAAATCTAAAGAGGTTTAAATACATTTTTTTATACAATTTACAAATAAGTAAAAATATAAAATCCTTTTATCATGTCAAAATCAAATTCCTACTTTGATTGGGAACTAAGTTTTCGTAAAAATCAGCATTCAAAGGAAAAAGTAAAGGCTGATCGAGAGAAATTAAATTCGATAGGAATTCCGATAAATAAATACAAAAAGTTTTTGCAAGAATGGAAAGAGAAAAATCTTAACTAGATTTTTCGGTAAACCTTTATTAGGTATCTTTAAAATCACAAATCAAAAATAAACAAAAAAACACCTATTAAAACTTCAATACCAAGTAAAATAAAGAAAAATATTAAAGTATAAAACCTCCATTTTATAGAAACTCTTTCTTTTTCTTCTAACCGGTTGATATATATTAATATAATCGTACCAAGTCCTAAAATTGATAAAATTGTAAGGAAAAACGAAAAAAGAATAGAGGTCATATAAGGTAATATAAGTACAAAAATAAAAGCCGTTATGCTTATCCAAATTATAATAAACCTCTGCATTTTCTGCTTAAAAATTTTATCAATATCTTCGAATCTTCCTACCGGTATAATTCCGTAAGACAAACCAAAAATCGCTAAAGCTAATAAAATTGAATGATATGGATTTAAAAGATGTAATATTAAATCTGAAAAAAGAATTCCCGTAAAAAATCCTAATAATAAACACAAAATAATACGGATTACTTTAAAATTAACTTTCAAGAATTTAATTACTCCCTGAACAAAAGAATTAATGGCGTTCTTAACAATTTGATATAAAGCGCTCAAATTCTCAACGATTTTATCGAAGAATTCTTTTAACTGCTCTAACATGAAAATAAATGGGTATAATAAAATACCTACAATTAAAAATGACCAACTCCAACCAGATGAATAAAAGTCGTAAAAAATGATACTTATTAAAGTTACTATTGATGCCCAATAAGCAAAAGAGAGGAGTTTTCGTTTTTTAAAGGGTTTGATTAAGAAACCTACAAATACCATAAAAATTAATAGGGAAATTGAAATATTTAATAAAAATGATGTTTGAGCCATTATTTCCAATGCAAAATACACATCAAATGAGGAGAATGCACCAAGGCCAATCAGGCTGAAACGACTAACCTGTTTTCTAGTTTTTTGATTAATAGAATTTAAATTGTTATCATTATCAATTTGCATTAAAAATAGTAAAATTCCAAATACGATTAAAATCATTGTAGTAATATTTAATATATCTAATGTTAAATAATACAGTGGCCAAGAGCAGAAGTTGATATATGAAACAATTATAAGAAAGTTTCGAAATTTTAATTTGTTTTCTTTAATTAAATCCCAAAAATCGAATAGGTTTAAAGCATAACCGTAAACTAACTCTAATAAAAGTATAACAATAATAAATGGAACGATAGAAATTGAGTATTGAGGAATCCAACCTAAAAAATAAATAATTGAAAATCCAAAAATAAAAGCCCACGAAACTGTCATTAAAAAGACTGATTGTTTACCAAGGAATTTAAGGATAAACCTATCGAAAATCATTAAAACGTGAATTAATATGCTTGATAAAAATAATATTAATTGAAGCTCAATGCTGGTTAAATCTAGAGTCTGAAAAATGTAAATTGATAATATTATATAAATTACCCCTCCTATGAAATTTTTTCGATGTGTTTTCCACTTTACTAACGATTCTTCATTATCCGAGTTAAATTTACGCATAGTGTTGTAATAAGAATAATTTGTATAGAATTGCATTAAAGCAAAAACCAAGGTGGCAAGACTTAGTAAAGCCAAATTTGAGGGGGATAAAAAGATTATTAGCGAAAATACAGACCAAGAAATGTTGAAGTAGCTAATTGTATGAACAATGAACATGTACTTACTTTTAATTCTTTTTACTATATTAATCTCTACTATACTTGTTAAAAATAGGACGATTTGTGATGCTAAGAAACTTTCAATTACTCCAAACAAAAGATTAAACAATCCGTAAAATAAAATAGATGTTTCTAAGTACGATAATACAATTAGAATAGAATAAGAATTTTGGATGGTTTGAGCATTCACTTTTTCTTTAAAAATTCTTTTGATGGAGAAAAAAGAATAAAAAGCTAAGAGCGTATTAATTAAAACTAAAAACACAGAATTAAATATATTGAAATTCGTAAAAAGTAGAACTAATAAGCTGTAAAAAGCTGTAAAGCAAGCTTGAAACGTTAAAAAGAATCCCCATAAAATTAAATTTCTGTACTTAAACTTTATTAGATGGTTTATGACAAACATAATGACGGAAAGAATCATTAAAAAGAAAAATAATGCTGGAAATCCAATAAAAATCTCATTTGAACTTATTAGTAAAGAAGTTATTAAGGAAGATGTGTAAAAGCCAATGGTAAATATAATTACATTTATTAGGATCTTTCTTATCCCTATCATGGCTTCATTTAATTTACTTGCGTTATAACGATTTAGTCGATTTAAAAATGTAAAAAAGGCGTACTCGGTATAAAATTGCAAAATTAACAGAATTACAAGGTTCAAAAAGAGATTTTGTAGACTAATTATTAAGAATTGATTTAATAGAATAAATATAGAGATGCTTATTAAAATATATGCAAAGATATGAATTGGATATATTATCCTTTTATTAACCCTCTTTATTAAATAGATATCAAAGAATGTCAAGATAAATAAACAGCTAAAAGATAACAAAAGGTTCTCAATTAACCCCAACCCTAAATAATCAAGAGCTACACCAAAAACAAAAAAAGTTATTTCAAGATATAATAGAAATGCTACTACTGAACTGAATTTCTTCAAATATATTGTAAATTTTTCGATATCAATTTCTATTTTCGAAGATTCAGCGTATCTTACACTGAGTAATGTAAAAATAGACCACATTATCAAAAATTCGAGAATTTGGTAGAGTATGTTAAATGGGCTAATAAATGCAATAAAAACTGAAAAGTAAGTAGAATTTAATAAAAAGCATATTAAATTTAGAACTTTAATTTGATTTTTATCCTCAAAAAATTTCATAATATTATAGGATTTTGAATCGATTGGAATTTTAATTTCGCTATTGAAGAGATTTATAAAAATTTGGAAGATAAGCGAGTAGAGCATTAATCCCGCTAAAGTAAACAGAAGTAAAGGCTGAAAAAGTTCAATATAAAATAAAAACTGTAATATAAAAAGCGTGAAGGGAATAGGGATTAAATACCACATTACAAATCGATAATTCCCTAATGAAAAATTAATTAAAAATAAATTTATAGTAATAAATACTGCGGCAACCATAAATAGTGAATCGGGTAATAACAAAAATACAATTGAAGACACGGAAGATGAAATTCCAAAAGAAAAAATACTTAATGGAATAATTTTTTTGGTTGGAAAGAATAATTTATAGTAATTAAATACGAAGTACGACCCACCGAAGATTGATACCGCTAAAAACAATGGAAACAATCCAAAATCTGGAATTAAGCTAAAAGTAAAGTATGTTAGCGAAGCGAAATTGACCATTAAAATAGTAGAAATTAAACGATTAAAGATTGCCCGTTTTAATTTTAGAAGTCTTGAAGAAAATAAGCTAAAGGACATAATAATTAACGCTATATTTGTAGAAATATATGGATGCAGGGTTAACAAAAACATAAGATGAAATATTAATAAGAAAATCCCCATTAATGCAATAGAGTAGGCCAGTATTAAAATAACATTCTTCTGAGCTTTTAAATTAGGGAAAAACGAGAGCGTAATAAAAAGTAGTCCACATACTATTGTAATTATTGGGTAATTTATTTCTATTAGAAATCCTACTACTTCAAATAGAGAAAATAGAAAAATTAACAGGATTATTGAGAATATCATCCATAAGATGGATACTATATTCCACGATCTTAACCTTACTAGAATTGGCATAAGTATTATAACTGAGATTCCAATAAATGATAAATAACTCAAACCAGGGTTTCCGAAAAATGCATTTTGGCTAAACCAATAGATTAAAAATAGACATAAGCCCCATGAAATAAATAAAACATTAGTGAAATGTTTCTTAATCCATGTATACCAGAACGGTAAGGATAGAAGAACGCATAGAATTAAAGCTAAAAGATTTGAACCATATAAATTTACACCAAATAAATTTAAAGCGTTTGTGAATACATCTATACCTGTAAATGCTTCGCTTATCAATGCATAATTTACAATAGGAAAGATTATCCACAATCTATAACCAATTTTCCATATAGCCCATGACAATTTCCACTTATAAATTGCTATTGAAAGATAAAAAAGAACAACTCCTACATTAATACTTATAATTAATATAATTAGATCGAATAACGGAAGCGAGTATACTGAAATCAAGAAGAAATATAGAAATACAGGAAAGGAAATTATATTTGAAGCTAAAATAGTATAAAAAGATCTCTTTCGAAACAATCTTGGCGAATCGTTGTAAAGAAATACAAATGCAAATCCAGACACGCTTAAAGTTAACGTAAAACTTAGTATTGGATTATAGGATGTAAATATAATATTATTAAAAAAGAATGAAAAAGATAGAAAACTAATAAAATCAAAAATCGCAAGAAGGATACAAGGTTTAATAAACCATTTATATCGCTTCTCCTCTTTCCGATAATAGAAAATTCCCATTAAACACAAGAAAATGAATAATGAGGTAGTTGAGTTATAAATTAGATATATATAGGGTGATAACAAAATAAACGAAAGTAAAGATATTAAAAAATAAAGTATGAATTTTTCAATGTTATTTGTTCTTTTTAAATTCAAGATAATTGATGTCAAAAATACAGATATTAAAGATATTAGGTAAATAGTGGGCGACATACTAATCGATAATGCTTCAAGGGAAGGTAGAAGCTCAGACACGACTAAAAAACCTGTTGCTTCAATAAATGTTACAATACTTAGTGTCAAATAGAAAAGCAAGCGAAAAAAGAAATTGTTGTTTCTTTGTAATAATAATATCATGAAAGGTAATAAAAACACTATTGAAAAAGGAAATAAGTAAGAAAGCAGTAATATTGACGAAATTCCATACAGTTTATATATATGAAACCCTGAGCCTCTTTCTGTATAATTGTAATATCGTAGAAGATAATAATTTGAAAATAGAAATATTTTCCCGAAAACAAGAATTATGAGCATCCCTTGATTAAAATATGGGATAAAAATTATAGAAGAGATGTTCCAAATAATTTCAATGGAAAGACAAATAATAGATAAGAAAAACAAGCCCCCTATGCTTTTTCTTATTGCTAATTGAGTATTTTCTAAGAGTATAAATTTTCTTTCTAAATAAAATTGAGAAATAGGACTTAAAACGGCGAAGACAAGAATTATTAGGGCTACTTTATTGAAAACTGACAATTGAATTGGATAAAAGGCTAAAATAAATAATATTATAGATTTTAGAATTATCCATATAATCAGTTCAGAAGTAACTTTGACTCTTTCGAAGTCGATTTTTATCAGTTTATCACTTACTCTAAGAGCGAGTAATAAAATTAGTAAAAATATGGCAATATCGAGGGTAAAACCTAATAATTGAAGATCATTATCAATAAAAAATTGGTTGTAATTAAACACTTGGACGATTGATGAAAATATAAGAGATAACGAAATTATTACGCCGAATAATATTAAATTTTTATTAAATTCATAAATTTTGTAAATCTTGTAATAATCTAACTTACTTGTTTCGTCTTCAAAGACTGATTGTTTTAAATCTTCTAAAAGAACTAAATTGTAGGTGTTAAAAACAAAAAATAACAAAAGTGTACTGGCAAAAATAACATTTCTTAACCAAGTAATTGTTGCGATCAAATTTAGATTGAAAAATATTAAAGAAATTAGAATACTAATGAAAAACCAAGTAATTGGTTGAATAATCTTAATAATATTAATCATTTCTTCTTTCAATTCGATATATGATGAAATCTGATCAAAGAATTTTAAAGAAACAAAAAACAGTATTACGGAAAATAAAATGATTAAGATAGGATCAGCGGCCATCCCTAATCTAACGATTTCTAAACCAATTATATACGGTATAAAAATAGTGATGCTCCAAAATAGAATACTGTTCAGAATTATTATCTTTTTAACTAATTTGGTATTAAAACACTCTTTCTTATAAGAAAAAATAAGAGGAATAAATAAGAAACTTAAAGCAGAGAGCAATGGAAAAATTATTAAATACGAAGTGCCTTTAAACAAGATATATGGATAGTAGAACATGGTAGTACCTGTAACGATAAATCCAATGATAATCTGTAATTTAACAATTAGTTCTCTTCTTTTCTCTCTAATTTTGAGTTGTCTTAAAAAATTATAAATAAAAACTAAAATTCCATAAAAAATATATAATGTTAAATTAGCGACACTAATTAGATGGAAATCGTACCCTAATAACACTAATTGCAAGTTAAATATCGTTGGAATAAGGAGTAATGACGCACATAATACAACACTGTTTAGCTTTATTAAGCTTTTTATAAAGGTTTGGTGGGTTGTTTTGTTTAGTATATATTTAAGGGGTAAATATAATGAAATGCTAAAGAATAAAAAAGGAAAAATAAGAATCCAAAAAGAACCGAGAAAATATAGAAAAGAGTAATAAAAAATTAAAACGGATGTAAATATTAAAGAAAGCTCGTTTATTACAACTCTGTTCGATTCTGAGATTAATTTTTTCTTTAAAATTATGTTATTTAGAAAGGCTATTCCTATAAATGACGTATATGCTGAAATAATAATGTCATCGTGTAGTGCAAAATATGAAAACAAATTAAAAAATATAGAAAATAATAGGAAAAATAGCTCAATAAAAATAAAATAAGAGTTGATACGAGTAAACTTAACTATTGAACTTTCGCTTATTTTTTCGATTTTCTGCCCAAATTTCAATAGATAATATGAAGAGATTGAGAAAAATAATAAAATGGAAGTTATAATTGTCAAATTATTTACAAAAATAAACATAATTGAAAGACCAATAGTCAGCATTAAACCCCAGCATGAGTAAAAACTGTAAGAGAGAGTTGTTCTTGATGAGAAAACGCCAATCAAATAATTTATGAAAGTAAATATCAAAAAAATACCCGGAAATAAGATTGTTGACAAAATTAAACCATTACTAAATAAATGTAGGTTTAATAAGAAATAATTTCTAAGATTAATTACGATGTATGATGTTAATTCTATTAATAAAACTAATATCATCATGCATCTATTAAAATTATCCCATGGATGTTTTCGAAAGTGTCGCACATAGAGGTAATAAAAAGAGACTAAAGTTAGTGAAAGAATCGTTAAAGTATGTAGCAAAAATTTTGAAAAAATAATTAGAATAGGATCTGTTGTAAAATCAATGTAAATAAAAGAAAAAATATCGAAAAATGAGTAAATTATCATGACAAAACTAGAAACAGCTAAAACATGTTGAGCAATCAAAACATTCTCTTTAACGAAATAACCTCTTGTCGCAAAAATTTCTAAGATTAAGTATAATCCTATTATCAATATTATAAATTGAATATTTAATGGCAAAGGCACAAACCAAAAAACAATTGTCGCAAAAATTCCATTAGAGTTAATTAAGAAAATGTATTTACTATATTTTTTTGGGCAATAGTTTGCTTTCTGCTCATAATAAGAGATAACGATTAAAATTAGTAGCGAGAATATGATAAGTATCGGAAAATTTACGAAATACGAGAATAAAATAATAAACCCTAAAATTAAAATTGACAAAATTAGATTTAACTTCTGATATTTACCGAACTCTTCGGGCAAACTATCCTCAACTTTATCAGATTTCATTCTCGGATAACCTCATAAGAATTTTTTTATAATAAAAAGCGAGATATACCCTAATTTTCAAATAAATTAGGAAGAACATCATGGATAAAAAGAAAGCATTTATAAATTCAAAAAGCGTGTGAGTTATCCCATTAAAACTATAAACTCCAATTATATCAAAAGGTATTTGGATTAAAAGAACGAAAATTAAGCTAAGAATTGAAACGGAGTATTTTTTATGAAAGATAATCAATTCTTTTAAAAACATTTTATTCTCTTTGACTGAATCATTAATTATTTTGCGTATATTTTTAGTAGATACTAATGTGATGAAATAAAAAGAAGTATTTGTTATGAGTGCGAATAACCATGAAATCTTTGTATTAAATAGGAAAGAGAGAAATAAAATATGAATAATAAAATTTATGATTACGATAATGTTGTAAAACTGTTTGGATGCTAAAGAAAAGTTAATTGAGTGCTTGAATTCGCCTTCAGAAGTGTTAAAGAAGTCTATAGGTTTGAAATAGCAATAGTAAAAAACTATTAAATAGAGCACGCAAAAAGAAATTAAAGGTAATAATTCAAAAGAGTAATCTGGGGGAGAAATAAACACGAAAATTGGGGTTACAATTGAAGAACAGATAGTTATTAAGAATAAAATATGAATCCTTGAGGTAGGATTGTTTGTTTGATTAAAGAATACGGGATCATTTCTATATTTATCATAAAATTTATAAAAAAATAGTAATGAAAAAATAAATGTGAGGACAGAAAATCCTAACGAAATATATATGTCATAATTGCTTATTAATAGAAATATAAAATATCCTAATGCCGTAATACCTGAAGGAACAATTAATAAATACCAACAAAACCACCACACTTTCCAAAGAATGTTTGTAGCTTTTTCGTATTTATTTTCAGATTTTTTTAAAACATTAGAATCCATGAGCTAGCATAAGATAATATTCATAAAAAAATGTATTGATATTTCTATAAAAAAGAAAAATTATTCTTTTAAACAATTATTAGAGAAAGAAAGAATAGTAAGTAAATTTTGTATGTTTTACTTCAATTTTGGTTAATAGAATGAGCCAATTCCTTCGCTTGATTATCTAAAATAATCATAGTAATTACTGTTAGATTTTATTTCGGTAAAAATTTTTTCCGCAATTTTAAAACTTCCCACATTTGGATCAACAGCTAAACTTGTTATTGCTATATCTTTTGACTTCTTTAAAATGGCTTCAACGCAAATATCTTGAATAGTCGCTTCAATTCTAAGTATTGCAGCAATGTTTTTTGGCAACATCCCCCATTTGACTCCATGTACGCCATCTTTATCCACCGTAACTGGACATTCGACAACGAGGTCTTGAGGTAAATTTTCAATGATCCCGTCATTTGGAATGTTTACTGCGCTCTCATAAGAATTTTCATCGGTAATTATTGCTTCAATAATAGGGATTGCCCTTTCTCCAGAAGATCCCTTAGATAGCATTCCTTTCTTAAGATACCTCCCTTCTTTAAGGCGTTTGTAGTTTCTTAGAACGCGTCTATAAATCCTTTTACCGTGTTTATCAGTATGATCAATCCAATCGATCATATCTTGTGTTTCAGTGAACTCTTCTCCGAATTGTAAATATTCACCGAGATGATTATCACCCACATAGGGAAAATAGCTAAATCTTTTATAAACCTCAAAAGTTAAGGTAGAAAATTCAAACCTGGCTTCGTGTTGTTTAAAGTACTCCCTTGCCTTACTATTAAATTCTGGCATTAAATCTTTACCGCTAGCTAATTCCTCAAGCCCCATTAAAAACCCAAAATGATTTAATCCATACGGCTTTAACTTTAAATTTTCTAATTTCTTTTTCACCATTCTAGGTATGTGATAATTAAGAAATCCGATTTGATGGCAAAGTCCTACGAATTTAAGATTCGGAGCCGTTCTTTTGATTGCTAAGCATACTCTAGCCATGGGATTTGAAAAGTTAATGAAAAACGCATCGGGACATATTTCCTCAACGTCTTTCACAATTTCTACTATTGGAGGAATAATCCTAAAAGCATGCATAGTCCCTCCAGGGCCACCACATTCCCCTAATATTTGAGTAGACCCATATTTTCTAGGAATTTCGTAATCTTCTCTCCACAATTTAAAACGGTCTCCAACTTCGATAGAACTAATAACGAAATCTGCT
>Ga0114919_10003442_pt1 | contig 12778 bp, 10 predicted proteins | sample BlataG_FD_88682 | JGI IMG/M metagenome (GOLD analysis project Ga0114919, IMG submission 88682) | Deep subsurface microbial communities from Black Sea to uncover new lineages of life (NeLLi) - Black_00105 metaG | ecosystem: Environmental > Aquatic > Marine > Oceanic > Sediment | place: Atlantic... | reverse complement strand
TCTCTGTCCAGTTATCATTTTTTATATGAATATATTTAATATTCCAGGATAAAGATGCATGTGGCCTATAATTATTAATTACACCCTTGTGATTAATATCCTCAGATTTTTCATAATCATCAGATTTATTATAATCCCATTTTAAGTTAGCTAGGATGAAAAATCCACCCAATAATATAAATATCAAAAATAATTGAACTGCTCTTCTTTGAGGCATTCTAACTAATGAATTGATTTTGTCAATTAATATAATATTAATTTGAATATTTATAAGGATTACTACCCAAAGTCTAATGTTTAAAGGTTTTTTTTTAATATACCAGTGCTTGATTCAACCGACAAAAATTGATTCTTTCTTTTCTTCTTTTATTACGCTAAATTAAAATAGGAGAAAGAAGATAGTTATATTTATGACCAATAAAAATAACTATTTTTGGAAAAATCCAAGTTCTTCTTTTTCCCAATTAAATATGGGTGCGAAGTTTAATAAAAATCTTTTGGTTAAAATTATTAAGTTATTTTGCAAGCCGAAACGGAAACGATATGACGGTCATTCTAGCGAAGAGTTCCCGATCGTGACTCTTTTTAACGCTTTGGTAGGGAATAGTCAAAGAACAGGAACACAGATACTGAATCGAAAATTAAATGTTCTGTTGAAAAATAATTCCCAACAATCGTCGCATAAAGGGCGTATTTTACCCCATCCTTCTCAGATGAGGGAATATGCGAGAAAGTTTTCAATAGAAGAAGCAAACCAAACGTTTTTAAATATTTTTAAGGAAATATTGCCCTTATTATTGGAGAAAAAATTGATTCCAAGGAAATTAAAGATAGCTTTTGACTTTCACAAAGAACTATATTACGGAAAGAAAGACAATCCTTACTTTATCGGCATAAAAGCCGAAAAAGGGACGAAGAAAGCTTTTATTTGGCATAATTGTAGCATTATTCTAAAGGGGAGGGAAACACAGATCGGAAGCGAAATGTTGAAAAAAGGTGTAAAGGCAGGTATATTCGTGCAGAAAATGATTGAATTCCTCGAATCTTTAGGATTTATTATAGAATTAACAGCAATGGACAAGGAATATTATCAAAAATGGATTTTCAAATATTTAGATGAGAAAAACATTACCTACATTGTCCCCGTTATAGAATCTAAGAAGTTAAAGGGAATGAAAGAAGCCGCCTTGAATGATCCGAAGGATCGTGTCCAAACATATGGAATGAAGGATGATTATGTGAAAGGACAAGGCTATCCCCTCATCAAATTTAAAACAGCTTTTTATGGAAAAAAAGGGATTAATTTTGGTAAACTAAGAGCTCAATACAATAACGGAACGAGGAATGTAAAGGATATTTTAGCGGATATTTTCGTATTGGCAACAAATGGCTTCATCCGATCACCGAGCGCCAAAAAGAAGTACAAATTTTATAAAACACGAGAGGAATATGGAGGTCGTTGGCGGATAGAGATCTCTTATCGAGAGGGCAATCCCTTTATAATGTATTCGACCAGCGCAGACCCGAACGTGAGGAATTTCTACTTTATCATTAGCCTGTTGCTTTACAACTTCTGGATAATTGCGAATTTACTTATGCACAAAAAGAGGTATTGGTTAGCAAAAGAACCAAAGGCGTATTTTAAAGAAGACTTCAAGATTGCCTTGTTGAAGGCATTTGGATATTTCGTGAATAAAGGCCCGCCATTCTCAAAATTTTGTCGAACTAAAGAATTAATAGGAAAGGGGTGTATTATTATTTAGTCAAGTACTGATTAATAGAAATTAAATGATCTTCAATCGATATCTGCCATTTAAACAAATTCTTCTCTTTGTACATTTTAATTTTTAATTTAGAATCAGTCTTTGGACCAGATACAATTCCAAAACAATATCCAGCATCGCACTGTAATAATTTCTCTATACTTTTCCATTTTATTGTTGCGCCAGAATCAAATTCTAATGCTATCTTTGTATCGTCCTTTTGAGCAACAATATCAATTCTTCCATTTCTTACGAGTTTTTCTTTGCCTGCTTGTTTTGTGCCACGATATTTATGCAAATAGCTTATTTCATATTCGAAAAAAGAATCAAAGCCATCTCTACGAAAAAGTTTATACAATTCTTGTTGAATAAATTCATGTTGTAGTGGCCTTTCAAGCCCTTTTGACTCTAATAAGATTCTTTTTATGCTTTCAAGGATACTGTTAAAATTAGGAATGGTCTGCATTCTTTAAATAATTAAATTGGTTGATTGAATTTAATAGATTTTTCTTTCTGAGTATTATTTGGGATTCAATATTTTTAATCTTTTTTTCAAATAATATAGACAATAGAATTTTAATGAGCTTAATTTACTTTTTTAGAGTACAGTTTCTTTTTAAAAATGGGTGAAACAATACTAATATCAATAAAAACATAAATCTTGGTGATTTTTAAATGGATAAATCAAAACAAAAATGGTATTCATGTACTTTTGATAATTATAAAACAAAAGAAAGAGTTCATTTGATAAAACATATAGTTTATAATCATGCAGTTGCTGGTAAATGTCCGTTTTGTGATTACAAACCAGAAATAATAAATAATCTCTTAAATCATATTGATAACCATGATGAGATTTAATAGGTATGGCATGTGCCTAATTTAAATACATGTCAGTATTTTTCACTTTTTTCTTTAATCATTACTATTTGATTAAATTATATTTCTTTAATCTTTCTTCTGAGCAATATTCTGCTACTTCTTTTGGTGAATATCCAGTTAAAATCCCTGATAAATCAGCGAATTTATCTAACACACTATTATGCATGCTTGTATAACTTATAGCGACATCAAGCAGATTTTTAAAACGTGACACAAATACTAAACTAGAAAATTGTGAATCAGTTTCGTAATCTGTATTGCCAATAAAGAAGAATTCCTCCATTTCTTTCATAAATTGTTTAATTTTATCGTTTTCTTCGCTGACAATCTCGATACTCGTTAAAGGTTTTTCAAATTTGAATGTCTTTATTATCTGATCTTTAATCCCAAATTCAATAAGTATACTGGAATAATTAGCAAGAACTTTTACTAATTTCCTAATTCTTTTTTCATCTATATCAGCCATTATTCATCATTCTCTTAAATCGTATTCTTAAGGAAAAAGTAATAATTGTAATAATTAAAGTTGATGGAAATATAAAATCAGTGTTTAGATTTTTTTTATCTTTTCCCTATTATTGTTCAAAAATAATGCAATTTCTTTTGGTACTTCTTTGAAGTGATTCATAACCCAATTGTTACTTTTGCGAATTACAGTATATCCCTTTCTAAAGAAGAAAGAATCTTTCTCTTCATCTTTATTGAACTGATCATCATCAAACCTATGGTGTGACCCATCAATTTCTATAACAACATTACCAATAATAATGTCTGTCCGCCATCGCTTACGATTATCTTTATCCCAAAACCATTTCTCCACTCTCGCTGTTGGGAAGAACTCAAACAACCTGATGAATGCTAATTCTTGATAAGGAGTTTCACATTTGTCTAATTCTTTATATAAATTTTTCCTAAACGCTTTTTCTTCCTCTATCAAATGAATTAATTTCTTCTGGTTAATTCTTTCGGTATAATTCTCAAGATTAATAGTTTTTAGTCTAGGAATATATTTTAGGTAGTCGGTAATCTTCTTCTCTTTAAACTGATCTTCATTCATCTATACTAGAAGATTCATAATGGATATTTAAAAAGAATTAATGTTATTAATAGACTATTTTATCGCTATAAATTAACAGTTTCCTAAAGTATTATGTTTAGATATGAAAGACTTAAATGAAGAAGTGTAATAATGATATATAATTATCTAAATTAATTAACAATTAAAAAATGACAAGACCAAATTTTGTAAAAGAAACAATTAAATCTATAATAAACCGTTATCCTAATGGTATAAACACAAATTCGCTTAGAGATTTTACTAGATTTTGCAGACAAGCAATCTCTAAAAATGCAAAAGTATTAGAAAAAGAGGGGGATATAAGAATTATTAGAAAGAAATCTAATATCTACATACCTATAAATCCAGAGCTACCTAAATATGAAGAAACTCTTTACAATCCCTTTATGAGAGATAATAATTTCAAATCACTAATGATTGCTAAATATCTTTGTATTAAATTTTGTGAATCCAAATTAAAGAGTAAGTTAGATGATCGAGATTTTCGACTTTTCCTATTTTATATTAGAAAGATAGTGCTTAGTTTTGACAATCTAAATTATTTTAACTTAAAATTTAAGGATTATCACGAAGATCTCAAAAAGCAATATTCCCCTGAACGCCAACTTACTCTATTAAGAGAAGAAGAGTTTAATCATATGAGAGATAAAGAAGTAAGGCAGCTTGTTAAAGCCTACACTCCAGGAGCATATGCCTTTATGAATACTACTGACTCGAAGGAATATGCCACAAGATATATGCAAATGGTTGATATTATGAATAAAATAATCTCTTTATTTGATGAATTTACTATGTATTATCATTCTAATAAGCCGTTAGAGGAGATCATACCAGAGAGCCAACAGAGAAAAGATTTTGGTAAAATATTTCGCTTTTATTCCGTATTAGAGCAGAATTTAAAGGAAAATCTTAAAATTGATATTTCTATAACCGAGGATATTGTATTACGACCATCAACTCTCCTTTTTATAAGGCAAAGTATTTTTAACAGTATAACAAAAGAAATCTTTTATGATGTGGGTTTCCATGAACAATGGGATTCTATTTCTGACTTAGAATTTAATATTTCAATTCAACACACTTTAGGCAAAAAGTTAAAAAGCTACAGATTGGAAAAATTCCAAAAAATAAAAGAAATCATTAATACCTCGATTGGTTATGAATCTAATGCTGAAGAGATTATTAATAAAAATAAGAATATTAATTTAATCTATAATTCACTAATCAAGAGATTTATTAGCTATTATAAGGAGAAAGAGAAAGAAATTTTAAAATATGAGAGTGTTTTATTAGAAAAAAATGAGACACTTAAATTATTTGTAGAAAGTATTGATCCATTAAGAGAATTCAATAATTTTCTCACGCAGAACGATGTTATAGGCGCAATTTTGCAAATTCATATACCTGAGAGAGCTCTTAAAAATCCTGAGGAGTTCTTTGATGAAAATACTGGAAATTTAAAAATTGAGTTATTCAACAAGAATGAGATAAAAAGCATTGAAAATCATATTGATGTTTGTTATAATGAGGCAGTTAAACAATATACTGGTAAAATGAGTTTTTTATATGGGAAATATATAAAAAAGAAAGAAACTTCTGAAGAAGAAGAAAGAAGAAGAGAAATTAAATTGAAAAAAGCTTTAGAGAAAGCAAAGGATAATAAAGAAATTAGATATAAGATTAATTAAAATGATTGAAGAAAAAATTCAGGAAATGCTGATTATGCGGAAATTCCGATATATTAGAAAATAACTAGGATAATATCTTGAAAAACATCTATATTATTTTAAATCAATATCATGCTTACTAGCTAAATGCCGTTTTAGACTATGCTTTTGCTTGAACTTATAGTCGCAATGAGGGCATTCATGCCAATTTACACCGATATTATGTTTATTAGCTAAATGGCGCTTTAAATTAGAATTATCCTTGGCTTTAAAGTCGCAATGAGGGCATTCATGCCATTTTACACCGATATTATGTTTATATGACAAATGGCTCTTTAAACTATAACTTTTCTTGGCTTTATAGTCGCAATGAGGGCATTTGTGCCATTTTACACCAATATTATGTTTATTAGCTAAATGTTTTTTCAATGCACCCTTTTGCTTAGCTTTATAGTCGCAATAAGGGCATTCATGCCATTTTACACCGATATTATGTTTATATGACAAATGCCGTTTTAGATTATACTTTTGCTTGAACTTATAGTCGCAATGAGGGCATTCATGCCATTTTACACCGATATTATGTTTATATGACAAATGAATTGTTAGAGACGGCTTATGCTTAGCTTTATAGTCGCAATAAGGGCATTCATGCAAATTTACGCCAATATCATGAATATTTGCTAGATGTGTTGTTAAACCTGATTTAAACTTGGCTTTATAGTCGCAATGAGGGCATTCATGCCATTTGATGCCAATATTATGAATGCAAGCAAGATGGCTTACCAATCCACCTCTTGACTTGACTTTATAGTCGCAATTTTGAATTGGACATTGATTAGGTTTTTCCCAAAAATTAGCTTTAAGTTCATTGAGTAAATTTGATATTTTGTCTATTGAAATTCCAGTTAAGGTGCTGAGAGCCGGGAATAAATCCCGTTCTCTTGCAGCCTTCTCAATATATTTAAGAAAGATCTGGAATGATGTCATGTTTGCCATTGCTAGTGTTTCAATCCAAGACGACATAGTATCTTCGGAACTTGGAAGTGGGTGTATTGGAAGGGGTTTAGTAATATTTTTCATTTATTTACCTCTTCAAAACTCTTTCACTTTTTTTGTTCTCTTTTTTATATCTATATCATGTATATTTGTCAAATGGTTTTTAAGGTTAAATTTTATTTTGGTTTTAAAGTCACAATGAGGACATTCATACCATCTCACATTTATATCATGGATATTTGCTAAATGTCTTTTTAAGGGATTAGCTTGCTTAGCCTTATAGTCGCAATGAGGACAATGATGCCATTTTACACCAATATCGTGCTTATTAGCTAAGTGTCTTTTTAAAGTTCCTTTAATCTTAGTTTTAAAATCACAGTGAGGGCATTCATGCCATTTTACCTCAATATCATGAATATTAGCTAAATGATACGTTAAAGTTCCTTTAGTTTTAGTTTTGAAATCACAGTGAGGGCATTTATACCATTTCACCCCAATATCATGAATATTTGCAAGATGAAATTTTAGAAGTCTCGCTTGCTTGGCTTTGTAATCGCAATGAGGGCATTCATGCCAATTCACGCCAATATCATGAATACTAGATAGATGTGTTGTTAAATTTATTTTTTGCTTGGCCTTATAGTCGCAATGAGGGCATTCATGCCATTTCACTCCTATATCATGAATATTTGCAAGATGTTTTATTAGAGTGTTTCTTAGTTTGGCTTTATAGTCGCAATGAGGGCATTCATGCCATTCTACTCCTATATCATGAATATTTGCAAGATGATGTCTTAGAAGTCTCGCATGTTTACCTTTATAATCACAATGCGGACATTCATGCAAACTTACGCCAATATCATGAATATCTGCTAGATGTGCTGTTAAATTTGTTTTTTGCTTGGCTTTATAGTCACAATGTGGGCATTCATGCCATTTCACCCCTATATCATGAATATTTGCTAGATGCTTTACCAATTCACCACTTGCCTTGGCTTTATAGTCACAACGAGGACATTTATGCCATTTTACGTTAATCTCATGTTTATGAGCAAGATGACTTTTTAGAGTCTCTTTCAACTTGGCTTTATAGTCACAATGAGGACATTCATGCCATTTCACACCGACATCATGAATATTAGCTAAATGGTTACGTAAGGAGCCTCTATCCTTAGTTTTAAAATCACATTGAGAGCAATTATACCATTTTGGATTAATATCATGTATAAAGGCCATATGGTGAGTCAAATAGGATTGATGTTTTGTCTTATAATCACAATGTGGACATTCATACCATTTCAATCCAATGTTATGTTTATGAGCAAGATGCCTGACTAAATTAGGATCTTGTTTGGCTTTATAGTCACAATGAGGACATTCATGCCATTTCACACCGACATCATGAATATTAGCTAGATGTTTTTCTAAATTAATCTTATCTTTGCCTCTGTAATCACAATGAGGACACTCATGCCATTTCACACCAATATTATGTCTAAATGATAGATGCTTTTTTAAATAAGATTTTTCTTTACACTTATAATCACAATGAAGACAGTTATGCCATTTTACGTCAATATCATGCTTGAAAGATAAATGTTTTGGTAAATTTCTTTTTATCTTGGTCTTATAGTTGCAGTGAGAGCAAGAATACCATTTCCCTCCTAAATCATGCTTAAGAGACATGTGCAGAATTATTTCATGGTTCTTATCGCTTCTATAATCACAATTCTGAATCGGACATTGATTAGAATTCTCCCAGAACTTTGATTTAAAATTATTATGAAAATTGGATATCAAATCAGTTGGATGTTCAGTTAAATTAACAAGAGCTTGTACTAAACCGTATTCTCTCGCTGCTTTTTTAATATATTTAAACAAAACCGCAAATTTAGTTTTGTTTGCCTTTGCTAATGTCTCAACCCAAGATGATAGATTTTCTTCTGATTCTGGAGGAGGATGAATTGGAAGTGGTTTAATTTTGGATTGCATTTATATCCTCCTCCCAAATTCTTTCATGTTCATTTTTTAAGGCTCTTACAGAGACTTTTTTTAAGAATCTAACTACATGCCGTAAATTGGTCATCCCTACATTTTCTCCATTTGAAAATTTCACCTTATCAAATATTTTTAGAGATAAATCTTTTGAACTTAACATAGAAGGCTCTGAAAAGGGTAAAAAACTTTCATATCCTTTTAAAAAATAACGAAATTCGTTATTTGACCTCCAAAAGTCTAATTTCGAAAATTCTTTTACTGGACAGCGGTCAGCTAATTGAGAATCTAATTTAAGAATATTTATTACCTTCGGTACACCAACTGGGACAAAAGGTACATGTGAAATCAACATAGTCCGTTTCAATTGATTCAAAATTGCTTGTTGATTTCTACCCATTGCGTGCTGAAATTCGTCAATAAATAACAATCGCGTATGTGTTTTTTTTAGAATATATATTAGAGTTTCTTCTAGCTGATCTATAGTAATCTTTTTTTGTTTTAATGAATCAGAATCAGCATAAGGATGCCCGTATGCAGACAATATAGCAGAATATAGTCCCTTTAAACCCGTTATGGAGTCTTTTAACATACAATATCCTACTGGATATCCTTCATAGGTTGGATGGTGTTCACTTGAATGCAAACGCATAAATTCCTTTACGATGGATGTTTTTCCGGCACCAGAATTTCCAACAATTGTTAAGCCTTCTAAATCATCAGGAAATCCATCATTTTCATGATATAAAGTTTGTTCAAAAATCCATTTTAATTGTTCCAAACATTTATTGGCTTTTGGATAGTAAACAAAATGTCCAGTTCTAACCCAAGATATTCTTTCCCTAAGTGGTTTATTAACATATGGAATAGTTGAAGCATTCAAATGCTTGTAAGACATTAAATATCATCCTCCTCTTCTTCATCAAAATATAATAGATTCATCTCTTTTTTAACCACCTCCCATTCTGTTGGATAGCCTATAATTTCTTCATCATCCATTTCATCAATTGCTTCTTTTCCAAAAATTGATTCCTCTTCTTGTCTTGGAATTATAATAGGCTCATCATCCATTTGAGCAATAATCTTTGCTGCATTAATTTTCTCCCTTCCTTTTTTAGTTTTAGATAAATCTTCAAGTAATTTTTGTTCTTTCTTGTTAGATTTTGCCTTATTAAACATTTTTTTATTGATATTATCAATTATCAATAAATTATCATTTATGTTGCCTTGGGATTTTCCTAATATTTTTTTAATAGTTTTAATCATATTAAGTGAAATTGTAAAATTTTTGTATCCTGACTTTTTTCCTAATCCCTTCAATATAAAATTTGTAAGACGATCATCCCCATCATAATTATATGCTTCTAAAATTTCAATTTCGTTATTAATAGGATTAATAATATGGGCATATCTTATATCCCAATGCGATACTTTAAAATCGTACCTTTTTCCGTCTTCTAATATCTTATTCTTTCTTGCTTCTCTTAACCAAACGCTTGAATATAATATATTTTTATAACGAAAACCTTTCTGAGATAAAACTGAGGAAGTTGTTATTTTGGCTTTGAAATTGAATTCATTGTATTCTGATGAATTTAATACCCTTAGCGCACCTCCCATTGGCTGGAACTTTTCTCCTCTTAATCCATCAATCCATAACTCATTAGGCGAGTGAATTTGATGTGCTTTTGGTTCAGTAGAATATCTAAGAACTAAAAAACCAAAAAATACTTCACGAAAATCATCGTAAGTTAAGGCAGCTTCCTTTTTTGGATCATAACCTGGCGGAGCCTGAAACTTCGGTTTTTTCACGGATTTTCTTGATTTAGGAAGGCTAAATACCCTACCAGGTAGTTTTACGCCCCTGATATAATCATTTATAGTATCCCATACACTTTCTACAAAACCTCCATATTCAGGTGTTCTGATTGGACGAAATTCTAGAGTAATGTTCAGATCCATACAAAATTCTTTAACCAAATTTGCTCGAAAGTCTCTTCCATTATCTACTTGGATAATTGATGGAAATCCTGCGCATGGATACTTATAATGATAAGGATTTAGACCTTCCTTTATTAGTTTTGACTCAAAAATATTCCATTCACATAATCTTTCCTTGGGTGTGAGTCCTGATATAATAGCTTGTGTTATAGATTCTTGAGATGGTGTTTCAAATGATAGAAAGAAACCCCAAAAAGACCTTGAAAATACATCAATGGCCAATGTAAGCCAAGGTCTTCCTATAGCTTTTTTTGTGAATGAATCCACTAACCAAATATCAAGTAAAGTGTGGTCCATTTGTATCACAGCACCAGGATATCTACCTTCCGAATATGTATTATTAAGCCCTCTCGAGATAAAGGATTGGGTTTTTGGTTTAAACTTACCTTTAATTTCGACTGCAGGAAGTGAATTAATTCTCAACCTAAATGTTTGGTATGACGCTGGCTTTAACCCTAGTTTATGACATTTAACAGAAAATTCTTCATATGCAGCTTTTATTTGCTGCCATTCCCCATGGTTCCATTCATAAATTGATTCCTGCAATAATGTTTCTACTCGTTCATCCAAGTGGCTTTTATTATGTTTTTTATTTCTCCTTGGGATTAAACCATCTGTTCCCTCTTTTTTATATAAAAGATAGTATTTATAAGTACGATAAAATGGTTGGTTATTTACCTCGCAATACTTTAGAATATCTCGCCTGACAGCCTCGTTACCGAATTTATTAATTAAGGGAGTAATTAATTCCAATCTTTCTCTGTAATCCTTCATATCTTTAACAGAAAAAATCCTTCCTTTATTATTATTAATTGAAATATTACTCTCAGTTTCAATTGTACTACGTTCTGTTAAAGAATATATTGGGGATGGATTTTCTCCTTCAAAAGTAATTAAAGTTTCCTCTAATGGTTTGTTCCAATCTATTTTCAGCATATTAAAATAGATTTTATATTTCAATAATGAATATATCTCCTCTAATGTCAATTGAGTAAAAAGATTTAACAATTTGGCTAATTCTCGAAATTTTTTTGGCGTTTTTAGGTGCTTTTTTAAATTAGTATTAAAAGTTTCAATATTTCTATTGATTTTAGTCAGTGAGTAATGCTTTGCTGCTGCTAGCAAATCCTTTATATTATCTAAGCGAACACATTTAATCTTTTTTTCTGTAATTACTTGATATTTCCAATTCATTTTTTTGCAGAATTCTTGTACAGCTTCTGTTCTTCGCCTCCAATTCTCATCTGAGATTAGTTTTTCCAACTGCTCTTCCGCTTTCACATCAAATAAATACTCTCTACCATCACTAAACAACCCCCAGCAGTCAGGATATATTTTTGCCTGCCTTCCTAATTTTGTATTGTAAGATAATTCAACTGGCTGTGTTTGAAGGTCGATACAATTTGGATCATGATCTAACAGTATAAGAAAATCACGTTCCAGCTGTGATTCATATTCTAGAATAACTTTATTGAGATGTGGTTTGATAGAAGGCATGAAACCCCTATTGCTAGTTGTTTTCAAAGGAATCTTTCTTGCGCTTGATGGACGATAATATATAAAAGTTTTTCCTCCTAAACTTATTGATTTTTTGATTAACGCTTCTGGCTCTTTGTTTTGTTGACTATTTTTGTTATTATTAATTATATGCATACTTTAACACCGATTATTAGAAAATTGCAATAAAAGATTTTTTTCTTATAAAAGTCGAGTAAGTCTTTCATATTTTAATAAGAATAGAGAGCTGATTTAGTTATTTCTTTATAAAATCCGAAAAAATGAAAATTTTCTTAGTAAAGAATTGCAGTAAAATGTTTTTTTAGTAAAGAATTGCAGTAAAATGTTTTTTAATTGGTTATATCTTCCTATTGGGGCAATAAAAAGTTTCTTGGTTGGCTAATCAGGTTAAAGATCAATTGTCAAAAGTTGCGATAAAAAGTTTTCCTAATAACAACTTTCAAACATTAAGATTATCTTGAATCTCTCGCTTAATTGTTATTCACTCATTCAAAGTAGATCCTTATAACGATAATTCTCTACCTGTCTGAGGCCTAAATTAACCAAAAATGGATTTAAAATTGCCATTAATTTACACTTTTTTACGATTTGAAAATAGAATTTAAAAATCAATATTAACAATTAAATGTATAAAGAAATGAAAAGTGCATATTTTAAGAGTAAGATTGAGTTGTTTAAATAGAGAATAATGATATTAGAAAATTATTCTATGGAAATTAAAGAGAATATCAAATCCATTACTAGCGAGTCTTATAATTACTCTTTTAATCTTATTAACGGTTTCTTTGCACGGTGGGGTAAAACTAAAAGAGAAAACCCACAATTTAGCCCTTTTGGTCCCGAATTATTGGACATAGAGGTATCTACTATATGTA
>Ga0114919_10003441_pt1 | contig 12778 bp, 14 predicted proteins | sample BlataG_FD_88682 | JGI IMG/M metagenome (GOLD analysis project Ga0114919, IMG submission 88682) | Deep subsurface microbial communities from Black Sea to uncover new lineages of life (NeLLi) - Black_00105 metaG | ecosystem: Environmental > Aquatic > Marine > Oceanic > Sediment | place: Atlantic... | reverse complement strand
TTAAATAAATGGATTTTTTGAAAATTAGAACAATTAAAATATATTATCTTGGTGAAGTCAACAGATAAAATGAAATTAATGATAAGGAGATGATTTATTTGAGAGAATTAAAGTGGTGGTCTTTGGCTATAGAAAGAAAATGGACTCTTTAAATTTTTTTTAATATTTATTTTTTTTTAAAGATTAGTTTTTGTAAAATTAAATATAATAATTGATTTAAAAATATTGTTATAAATTATATCAAATGAAAAAATTTGATATAAAAGATGAAACAAATAAAAAAAATATCAAAAATAAAGCGTCCAAAGTGCGTATTTTTAATGATGAGGGATATAGTTTAAGAGGTTCTGGTGTATTATGGGAATCATTTAAGAAAAAGAGAACATTATTAATTAAGAATAAAAAAGGATTTTGGTCACTATCGGGGGGAGCATTTGAAAGTGCGGATGGTAATTTATTTGAAACATCAATAAGAGAATCAAAGGAGGAAGCGGGTGTTTTGGTTAGGCAAATAGATTTTGTGGGTGAATTTAAAAATGAAGGTGGAAAGATCCGTCATATAACTTCGGTATGGAATTTGGTGGTAATAGAGGAATTAAAAAATTATGATGAAGATTATAGAGAGCGTAAGTGGTTTAGTAACATTGATGCAATAACGGAATTGGAGTGGAATCCAGTGCAACAAAATATATTTATACAATCATTAAGAAATTCTAATTATCGATAAAGTCAACATTTTTTAATAAAAATTTGTAAGCCTTGGATAGTTGTTTAAATTTCATTTCATATTCTTCTTTAAGTTGTTGATTATTTAAATTAGAGTGTCTATCGGGATGATATTTTAGTGATTTTTGTCTATATCTTTTTTTGAGTTCATGTTTTGTAAATTCATCGGATAAATTATAATCTAATATTTGGTAATAGTCTTTTAAATTGATGCCATCTTCTAAGATATTTTCGGTTTGTGATTCTTGATTAAATTTTTCATTTATTAAAATATTTTCAATTTCTTGAAACATGTTATAGAAGAAATCTATATTTTCTATTATAAAATGTTCTCTGTAAATTAAAACATTAGAATTAAAAAATAAATAATTTTGTGGAATAACGAAATATGTAAAAAATATTCTAATGGTTGGTCCTTGAAAGAATTGTAATGTTGTTTACTTTTCATATCGTGTTTAGTTATTTCGGTTAAATAATCAAAAATAATATCTTGATTGTAAACTATAAATTTTTCATATTTTTCTTGATCATTAATATTTGAGATAAGATGATTGATTCTATTAATGATTTTTTCTAAATGTATTTCTTTTTGTGATTTTTTAATTGTAGGTTTTAATTTATTTTTTGTATTTTTTTTTTTTCGTCGAATAGTTCCTTTACCTCCTGTTTGAGAGGATAATTTTTTTAATTTATCTATATTTGCATTAATAATATTTGGATTAATTTGGGTATCCATGATTAATTTTTTATATTTTTATTATATAAATTAATAGCTTGAGAATACGCACTAATAAAATTAAATAAAATTATTTGATTTTGATGATTAAAAAAAATCTAATAATATTTTAAATGAAAAAAACAAAAAAAAATGTTTTTAATCATAATGATTACAAAAGTGGATCAGGAATGTTAACATCAGTATGGGGACCGAGTATGTGGCATTTTCTCCATGTAATGAGTTTTAATTATCCTGAGAAACCAACAAAAAAAGAAAAAAAAAAATATAGAAAATTTATTATATCGTTGCAAGATGTATTGCCTTGTAAATATTGTAGGGAAAATTTAAAAAAAAATTTTTCACAAGTATGTATGAATGATGAATGTTTCAGAGATCGAGAGGCATTTTCTCGTTTTATTTTTAATTTACACAATAAAATTAATAAAATGTTGAATAAAAAATATAAATTAACATATGAAGAGACAAGAGATTGTTATGAAAATTTTAGATCTAGATGTAATTCGGATTCTAAATTAAAAAAAAAGAGAACATTAAAAAAAAAAAATAAAAATAAGGAGGAGGGATGTACAAAATCTTTATATGGAGTTAAATCAAAATGTTGTATTCATATTGTTCCTAAAGATTGTAAAAAAAAAACATTTAAAATAGATAAAAATTGTTATGCTTATAAAATAGAATAAATGATTATGTATGATAAATTTTAAGAAAATGCGGGGCAATTCCAAGTCCAATGAAATTTTTTAATTATTTTTTGTGATTTATATGGTTCTGATTGATATATTTTTTTATGTAGACCATTAATTTTAAAAATCGGTTTATTTAAGTTTTGAATATGATTCGATTCATATAAATTCCAATTATTAAAATTATTGATTAATGTTTGATCATTATTTTCTTGTAAGTTCATGATTTGATTTATAATATATAAATTATATAAATTTTTTTTTTTATTTTAAAAGTTATGAAAATGTTTAATCATATTCTAATGTAAGTCTTCTTCGTATTTTTTCGGTTCTAACATTTAATTTTTCGATTATTATTTGTAAAGATGATGAAGTGGTTACATCTGATGAATATGTTTCTTTGAGGTTATTCAGACCTTCGCATGCTCCGTTAAATTCTATAAGAAAGGTTTGTAATGTTCTAGATTCTTCATCTGAAAAGGGTTTAATGATAGTTTTTTGTTCGGTTTGTGCGGAGGAATATGTATCATCAATAATTTTAAAAGCTGAATCGATAATAAGATTGAAGAATTTTAATGTTTTTTTTCTGCTATTACCATTCCAATATCTATTGAAAGAGGGTATGTAAGAATTTTCTATTTCTAAAATATTATTTTCAGTACATAATTTATCTCCTTTATTAATCTTGGAGATTACTTTTAAATTGGCAATGACATCATCATTATTTAAATATTTTTTTTTTTCGATAATATGTTGTGTTTCCATATATATATATAAAATATATATATTTTCTTTATATAAATTTGTGCTAAAAAAATATAAATAAAATCAGATTTCGAGAACTTTAAATCTACAATAAGGGCAATCAAAATCTAGCCATTTTTTTTTATTTTCGTTGATGGTGAAGGTTTTATTTTTGAAATATTCTTTAAGACATGATTTATGAAAATAATGATTGCAGATGAGTTTATGATCATTTTTATTAATTTTTTGGTAACAGATTGGACATTCTTTATCTTTCCATTCATTATCTTTTAGTGTGATCATAATGGGTTCAATAAGTGTATCAACATAGGGGGATTTTAAGATGAAAGAGAAAAGTTTTGTGATGATTTTATATTCTGATATGGTTGATCCTTGCCATGAATCTAATTGATTATCATTCATCCATTTGCAAAAGATGACGGATTCTTGTTGAGTAGGAGAATAAATGAGATTATTTTCGGTTAGAAACATAAAAAGTCTTCTGTATTTAATTTTTGTTTGCCAATTATAATTTTGATAATTTTTGATAATAGTAAAGATGTATGTAAAATTAGTTTTTGCAGGATTATATTCTAGAAGAGTTTCTAATTTTTGTATTGAAAAATTATTTGAAAACAGAATATTATTAAAAATAATATTAGTATCAAGATTGATATTATGAGTTTTTGCATAATCCAAGAAGAATTTGAATTGTTTATAATTGAGATTAATTTGTTTATTTTCCATAAATAATTTTAGAATAATAAAGTCATATTTTTCGGAAAGTAAGATGATAATATTAAAAAATTTTTGTTTATTTTTCGGTGATATTTTTTTTAGAATTTGATAATAATCAATATTTAATAAAATATTTTTGTTTATTTTTTGTAAGATAATTTCTTCATTACATGTTGATAAAATATTGATTGGATTTTGATAAAAATCATTTGGAATGAGATAATTTAAATTATTACTAATGATAATGTTTGAAAGTTTAGTGATATTTTTTTGATAATAATTTCTAATTTTCATATTTTTTGATATATATTCATTAAATTTAAGAGGATTTAATAGTATAAAAGTTGTGATATAGTCATAATTTATACTTAAAATTTTTGATTCTGATAAAATGTTTAAAAATTTAAAATATTTATTTTTCAATAGATATATTGAAAATTTTTGGACAGTTGTTTTAATATGATTGATAATATTATTAATGTGTTGATTTGGATAAATATTATGAAATTGGTAGTTTGAAAATATGGAAGAATTTTGTTTTTTTTTTTTTGTTTTAAATTTTTTTTTTTGTAATAATTTGACTAATGATTCTATTTTTATAATAAAATATTGGAACATTTCAATATTATTATCAATTATAAGTTTAAAAATATAATCAAGATATTTATTAAATATATTTTTTACGATTGTTTTATTATATTTTATTTTCCAAATTTTCCATTTTTTTTCATTATTTATTAATTGTTCTAAGAACAATTTATAAATATCAATATTATTTTTATTTTCATATAAATAAAATAAACTTTCTAATTGATCAATATTTATGAGCTTATATAAATCATTAAAATGAATATCACAATCATTGAATATATTATTCATTATATTATGGGGTAGAGTAAAAAATTGATGAATTAATTTCTTATTTTTTTTATCTAGTGCATTATTTAAAAAATTTTTATCATAGGTATATATATCCATTTAAATAATAGAAATAAAATTATTAAATTATATTTCCGCAATGAAAGAATATCTTATTTCTATTATTTTTTATTATGATTAATGATTTTTTTAATCTTGTTGGATTGATTATCCTTCTGGACCATCTTTCTTTTTTTTCTTCTTTTTTTCTTGTTCATCGGGTTCAGATAATACTTGAGCTAATTTTACCATATCACCTGACATTAGAAGTTCTACCATATCGGTAAATTCTTTTTTGGAGACTTCAAAATCGAAATCTTCTTTTTTAATATTGGATGGTCCTGGATTTTTGTCAATGATTCCTCCTAATTTTTGTTTTTCGGCACCAATCATAGTTTGAAATTGGTCATCAGTCATATTATTAAGATTATTTAATAATTCCTTGAATGTTTCTTTATTTTCATTAAGCATGCTTGGATTTAAAGTATTCGCCAAATTGTTTGGATCAAAAGTGTTGATAGGATTTTTATCGTTATTGTTATCTGACATTTATATATTTATCTATATAGATTTTAATTATAGATTTTTAAATTTAAAAAAAAAATTCACATTTAATAATTTATTTTTCTTTTTAACTTTTTTATTCATTAAATATTTTAAATTAAAATCATTTTGTAGAATAAATCATTTAGATTTTTTTTTTTAATATCTAATAAAATCATATTTCTCAAATTAGAGTGTTGATAATTATTACAATCATCTAAATAACGATTTCTCAAAATACTTATTTTTAAATTTCTGATATGTCCATTATAATTTTTGATTATATGATTTTGTATGATTAAGTAGTCTCGAAAAAGTATTTTTTCATTATTATTCATTAATATATTTTATTTTTTATTTTTAAGTAAAAAAATTTTCCTTATCAATCAATTTTTTTATGGATTCTTTAAATGTTTGTGTTGTTTTCCATCCAAGTTCTTTTAATTTATTAGAATTTATGAAATATCTTTTATCATTGAATGGTCTATCTTCTACATATGTTATCCATTTATTAAAATCATCTGTTTTTTTAATCAATTTTATTAATAACTTTCCTACGTCTAATACCGAATATTCCATATTTATTTCTGATCCAATATTATAAATTTCTCCAATAACACCATTGGATAATATTATATCGAATGCTGTACACACATCATAAACATGTATAAAAGATCTAAGAGATGATCCATCTCCATGGATAGTTATTTTTTGATTATTTTTTAAAAGTTTTATGAATTTAGGTATTAATTTTTCTGGATATTGGTTTTCTCCAAATACATTATTTCCGCGAGTAATTACAATTGGAAAATTGAATGATGATTGATAAGATTGTGCTATTAATTCTGCTGCTGCTTTTGTTGCTGCATATGGGTTAGTTGGACATAATATATTATTTTCATTTTTTTGTATTTCATTTTTAGATATCATAGATTCGCCATATACTTCATCAGTTGAGACATGTATAAATTTTTTTATTTTATTATAGATTTTACATGCTTCTAAGAGATTATGTGTTCCTAGAACATTATCATTTGTATATTTAATTGAATCTGTAAATGAATTTTGTACATGAGACTGTGCAGCAAAATGTATGACACTATCAATTTGATATTTATTTAATATATGATCTAATAGATCTATTGAATTAATATTTCCTTTAATAAATTCATAATTTTTTGAATTTCTAATTTCTGAATGAATATTATTTTTATTTGAGCAATAATGAAGAGCATCTAAATTAATTATTTTAATATCTGGATATTTATTAGAGAAATAATTAATAAAATTGGATCCTATGAATCCACATCCACCAGTTATTAAAAGGTTTTTAGGAGTATATATTATTTTTGGTTTTTTAGCTTGTGTTAAATAATCTAATTTATAATCATGTAAACACTCAATAACAGCATCTTTTATGTTAGGTATATTTGGATATAATTCTTCGAGTTGTTTAGTATCAAGATAATTATTGGATCTATCAGATAATAAAATTTCATCTTGTTTTTCTTTGGTAAAATTTTTCCATGTAAAAGAAGGATCGACTATTTCTTTATAATGATTTAATATTTGATTATGGGTGATGTATCCTGGATTTGTAAAGTTTAGTGTTCCAGAATATGCCTTATCCATAAGATCTATCATGATGGGTAGAAGAGTTGGTAATACAGACATAGAATTTTCTAAAGAGCAAATATATTCATAATTAGTTATTTTTGTAATAAAATTTCTTTCATGGTATTTATTTGTTATTGGCATTCGTATTCTTAGATTTAAAATATTTTTAGAGAATAATTTCATTATTCTATCAGTATAACCTTTTACAGTTGAATATTGTGAACCAAAAAAATTGGGTATATCTATTTCTTTGAATCCCTGTTTTAGATTACAAATTTGATGATCAGAATCATATTTAAAAATGCAGCCAGTTCCCATGTAGGTAAGATGAATATTTTTTTGTTCACATAAATAAGCTAATTGTAATGGTGCGAAAAGATTATCTCTTAAATTTTCTTTTAATTTATCTTTATGTTCTAAATAATCAATAGTTTTTATTTTTTTATTATTAATTGTTCCATGGGTCCTTCCGACAAATGAAACAACATGACTGGGATTAACATTTAATATTTCATTTTCTAAATCATGAAAATTTTCGGGTCTTGATTTAGCTAAAAATATAGAATGATCTTTGTATTTATTTTTCATTAGAAGAATTATAAATTGTTGTCCAATCCATCCTTTACCACCAAAAATCAGTATTTTCATGGATAGTATACATCAAATTGATAATTAAATCTTTAAGTATGTTTATGATTACATATCCATATTTTGAAAATAAAATTGTCTTCGGGATTTAAATTTAAAAAAGGTTGATCATTATTTTCACAAGGGAGATAAAAGTGATCAAAATTAGATTCAGATGAATGAAAATTTAATTTTGAATCTACTAGGATGTCATGAATGTGAAATTTATGTTTAAAATTAGTAAAGTAATGGTGTATATAAGAATATAACATAGAGTTCGTCGAATTTTTTAATAATTGTTCACAATAATGATCAATAATATGTTGTTTTGTATCTAATGAAAATATTTGTATAGGCTCAGGTAAATTTACATTTAAATTACCCTTAATTTTATTCCATTCATTACAGGAAATATTTATTTCTGCATTTCCTACATAATATTGAGTATTTTTAATATTTTGTTTCATTAAATAAAATTACTTTATTCATAATTAAAATCAAATTTTTTTTTTATTAATTTGGATTAAAATATATAGTTAATAATATATATGATGATAAAAAAGGGGGGTGATAAAAAGTGCGGAAAAAATGAGATATATCGTATTGCTTACAAAACAAAAAAAGGCAAATTGGTAGAAGGAAATTGTATAAAAAAACAAACTTATGGAAAAAAAAAAAGAGAATATTGGTCTAGAGCTCAGAAGGCAAAGAAAACAAAGACTAAAAAAATAATAAAAAAAAAATATCCCGAACATGTAAAAAAGAAATGTCCGGAAGGGCAAATACTGAGAGATGGATATGTTAGAAAATCTTATATAAGAAAAGATGGAAAAGTAGTTAAAAAGATTACTGTTGCACCAGGTTGTATAAAAGATAGAGGACAGCCTGGTAAATGGACAAATAAAAATAAAAATGTAAAAGGGATTGGTCCTTTAAAAAAAGGTACTCTTGCCCAATTTGGTTATAAAGATGTTAAGAAGATGACTATAAAAAATCGTAGAATAGCCTTAACAAAATGTGTAAAAAAATTAGGAAACAATACATGTTGGAGGAAATTGAATGCTATTTTCGTTTACAACAAAAATACAAATCCAAAAATTTCAAAAATATTCATGGATGATCGTGATTGGATAAAAAAAACTTATGGTTAATCTTTATATGGTTTCCATGTACCATTATGAATGAAAGGTAATGAATATGGATTGGGAAAATTAATTTGTGGTTCCCTATAATTATCTTTAACATAATTTTTAATTAAGTTTCTTCCGGTTAAATATATATTGATATGATCTCGTAGAATTAACTCATTTTGTTCATATGGATCATCTTCTAGATTAAATAAATAGTGATCTTCAAGATGTTCAGGTGGAATAACACAGTTATCAGAGGACCAATATCCATCAGTGCCATCCCATAAAACTGCAGAACCCATAATAAGTTTATATTTACCGAATCGTATAGCGGAGTATGATTTACCCAAATAAATTATGTTGATTGGAACATTATTTCGTCTATCTCTATAGGTAATATTATGAATTTGATTTAAATTATCCCATAATTTATGTCCATCTATATTATCTTTATGGTGATCTGAAATATCTAGAATTGTCGATGCTAAATCAACAGCATGAGTAATACCATTATAGGTTGAATTACGTGATTTATGAGGAAAGACATTAATACCACCGGTAATAAAGGTTGTAGCACGAACTCCGCCTTCAAACAAATTTGTTTTTGATCCTCTTAGGGGAAAGTTTGCTCCAGATGATGAGGGCCATATTAACTCACCGTCTTCTTCTTTTGCAAAAGGAACCATACCGCCATTATCAGTGGTAAAGATTACAATAGTATCATCGTATAGATTATGTTCGTTTAAAGATTTAATAGTAGTTTCAACTAAATATTCCATGTCTCCGATCATGCAGCAATAATCATATCGTAATTTTTCTTGAATATTATTGCAGTTATCACAGAAATTAAAACTTGGTGTAATTGGGACATGTATTAACTGTAAGGAGAGATATAAAAAAAATGGTTTTTCTTTTTTTTCTCTAGATTGTAAAAAATTTTTTATTTGGTAATGAAATTGAAATGTGGAATGAGTATCATTTTTTTGATAAAAAACCTCATCATTTTTCCAAAAATCATATCCTCCATAAACGGTTTTATTATAATAATCAATTTGTCCTTGATAATAACCAAAATGAGAGTTAAATCCTCTGCCCAATGGGGTATAATTTGTGCTTGAATAGCCCAAATGCCATTTTCCGATTAAATGACTATCATAATCGTGCATAATCTCGGGAAGAGTTTGAACTTCCAATGGTATATGGGCATTACTTCCTGGCATCAATGTTTCTTGATGTTGCATTCCCATTCTAAATGGAAATAATCCAGTCATTAGAGATGATCTTGTTGGGCTACAAACAGGACTAGTATAATGATTGTATAAAATTACTCCTGATTCTTGTAAATTTTTCAAATATGGAGTTTGAATATCATTATTTGGATTATTTATGCTGGTATCTGACCAACCTATATCGTCAACCACTAATAAAATTACATTTGGTTTTGCGACAACATAATAAATGAGAAATAAATAAATATAAATTAAAGTTTTCAGCATATAATAAATAATTTATGAAATAATTTTTTAAATTTTTTTATTAAAATTGTTTTATAAATTGATTAAATATAAAGACTATATTTAAATTTAAATTTTTAAATCCTTTTGTTTTTTTTATATAATTATATATATATATATATACTATTTATTAAAATGGCTACAAAAATGACAACAAAAATATTTCTTTATTTTTTTAATTTTCTTCTTTTTTTACTTGTGATTTGTTTAATGTTGATTCCAATCGCTGGATGGTTAGTTTTGGCACTGATGACGCCATTTATGGCGATCGGTAGAGGAAATAGTGGTATATTTGCCCTTGGATTTATGTTATTTCTGTGGTTTGTTTATCCTTTATATTGGACGGTAACAAATTTTGTAAATATCGGAAAATAATACTAATAGATGACAAGGAATATATAATTTTTAAAATAATTAATTAAAAAATTAGTTATTTTTAAATGATAACATATTAAAGTTATTATAAAATAAAAAAATTTTATTCTATTATATTATAATATCTAATGATAAAATTGATTTTAAATATTTTACTTTTAATCTCCATTATAGTTGCTTACGTTTTTTTCTTTTTTGGAGGGTTTTTTTTTTTATTCTTATTATCTTTATATTTTTCGTATGAAAGGTCTCATGGTGATTTTCTTTGGATTTTTTTGTGTTCATTTATATTATTTTGGGCTTATCCATTATTTGTCTGTTTTGCTAAATTTACAAATTAAAGATGATATTTTTTTTTAAAATCGCTTATTTCTATGATTGGAATATTTAATAATTTTGCTTTTTGGGTTTTATTATTGTCTAAGTCCAAATTATTAACAATTACAATAAATGTATTTTTATTCACAGAGGATGATTGTATTGCTCCTAAAATTTCTAATTTTTTAATTATTTCTTTATCTCTAAAACCAGTCATTACATATTTTTTATCAAATAATTCATGATCTTTTTTAGGTTTTAATGTATCAGATTTATAAACTAATTTATAGTTTAGATCTAGATCATTCATAAAATCTACAAATGGTTTTATTCCTTCAATAAATTTTCTGGATGTTTTATCAGCCATACCATCTATTGCGTTTATTTTTATAAATTTTTGTTCATTATTTTCGCTAGAAGTTAATATATTTGGATATTTACTTAAAATTAATTTACATTTTCTTTCACCAAATCCTCTTCCAAATAGATTTGATGCTTTCATTAAAAGAGGTAAGGATGATAATTTTAGTTTTTCATCTATACCATTTTTAAATTTTATTGCTAATTTAGATTGGATTCCATCAATTTTGAGAAAATCATCTATAGACATTTTTACTATTTTTTGTACAGAATTATAACCTTGTTTGATTAATTTTTTAATGTTACCATCGCTTAATCCTGGTACTTCCAAAATTTTGAAAAATCCAGAAATATTTTTTTCTTGTACGATTGAATTCTGATCTTTATTTTTGAGAATTAAATCAACTCCGGTATCATTCCATTCGAAATCAAACTCATCAGATGGGAGGCTAGGTTCTACTTTTGTATTTTTTAAAAGTTTAGGAATAATATCACCACTTATTATAAATTCAATTACAGATCCTATTCCAATTCCATTATCTTTAATATATTTTGCATTATAGCCTGTGATAAATTGTATTTTGCTTCCGCCTAACATTACAGGTTCGATTTGTATTCTTGGTTTTAAATATCCATCTTTACTAGGATCCCATAAAACTGCGATAACTTTCCCTTCAGCTATTTGATCAGTTAAAATCATTTTAAATGCAAATGAATGTATGGGATTACCATTTTTTCTCTTATAAATTTTATCATCTGAAACTATAATTCCATCAATAGTATAATGATAATCTTCCCTCCATTTGATTAATTGTTCTGATAAAATCTCATTAGAAATTTCAGGCAATAATTTATGTTTTACACAAAGACATCCATGATCTAAAATAAATTTCATTTGATCTGATGGTTTAAGTATAGGTCTTATTACCTCATAGAAAACAATATCTAAATCCTTTAGTTTTTCTGGATCGAGATCTTTATTTGATTGAGCTTTAATTATCATTCCTGAACAAAAGCTTCTAGGTTTTGAAAATTTTTCTTTATATTTTTTTTCAAATATTTCTTTTTTGATATTTAATTCACCTCTAAATGTTAAATTTTCATCAGTGGGTACATTTAAAAATGGAATGAGTCTGCTAATATCATGACCATATGTACCATTTCCACGGGAATATAATTTTTGTATACCACCCTCTGTTGAATATAAAACACTAGCTCCATCTTCTTTAGTAGATAGTTCAAAAGGTCCTTTAAATTTTTTGATATATTTTTCAAGTTCATTGGTATCAGGTTTAATCTTGTCCATTGATCCCATAAAATATGGAAGTTTTATTTTTCCTTTTTTAATAGCTACATGTTTATGAGCATTTTTAGCTACAACATTATTTGGATAAACTTTTTTAACATAATCTCTAATGATATCATATTGATCATCACTTAATAAATTTATATTTTCTAAATAATATTTCTGATTTGCCTCTTTTAAAATTTCATTTAATCTCTGTTCATCCAATTTTTGTAGATAATTTATACCTTTTATTTTAAATAATCTTATATTTTCATTAACGGGAGTAATGCTTTTATTAATTTGTATTTTCATTGTAAGCTTTTTTTTTTTTTTTTTTTTTTTTTTTTTTTTTTTTTTAATTTTTTTTTTTTTTTTTTTTTTTTTTTTTTTTTTTTTTTTTTTTTTTTTTTTTTTTTTTTTTTTTTTTTTTTTTTTTTTTTTTTTTTTTTTTTTTTTTT
>Ga0114919_10003439_pt1 | contig 12787 bp, 7 predicted proteins | sample BlataG_FD_88682 | JGI IMG/M metagenome (GOLD analysis project Ga0114919, IMG submission 88682) | Deep subsurface microbial communities from Black Sea to uncover new lineages of life (NeLLi) - Black_00105 metaG | ecosystem: Environmental > Aquatic > Marine > Oceanic > Sediment | place: Atlantic... | reverse complement strand
GTGCACTTCTGCCGCTGAGGCTTTCAGCTTGATTTGGGGGAACTTCGGGATATCCTACTATACCCTATCATTGCAGTTCAGGGGACACCTTACTTATCTTTCCAGCATGCTTGTTCAGAGTCTATTGGTTTCTCCCACTGCAGGCAAGAGTTAAGTATGCTGTCTGTCTAAATAATACTTGAGATGAGGCTGATAAATACATATTATATGTATGTCCTAAGCGGATAATACCCCCTGTGGTTTCGACCCAGGGTGCGGGGTCACTTATGTGGCCCCTGCTTTTTGTTTGGATAGACATATGCGAAGGCGAACCTGTGTTTATGTTGATGAATTTACTTTTTACTATGGTGTAGTAAAAGACACCCCTTATAAGTGTTTAAATTTCAAGGCATTATTCCACTACCTTCTCAACCTACAGTGGGAGTGGATGTTGCCAGGTTTCTTGGTGTGACCACTTCGGCTGTCGTTCGCGCGGCCAATTCCGAGGGGCTGCCTGAGGCTGAAAATTTCTGTTAAGTTCATTCAGAAACTATATCCCTCATTCTTTACAAGAATTTGCCTCTAACAAGCAGATGGTTTTTCCTTAAACCCTGGTCTTTTTCAAGTTTGCGTTAATGGAAAAAAGATATTCAAAAAGAACCGTATGGAAATCCTTACTTGCAGGGGGGATCCTGTTTCTTGTCGTTGTCGGCCTGGGCGCTCTGCTTTATTGCTGGCACCTTTCCGTTAAGATCGAGAAGCGGTTTTCAGCCCGGCGCTGGAGCATTCCCTCAAAGGTGTTCTCCGATATCACTATGCTGTATCCAGGGCAGAGCATAAATCCCGAGCTTTTTCATGAAAAACTGCGTAACCTTGGATACCGAGAGGTCGCGCATATGCCGGAACATAAAGGCGAGTTGCGTAGGGTCGGCTCGACAATTGAGGTTTTTCTTCATGACCTCGAGGCACCATCCGTGAAGCATGCGGGCTTCCCTGTAAGGATACTTTTATCACACAATCAGATTGAATCGATCACACGGTTGGACAATGGCATGTCTCTGCCGATTTTGGAGCTTGAGCCCGAGGAGATAATGCTCTTTTTCGGCCCAGAACGGGAGCAGCGGCAGCTGATTTCCATCGATCAAGCCCCTCAGCAACTCATCCATGCCGTGCTCGCTGCCGAGGATAGCCGTTTTTATCGGCACCATGGAGTGGATCTGAGGGGAATCCTTCGTGCCCTTTACACCAACCTGCGTCACGGCACCGTGCGCCAGGGTGGATCTACGATCACCCAGCAGTTGGCCAAAAATTACTTCCTTACCCCTGAGAGAACCCTCTCTCGCAAGCTCAAAGAACTGCTCATGTCCCTAACCATGGAAGTCATGTATGAAAAGAACGAGATTCTGGAAATATATCTCAACGAGATCTATCTGGGACACAAGGGCTCTGTCTCTGTTAATGGTGTGGGCGAGGCATCTTATTTTTACTTTGGCAAACCGGTCAGTGAGCTCTCGTTTGGTGAAGCCGCAACCCTAGCGGGTTTGATTAAGGGCCCCAATTACTATTCACCTTACGTAAACATGGAACGATGCCGCGACCGAAGAAATGTGGTGTTGCGTGCTATGGGCCGGAATGAATGGATCTCAATAGAACAGCTCGAGGCCACATTGACTTCACCGGTAAAAACGGTGAGCCTCAGGGTATACGGCAAAAAGGCGCCCTATTTTATGGGCTACCTTTCCGAGCAGCTTACCGTACTCTACCCGCCTGAGATACTGTCTGACCTCGGATTTACTATATACACCACCCTCGACACACAGGTTCAAATGGCTGCCGAGAGGGCCTTGACCACGGGATTGGCTCGGCTGGAGGGCATGAACCCAAGCTTGAAAAGGCCGGAGCCCGAAAAAAGGCTCCAAGGAGCCATTATCGTAATGCAACCTAAGACAGGGTACGTTTTGGCTATGGTAGGTGGCCGCGATTACAGCGTAAGCCAGTTTAACCGGATAACCCAGGCTCGGCGACAGCCTGGAAGCGCATTCAAGCCCTTCGTCTTTTTGGGCGGACTGGATGAATTCACCCCTACTTATCTATTGTCCAATGAGCCCAAGTCATATGAGATTGATGGTAAGATATGGCAGCCACAAAACTATGAACCGGTAATGGAAAAATGTGTAAGCCTGAGATCCGCTTTGGCACGGTCTATAAACTTAGCTACGGTAGATCTAGCCATGCAGGTCGGCCTCGATCGTGTGGTTAGCACGGCAAAGGCATTCGGCTTTTCCACGCCCTTAAGGCCTTACCCGTCCCTCGCACTGGGGGCATACGAGGTGGTCCCACTCGAGCTCGCCCGGGGCTACTGTGCCTTTGCTGCCGATGGGGTTCTCCCGTATCCCTTGTCCCTGAAAGCAGTTTTGAACGAGGACGGAAGGATGCTTGAGCGAAGACATATGAGCATTAAAAGCGTGATCTCTGCCGCCAAGTCCTTTATTATGAGCTCGATGTTAAGCAGTGCGGTAACAGAGGGTACTGCCCGGGCACTCCAGAACATGAGGATAACTTTTCCGGTTGCAGGAAAAACCGGTACGACCAATGGTTTCAGAGATGCGTGGTTTATAGGGTATACCCCGGATATCTTGGCCCTGGTGTGGGTGGGTTTTGATGATGGATCTTCCGTACATGCTCCGGGCTCGGCCGCAGCGTTGCCCATATGGGCTGAGCTCATCAACAGCATACCTCAATACATTTCAGGTGATTGGTTTAGGATGCCAGCGGGGGTGGTCAAACGAATCGTCTGCCCAGAAAGCGGGCAGCTGGCCATTCCCGGGAGGTGCCCTGAGCCAAAAGAAGAAGTATTCCTTGCTGATACCGCACCTGTTGATCCATGCCCGCTCCACGAGCCCGTTGGTGCGTTTAAAAAGATCATCGAGGGGGTTAAAGATCTATTCAAGAACCGTTAAATGGCTCCTTTTGTCCTTTTTAGGAGGTCTCGGTCTGACTATTCTGGGGTGCGCCGCCACGATTTCAGCACCTCCCCCTGTGCCGGCGCATGCCCCATCTGTGCAAGTCGAGGAACCGGTCAGGCCTGCTGACCAACCTAGTCCTCGGGCGCTGGCCTCTCTGGGATTGACAGAGCAAGGGCGGTTGCTCTTGGAAAGCGGCAACCTTGATGACGCCATCAGCATGCTCGAGCGGGCCGTTAGCCTGAATCCCACAAATGGGCGCAACTACTTTTACCTGTCAGAGGCATGGCTCCTGAAAGGTGACACCGTTCAAGCGGAGGAGTTCAATCGTTTGGCCGCTATCTACCTGCGGGAGGGCATTGAGTGGATGGCTCGCGTGATGGAACAGAGAGAACGAATTAGGCGGCATACTAGATAGCACTGGAAAGACCCTATCGAGGCCCGAGTATGGCAATAGCCTTCAGAGCCAGGGCGGTAGCGATGACTCTTTTGCTAAGCATGGCCAAGAGAGGTTCTCAAAAAAGGCAATCGGCTCACTCTGACACTTGGTTCAGGGGACACCTTACTTATCTTTCCAGCATGCCTGTTCAGAGTCTATTGATTTCTCCCACTGCAGTCAAGAGTTAGGTATGCTGTCCCTAGATCACATGGGGTTTTTGTTGTTTTAAGCGAAAGTCCTCATTTATCGAGATTCTGTAAAAACTGAAGAACATCAGAATATGTAGAGTTTTTTCTGCATCTCAGCCTTGTAAGCGTATTCAGTAAAGATTGCATCATTTTTCATGCCTCTGACTTATCGCTTGACGTTAATATCGTGATACGTTATTATAATTTCAATGATAAAATCATTTTGTGGCAAAGAGACTGAGAAAATATTCAATCGAAAATTTTCGGGCAAATTTCCGAAAAATATCCAGAACATAGCACGCAAGAAGCTCATAATTCTTGATGCTGTAACACAATTGAATGATTTACAAATCCCGCCGGGTAACCGATTGGAGGCATTGAAAGGTGACCGGAAAGGTCAACACAGCATACGCATCAATGACCAATGGCGGATATGTTTTAACTGGAAAGTTGGCGACGTGTATGATGTTGAAATTACAGATTATCATTAAGAGGATCATATGAATAATAAACAACTCCCTCCCATCCATCCAGGCCAAATTCTTATGGAGGAATTTTTAGAACCAATGGGGATTAGTCAGTATCGACTGGCCAAAGATATAAGTGTACCTCCTAGGCGAATTAACGAAATTGTCCATGGGAAACGATCAATTACTGCGGATACAGCTTTACGTTTGGGGCGCTTTTTTGCCATGTCGCCTCAGTTTTGGTTAAACCTCCAAACTCGCTATGATCTTGAAGTGGCTGAGGACTCACTTCATAAACGGCTTGATGAGGAGGTACATACTTTTAAGGTATAAATAGCGTGAAGGTGAATTTGGGGTTATAGCATCGGCACAGCAGCTGCCGATCGAGTAACGAGTAACTTGCAACAAGTAACGAGTGACCCTCATGTTCTCTCGCCCTCTTGTTCCTGCACTGTGTGCCACTATCATTGGGATTCTCATTGGCCATACTCTCCTGACCAACGTGAACCTATCCGTCCTTTTTTTCCCTATAGTGATTGCGGTGTTTTTGGGGATGACCTTTATCCTTCCTTCAAAAGTGCGCACCGTATGGCTTATGGCCATATTTTTGCTCATAGGAGTCAACTCCCAGGTAAATAAACACACCCTGCCAGGTTTGCCTCAAACGCTCAGTGAGGGTGAGCGGGTAGTTGTGGAGGGAACAATCTATAACCTACCAAAGATACGTGTCAACGTGGCAAGCCTCTATCTTCATGCGGAAAAGATCTTCCTAGCTCGAGAAGCCAGAAGCGTTCAGATCAATATTCTCGTAAGGATTTACCGATATAGGGGCACATTGAACGTAGGTGAACGGATACGGTTTCCTGCCAAGCTCAAGGAATTCAAGAATTTCAATAACCCCGGAGGCTTTGATTATCGATCGTACATGCAGACCCGAGGGCTTTCCTTTATGGCCATAGTTTCCGATGGGCGGTATGTAGTTCCCATGGGAGAGGGCGATCTCGGTATTGTCGGAAAGGTATTAGAGAAGATCCGAAGGCCTTTACGGAACCTTTTGAGTGAAAGACTCTCCTATGGCGCGAGCCCCATTTATGCCGCCCTAATTCTTGGGGAGAGACAAGGGCTTACACCTGAATTACGGAAACCATTCGATAGGTCAGGGGTGGGACATATCATGGCTGTTTCAGGGCTTCACCTTGGTTTGGTGGCTTGGCTTTTCTACATGATGTCGCGATGGGTCTTGTCCTTCTCCTATCGATTGACCCTTATGACCGACATACGGAAGGTGGCAGCAATTCTAACCACGGTGCCAGTGGTAACCTATGGCGTGATTACCGGACTTCAAGTTTCTACCCAGAGGGCCATGATTATGGTGCTGGTATTTTTGTGGTCCGTTATTATGGGCAAGGAGAAAGATGTTTGGTCCAGTCTTTGCTTAGCAGCACTCATAATTCTCACTCTTATGGGGAACTCCCTTTTTACCGTCTCGTTTCAGCTGTCTTTCACAGCTGTTGCTGGCATCCTATGGCTGGCTCCCTTAATCCTTTCCAGAATTCAAGGTGTAAAACTGGGCACCGAGTTGTTTGCAAGGAATCACGTATTGCAGAAAATGTTGACCTATTCGGCAGGTCTCATTGCCGTGACTACTGCAGCCACGGTTGTAACAATCCCACTGATTGCCTTTCATTTCCATCGTTTTTCAACCATAGCCCTTGCTGCTAATATCACCGTAGTTCCCATAATTGGACTGTGGGTTATACCCCTTGGACTTGTTTCCTGCATTGCATTACCCTTTTCTTCCACTCTGGCAGGATTCTTTCTCTCTCTCGGCGAATCTGGTCTCAATCTTGCTGTGCCCTTAGTCAAGTTCTGGTCAGATATACCCTGGGCCTCGCTCTGGGTAATTCGACCCAACTGGATGGAGATCCTCCTGCTGTATGGGCTGCTTTTTCTGGGCCTCAATTTCTTTCGCACACGACTCTACCGGATCTTCCTGCTTGTTGTTGTGATCCTGATTTGTACGGATACTGGGTACTGGATCTACCACGCTCGTTTTAATAGTAATCTCAGAGTAACCATTCTGGATGCTGGCAGAGGGGATGTGGCATTCATACAGTTCCCCGGCCATGAGAGGATGCTGATTGCACGTAATGCCTTTGGCCATAGAGGTCTTAACCTGGGACAGGGAGTCATTGCCCCCTACCTCTGGCAAGAAAAGATACGGCGGATTGACTATCTTTTCCTGCGGAATTCTTATGGGCAGCAGACAGACAGGGTTCAATTCATGATCAACACCTTTCATCCTAAAGAAGTCTTGTCCAGTCTTCCCACTGAAAGGACCATTGGCGGAGCTCAGATTAAGGGAGATATGGATGAAGGTATTACCCTATCCTGTCGAGGCTGGTCTTTCTACTTCTGTGACCGGCAGGTGCAGATTGGAAAGGGAAATGGGGGAAGGGGAAAAGGTGGCAAGCGATACCTCATCACCAAGGATAAGATGGACCTGCACGCTCCGGCTCAGGTTTTCAGCATATCCCAAACCGGTGCGCTAACAATCACCGTAGATCCAAAGGGCAGGATAGGAATAAGGGGCTTTCCAAAAAAGAACCTCCCCTGAGGATTTTCGATTGACGATTGACAATTTTCGATTTTCAATCGTCAATATTCAATCATCAATCTTCAATATAAGGGGTTCTACAATTCAAGCCAGGAATCCGAGTAAAGTGATTTTTTAACAAGAATACGTGTTGTTTTTACGTAATCCTGCATTTCTTTTGAAAGAGATGATACATCAATCTCCTCTTCATCCATTACCTTCCCTATGATCTCTACTATGTCCGGTCTCCTTCCTTTCGCAATGTCAACAAGATCTTTATCATAGACATCAGCAATAGCGGAGTACAGGCCACACTTCTCCAACATAACCATGTATGTTCGATTCAGTATGGGTCTCAGGTGATCAGGTGGCCCATTGGAGACATTGGATAGTCCACAGGTAGATTTCAATCCTTCTCCAAGATCCTTGACCATAGGCATAAACTGAAGAAGGGAATAAACCTGATCCTGTTGAACATTAACAGGTGTAGCAATACCGTCAACAAAGATATCCTCATTGGGGATACCTGCCTCATTGGCTGCATATATTAATTCCACGGTCAGTTCAGCCCTTTCATTCTCATCTCTGGGCATGCCCTGAGGGCCCCATAGAAGTGCAATCATCCGGGCATTATATCTGGCACACATGGGAAGCATCTTTTCATACCTCTCTTTGCGGCACATGATGGAATTAATTAAAGCCTTCTCTTTACCTTTGTACACGGTCAGCCCGGCCTCTATGGCCTCAATATTGGATGTATCAAGGGCAAGGGGTACATCGTCGACCACCTCTTGCACAGTCTTTACCACCCATTCCATCAATTCAGGGCCTCCTTTTCTGGCAGGGCCTAAGTTGATATCAATAAAGTCCGCGCCCAGTTCCTTCTGTTTCTTGGCCTCTTCCTGGAGTGGGACCGGATCCCTCTCCTTAAAGGCACGGCCTATTTTTGTAGAGATAACATTCAGGCTTTCTCCGATTATGAACATTTATTTACCCCCTTTTCAAATTTAAACCCCAAACTCCTTCAGGAATTTTGTAATCTGGGCTGCATCCCTTGGCCCTATAAGTACCTCAGAATCCTTAACCTCCTCTTCCAGATCGCCACTTATAGCTGCAGCATAGCCGGGAATGATGAGTTTCTTATGCTTAATCTTATCAAATATACCGGATTTGTTGACAAATGTACCTACGGCATCCCCTACAAACTTCCCGGCAGCCCAGGCTGTCATGACTGATAGTCCTTCTGTATCCATTATCAAGAGCCAGGATGGAACCCTGCTCGCCTCGATCTCGCTGCTAACAATAAAGTATGTCAGGGCGAAATTGGTCGTGATGCACACAGGGGAATTTTCATCCGGTCCATTAATATCATAGATACCCTGCTCCACTGTCATTGGTCTCTGTGGGTCTGTATAGATATTTAGTCTCTCTACCAGAAGGGGAAAGAGGCTCTCACCTATAAAATCAGACAGTATTATAATGCCTGCATACTTGGCTATGAACATGGACGCAATAACAGTCTCCTTGTCAAGGTTATCTGTCATCTCGCACGGGAATGTAATGGTCGGGAAACCGAGGGCCCTGTTTTTTTTCATAATCGCCTCACGGCGCAACCATATCTGATCCTCAAATGCCCTCCTAACGGTCCTTGAGCCAGAATCAAGAATCAGATCCTTTAGCCCCATACCAGTTAGTTTATTTGTCAGGTCCACAAGGCCATCCATATCATCCGCCTTTACTGCTAATGGGAGTTCCTTTTCCTTGGCAAGAGCACCCATATCGTCCACATTGTCCTTTGTAGCTGCATATATTACTGGCTTTCTTTCAGCAGAGGCATCAATCCCTGACTTCATAACCCCAACATCCTCGCTCATCAGTACCAGGCAAAAGTTGCTGTCATCAACAACCTTTTTAGCGAGGGCTGCAAACTTTCCTGAATCACCATTAGCATCCTTTATAGCTACCAGTTCAGGCCTCAGGTTAAATCCAACCCTTTCAAATTGGAAGGTATCCCACACTTTTAGCTTTTCTGCTAAAATTCCTTCATCTGTGTCAGTACTTACCAACGCACCAATACCAGGTGGGCCAAGAAATGTCTTTTCATGCCTGAAAAGCACCGTTTCCCCACCAATCTTAAAGGATCTATCACCTGCCCCGATCTGCATCGGCCTCACTGGAGGTGCGGATGCCTCTGCGAGCTGCTCCTTTGCCTCATCACTTACATCAGGGCAACTGCTTAGCTCTGCCTTACCAGATGCAAGGGCCATTGCAAAGGCCAGGCATGTAGGATGCCCACATTCCTTGCAATTTGTCTTGGGCAGCATCTTAAATATCTGAATACCTGTTAAAGCCATAACGCACTCCCTTTTTTATCTAATTATCTTTATTCCTTGGTCTGTATTTGCTCAATATGATGTGGATAAAACCCTTGCGCCTGCCTGTCGGCAGACAGGGTTAACCTCCGGGTTAGGAATTTAGGCGTAAGCCTTTTATGCTGCCACCGCATATTGAGCAGTTACCTTGGAACCTTAATTCCACAAATCTTCAATAATCAATGGTCAATCGAAAATTGATTATCCCAGCATAGACTCCATCTCAAGAGCGGGATGCTTCTTGTCCTGGAGCCATGGAAGGATCTCCTCTTCAGTAGTACCCACTGTCTCATCTGCTATCTTATCATAGAAATCCGGGTCCCCTAATTCTGTCGACCTTGCTATGATCCTCTCCTTGATCTCTTCCTTGAGGTGTTTGGGCATCCATACCATCCTGAAGAAACCCCCATCACCAACGATGAACTTTCTCTGGCATATATTATACTTTGAGTGACCTACAAAGCCAGGGGTGGACAACCCGCCGCCCACTGTGCCTGCCAGTGTAGAAAATTTCATGCCGCATGGCGTCATCTCAATATAGTCCCTGTCAACGGTCATAATCCCGTTACATGAGGGAAGTATTGCAGCAATACACTCACAGCATCCACAGGTTGTCATCGGCTCATTAACAATGCTGTAGAAGTTATAGCGCTCCATCTTTCCCCTGGAGGCCTTAAAAAGAAACTCATTAACACCCTTAAACTGTCCGAGTTTCTCATCAAGTACCTCACCTTTAGGAACCGGCTGGTTTGGCCCTGTAGGGTTGATCTCATAGGATGCCTTGCAGTCCATCCAGTTATATGCCCCACACAGACCTGTTCTTTCAGGGCTGATGGTACAGACATGGGTTGGGGCAAAGGACTGGCAGAGTGTGCAGGAGTAATATGTATCTGTGGTCTCATCAGTCATTCCCTCTATCCTGTCATCCCTTGCTGCATATACCTCCTTGGCAGCCTTGGTCAGTTCATCCACATCCTTTTGTTTGGTCATTAGGGTGACCTGCAATTTATCGAATATCCTGCCAAAGTCCTGATGAAGTTTGGCATGAAGGATAGTTCCGATATCTTTTAATGAAAATCCCTTCTCTATTGCACCATCACCAACCCTTACCCAGGCAATATCCCTTTGTCCGATATGCATTATACCCTGGGCATAATTTATAAGATGGTGGATCTGACGTTCGAGAATAGGCTCAAAATCCTCCTCCATCTCCCTGCCAGCTACCTGAACAAATACTCCAAGGGGTAATGTATCACCCTTCTTAATATCTTTTACATCCGGGCCTTTAACGATGATCTTTCCATCCTCTATGGCGCCCATATCAGCAATCCGGAGAAGCTCTGTCATTTGCGATTTACCACCACCCATCTCCAGATATAGATCATCCTTACGCACACGCTCACCCTCAAAGGCAGGGCCATAGGTAAGAGGTATATCTATCTCTGTGACTGTCACCTTCAGCCCCCGAACCTCAATGGATCTGGCAGCAATCTGATCGTGGGGTGCATCTGCCACAACATGCTCATAGGTGCACACACCCCAGGGAAGTACCTCGGGTATATCAGTATCTGCAATGGTTGGGAAACCCCAGTTGATGGCGCCTGCTGCATTGGCAGCCCACTCTGCATTTACATCACCCAATGCATTGACAAAGGCAAAGATCCTGTCCTTTTGATAGGCCAGCATTGTTTTATAATCTCCTGGTTTTATACCACCAAAGGAAAGCCCTGCCCTGTTTGCAAACCCGAGGGCAAATACAGCCGCTGAGATATCAGGGCCAAAGGGTACGATGCGAGTACCCCAGCCAATCTGGACACCTGCCTCAATCAATTGTTCGGCAACTGTGGTGCCATTCTGATTTGCAGCCAAGAATATATATAGGTTTTTCCTCTGATATTCCTCGACTATATTTTTTGCTATCTCAGGTGTTGGAGCTGAACCAACGATGGCTGCAAAACCAGGGGCAGTACCATCCACAAATTCAATACCCCTTTTTCTCATAATCACGTCATCGGCTGCACCCAACCATAGTTTGTTATTATCAAGGTCCGGATCCTCTACCGATGGTTGGTAGAAATCAGGTTCTTCCACATACCTGATTGCCTCAACAATCTCTTCAGCGAATATTGCGGCTATTCCGGCATCCAGCAAAGGACCTAAGTATGGAACATGGCAATCCTTTTTGACATGAGGCGGGAGTAATGCCCTGCACCTTTTCATAACCGGCTCGGCATCAGCTAAGGTTTCAACCTTCATCCCCATCAAGGAATAGATAATCGGTAAATAGTAGGCTGTGTTTGGAAATCCTATCTCCTGCTTAGGGCCGTATTTATCTATGGCCTGTTTTAATTTTCCTTCTGCCTTGGAAACTATATTGTAGCCACCCTGTATGGCGGCAAATGCTACTAACTTTGACATATCTTTCTCCTCCTTATTCTTAAGGGATTCTACGATTCGATTTCGTTATATCCTTAAGCCGCCTCTAACTCGCGTCGTGCAGCCATATCAAAGAGGACCCTCTCTCTTGCCTTGTCAATTCCGAGGGCCTTTCTCTTTTTGTCAATATGGGCAATCATCTTCTTGGCATGTATTACTGGATCTGCCTCAAAATCCCACATTCCACCATACATCTTTTCAAATTCCTTAAAGAGATAATCCTGGAATACAGGGGCACCGGTTGCAGGGAATGTTACTCCGAATACGGTATATACACCGGAGGCCACAAAGTATTGTCCTATACTTATTGCCTTCTCACTCATCCACTCAGGGGCTGATCCGGCTGCAGGGAGCTCACTAATGTCGTCTCCCAGCCCTCCTGCCTTGACAACCTCGGTGGCTGCCATCAGGATCCTGCTGTTGTCCACACAGGAGCCCATGTGAAGCACTGGTGGAATTCCCACAGTCTCACAGACCTCTGCCAGGCCCGGGCCGCAAAATACCTTTGCTGACTCCGGTGTCAGAAGCCCTGCCATGCCGGCAGCGATAGCATTACATCCAGTGGTGAGCACTATAACATCATTTTTGATTAACTCCTTGATCACAGTAATATGATCATTGTTGTGAATGGTTCTGGCATTGTTGCATCCAACCACTCCGCCTATGCCTCTTATCCTCCCATTGATAATATTCTGATTAAGAGGCACGTAAGAGCCCCTGAATGTTCCCCCAAGGTGATAGTTAATTGCCTCGTAGGAAAATCCAGCAATGAGGTCCGATTTTTCATCCGGGATCATGACCCCAGCCTTTCTTTTAGGAAAATTCTCTATTGCGGTTTTGACAATCTTCTTGGCGGTCTTCAGGGCATCTTCCTCATGAAATTCCAGATGGATGACGTTTTTCTCCTCCATCTTGGCAATCGGCATAGTTGTAATCACCTTGGTATGAAAACAGGCGGCTACATTGGCCACATTCTCCATAATGCACTGGACATCAACCACGATGGCCTCAACTGCTCCGGTAATAATGGCCAGCTCCTGCATCAGGAAGTTCCCTGCCAGGGGCACGCCGTGGCGCATGAGAATCTCGTTGGCTGTGCAACAGATACCGGATAGCTGGATGCCATTTGCACCTATCTTTTTGGCCAGTTCCTGCATCTCCGGCAACTCAGAGGCTACCACAATCATCTCTGAGAGAAGCGGCTCATGGCCATGGATAACAATGTTGACCATATCCTCTTTGAGCACACCAAGGTTGGCCTGGCTTTTCAGGGGATAGGGTGTACCGAATAGGATATCCTGAAGGTCAGTGGCGATCATAGAACCGCCCCAGCCATCAGCAATGGCT